>Ga0310123_10001468_pt1 | contig 19571 bp, 12 predicted proteins | sample CB6_AW_1057_MG_FD_203505 | JGI IMG/M metagenome (GOLD analysis project Ga0310123, IMG submission 203505) | Marine microbial communities from Western Arctic Ocean, Canada - CB6_AW_1057 | ecosystem: Environmental > Aquatic > Marine > Oceanic | place: Canada: Western Arctic Ocean | collected... | reverse complement strand
CCTTTTGTTCCAACCCCCATCGCTCGAATGAAGGGGTCAGGCCCCGCCACGCGCGGCGTCTGACCCCGTCCGGACATCAAACCTGTGTTCTTCAACGGGCTGCTAGCCGGGCTGAGATGGGCGTGCGGGGTCGGGTTCCAGGGACAAGAGCGGGAGACTGTATCTGATGGGTGAATGGTTCCTGCAGATCGACGGGCGGGAATCGGGTCCGTTCTCGATGGACGAGCTGGTATTCCTGGTTAAGGAGGGGCGACTTTCGGCCACGGACCAGGTGCGGCGTGGAAGCACGGGCCAGTGGACAGCGGCCGGATCGGTCGTCAGGGGCCTGAAACCGACCAGGCCGAAACCCGGGCTACCAGTGGTCGTAAAGAGGCCATCTGCGGCCGAAGCGGCTTCGCCGGCGGAACCCGAGACCCACCCTCCTCCCCCGCCACTGCCTGTTCGGTCGCCCTCCCGCTGGGGTGGCACCGGCACGCTGGCCATTGTTGCAGTGGTCGGCCTGGCAGTCGTGATGCTGGTCGGAGTCATCTGGTCCCAGATGGGCCCTGACGAACCGCTCGCCACGGCGACGCCATCAGCCGTGCCACCGGATGACGCGACATCGCCTGGGGATCTGGTGAGTCCCAAGGTGATCGTCGAGATCGGCACGCCCACCGGCGACTCTGGAGAAGAGCCGAATGGTGGCGTAGGGGGAGTGCTGCCTTCGAAGCCCATGTTCCCCGGGACGGACCCTTTCGGACTGAAGTCAGAGATGGTCGAGTCGATGAAAGGGCGCGATGCCCAGAAACTCGTCTCGAAGGCTGTCGGCAAAGTCGTCCTGGGTTGGCGGCTTGTCAACAAGGACGGCGAGAAAACGGAAACTGGCAGTCGGCTTCTCTACTTCTGTACCGACGAGGGAGAGGCCCTGCAACTCAGGAAAAAGGGGCACTCCATAGGCGTCTTTCGATCCAAGTCGGGAAAAACCATCTTCTATGAAAGGGTCTTGGGCTCGTCTGGATCGTGCTTTTTTGTGACACCCAGCGGCTTCGCGCTGACCAATCGTCATGTGGTAAGAGACTTCCAGCAAGTCCAGCGGGCCCGCGGAAAGATCAAGGAGATCAAGGAGTTCTACGAGTTCAACGAGCTGAAACCGGTCATGTGGGTCATCGTCGACGGCGAGCCACATGAGGCCACAGTCAAGTTCATCAGTGAGGAATTCGATCTGGCTGCAGTCAAGGTGGAATTGCAGGACTCGCCATTCTTCAGGCTGTCCACTCTCGATGAACCTGCGCTGTTAACCGAAGTGATGGCAGTGGGGTTTCCGGGTGCAGCCACCGAAGAGTTGACGCAGGAAGACGGTGACGACTTCCGAGCGAGGTTGAGGAAATCTCGTCGCATGAAGAGCTCGCCGCTGTGCGAGCAAAAAATCACGTTGACCAAGGGAGAAGTGTCCTCGATCTCGAATCGTCCAAAAATTGGCCAACTGATCCAGCATGATGCCAATATCAATCACGGCAACTCGGGCGGACCGCTGTGGGAGAGCCAGTCGCGAGCAATCATTGGGATCAACACCTTCGGCATCCCAGGTGCCAATGGGGTGTTCTTCGCGCTACAGATGCGGCAGATGAGAAGTGAAATCGACGAAAACGTACCCGGGATCCGCTGGTACTCTCCGCCGGACTCGAAATGAACGCACGGTTCGCGAAATCGCAAAGACTGTTTAGCGAGCAGGAGTGAATGGGATGTCCCGTCGCCGCAAGCGATCAGCGCCGTTCTCGCTCTTTGCCTTCCAGGACATCATCACGTCGGTGACAGGCATCATGCTGGTGATCACGATGCTGCTCGCTCTGGAGTTGCTCGAGCGGACCGACGCTGCGCCCCCGCGGGCCACCGCGGCGATCAGTAAGGACCTGCAGCAGGTCATCGCGACAGCCGAACGCGAGATCGCCGAACTCGAACCACAATTGCAGGAGCGTGGCAAGCGACTCGTATCAGCCGCCGCGGTGTCTCCCGCGCTACTCCGCCAGCAGATCGGCGAGTTGGAAGAATCGATCCGACGACAGCGGAACCTGATCAACGAATCGCGTCAGCGTGACCAGCGCACCCACGCCCGCGTCGTGAAGGCTCGGCGTCAGCAGCAGCAGAGCCGCAAGCGCGAGGACCTGCTGGCGGATCTTCTCCGCCGCAGCGCCGCCAAGCGGCAACAACTCAGGAAGCTGCAGCAGTCCAACAGGCTGATCTTCAACCCGGCACCGGGCAATTCCAAGTCGCCCTGGTTGGTCGAGGTCAGTGCGGCGCGATTGCTGGTCGCCGAGTCGGGGGTCGTTGGCAAGCCGTTGGCGTTTTCAGAAGTCGACGCGTTCCTGCGCTGGGCCCGGCAGCGGGACAAGCGGTCCGAGTACTTTGTGCTGCTGCTGAAACCCGATGCGATCGAGTGGTTCCGCGAAACGCGGGATGGCCTGGAGGAGGCTGGCTTCGAAATCGGCTTCGATCTGCTGTCGCAGGGACAAACGGTGATCGATTCGGAACTGGGTGCCGGGGTCCAAAAATGAGCCGCCGCACACGATCCACCGGCGACAGCCTGGATTTGCTGCTGGACACCGTCTGCAATTCGTTCGGCGGAGTCGTATTCATTTCGATCCTGATCATCGTGCTGCTCAATCTCACCAGCGCCGAGCACCAGATTACCCCGCCCACTCCGGCAGCCGAGGCGAAACTGCTGACACTGCAGTCGACGGCCGCCGAGCGGCAGAGGCAGCTCAAGACGCTCAGGGAAGCCAAGCGGCAGTTGGATCGCATCGCCGATGAATTCGTCGACAGCGACGCACTCGACCTGGTCGTGCAACGGGATGAACTGAAGTCGGACAACCACGAACTGGAGAGCGATCGGTCCGACGTGATGTCGTCAATTGCCACCGGGCAGAGCCGCATCAACCGCATTGCCCGAGCCCTGGCGAAACTGGAGCGGAAGCTGGAACAGGCTCGCAGCGAGTTCGACGATGCTCAAAAGGCCCTCGAGGCTGAGATCGCCATGCGGTCGCGAACCAGCAAGCTGCCTCGACAACGGACCACCAACAAGCAGCTGGTCGCCTTCCTGCTCAAGGGCGGACGACTCTGCTCGGTTTACCGGGTTGAGGCGGATGGACGGCTGGTTCAGAACGATCTCGAGTGCCGGATCATCGATCGAGCCGACGGAGCGCGTTCGGTGGAGCCGAGGGCTGCTGCCGGTCTGAAGGTCGACCCCAAGGCCCAGCAGCAGCCAGCCATCGCACAGCGATTGGCCGAGTTCGACCGCGGACGCCACTTTGTGGCCGTCGTCGTCTGGCCCGACTCGTTTGCTCATTTCGAGGTCGTCAAGCGGGCGATTGTCGCCAGCCGATTCGACTACCAACTGGCCCCGTGGCTCGATTCGGAACCGCTACTCATCGGTCGGGCCAAGGGGCCGCAACGCGTCCAGTAGTCTGTGCGAGAGGTTTCACACTCTCACCTCCTCAGATTGAACCGAGCCCGAAGAGACTCAAAGGTCATGAAGGCTCCTCCTCCCCTGCCTCTGAACGAATCGGATGTCCGCCGCCGGCGGCTGCTGGTCGCGCTGGCGGCAGCGGCCGTTCTGCTGCTGCTGCTCGGCTTGCTGGGGTTCCTGGCCGGAAGCAGCCTGCATCCGTTCCAGGACGGGGGATTCGATGTTGTCGGCACCGGTCGTGCTGCGAGTGGGCTGGACGTCGAGTCTCCGGATTCACCCAAACCGGCCGGACCCGATACCGGCACAGACACGGCATCGGCGAAGGCCACATCCGCCGACAGGGCACCGCCGGCCGTTACGAGCCCGATGAAGAGTGTACGTTCCAAGAAGGACGCCAGCCGCGTTTCTGCGGATTCGCCACAACCTGAGGAGAGTGAGGATGCCAAGGCGAAATCGGCGTTGCCGAAGAATCGTAAGTCACGGTTTGTCATCCCGTCTCCCGACAAGGTGAAGCGTCCGGCGGCCAGCGGGGGAGGCACTTCGGCACCGGTCGTGGCGGAGAAGTCCGGCTTTCGCTCGATGTTCGCCGGACGTGCCGACGCTCGCCGCGGCCCATTGCTCAAAGCCGGCGGCGGAACCAGGGAAAGCGAGAGCGCCGTCGACCGGGGGCTGAAGTGGCTGATGAATCACCAGCATGTCACGGGGAACTGGTCTCTGGACCGGTTTCACGATGTTGCCGAATGTCGTGGTCGCTGCGTCGATGCGGCGTGTGGGTGCCGCAGTGACACGGCGGCTACCTCGCTGGCGCTACTTCCCTTCCTCGGCCGCGGCTACACCCACCGCGGAAAACAGTACAAGCAACTGGTCGAGGCGGGACTGCGGTGGATCATCGCCGATCAGCACAGCGACGGCAGCTTTGCCAGCATCGGCAGCGGCAAGATGTACGCTCATGCCCAGGCGACGATCGTCCTGTGTGAGGCACTGGCGATGACCGGTGACAGAGACTTGCTGCTGGAGCCGGCCACTCGGGCGGTCGTTTATGTCGTCGACGCGCAGGCCCTGGGAGGCGGCTGGCGTTACAGCCCGGGCCAGCCGGGTGATACCAGTGTCCAGGGCTGGCAGATCATGGCGCTGGGCAGTGCGGTGAATGCTGGCATTTCTGTGGCCGAGTCGGTGTTCGAACGGTCCAACCAGTTCCTGGACACCACCTGCGTCGACCGACGCGGGGGACTGTACAGTTACACTCCGGGAAATGGTCATGCGACGACCACGATGACCGCCGAGGCCCTGTTGTGCAGGCAGTATTGTGGATGGCCGAGAAATCATGCTGGGTTGAAGCTCGGCACGGCTTTCCTGGTCAGAAACCTGCCGCCCGATGGACCGGTCAACATGTACTACTGGTACTACGCAACTCAAGTGCTGCACCACAGTGGGGGCGCCGAGTGGACAACGTGGAATCCGGCGATCCGGGAATTGCTGATTCGCAGCCAGGAAACCGAAGGCCACAAGGTCGGCAGCTGGGCGCCCTACGGCACCCAGCACGACCGGCGTGGAGGCCGCGTCTATATGACAGCCCTGGCACTGTGTACACTGGAAGTCTACTACCGACACATGCCGATCTTCCAAGACCAACGGGCCCCAAAGCCATGAATCGTCCGCTGGCGTTTCCAGATCCGCTTCACACCGATTCGGTGGGTCAAGTCCATTTCAGTATGATAGGATCACTCGTCAGAAGCCACGTTTTCGCGGCAGGGCCAGCTGGGCTTGGTCGGTGTCGGCATTTCGAAGAGACTCCTTGCAGGATTGGTCCAGGAGAGCATTTCCGTGTCTGATCGTGACTCTGCAAGTACCACAGTCCGGCTACGATCCGAGGTCACCTGCGCGCACTGCTGGCACATGTTCTCCCCCCAGGACACGCTCTGGATCTCCGCTCACGAAAACCTCGCCGGCCAGGACCACGTGCTGGGTGCGACGAATGAGCAGTTGAGATTTCTTCCGAGCCGGTTCAGCCCGCAGGGGAACGCGATCGATCCGAAAGGTGAGGAGTGCACGGATCTGGCCTGTCCGCGGTGTCACCTACCGCTGCCGCGGGCCTTGCTCGAGATGCCACCGGTGTTCATTTCGATCCTCGGAGCACCTTCTTCGGGCAAGTCGTACCTGCTGGCGTCGATGATCTGGCAGATGCGCCGAGCCGCCAGTGCGTTTCGCATGAGGTTCGACGACGCCGATCCCAGCCTCAACTCGTTTCTGATGGACTACGAGGAAAAATTCTTCCTGGCCGCCCAGGATGACCAGTGGGTCACGTTGCCCAAGACCGAGCCCGAGGGGGATCTTTATGTCCCGGTGATGATCGACGGCAGGGCCGTGTTGCTGGCGAGGCCATTTGTGTTTGGTATCCAGCCGCTCATCGGGCACCCGCACCACGATCGTGCCAAGAAACTGTCGAGACTGCTCTGCCTCTACGACAACGCCGGAGAGCACTTTCTTCCGGGCGAAGATTCGGCCAGCCGACCGGGAACCGGTCACCTGGCCCACTCCGAGGTGCTGTTGTTCCTGTTCGATCCGACCCAGCACCCTCGTTTGAGGTCGGCGCTGCGAAAGACCAGCTCCGACCCACAACTCAACGCCGAGCGACCCACCTACCAGCAGCACCAGATTCTGCTCGAGGCGGCTAACCGGATTCGCCGCCACGCTCACCTGCCTCAGAACGAACAACTCAAGAAGCCACTGGTCGTGATCCTCACCAAGTACGACGTCTGGGGCAAGCTGCTCGGCGAAAAGCACTTCCGGGCCGACAGCGAGACGATTGCCAAGCTGGATCTTGAACAGCTTCGGGGGATCAGTGACCAGATCCGGGCGCTGTTGGCTCGGTATTGTCCGGAGTTCATAAATGCGGTTGACGGCTTCTGCAGCGATGTGGTCTACATACCCGTCAGCGCTGTGGGGAACAGTCCCGAGGAGAAGTCGGTTGGCGAGGACATGACCCAGCTGCTGGTTCGTCCCAAGGACATTTCGCCAATGTGGGCCGAAGTGCCGCTGTTGTACGCTCTGCACCGTGCTGTGCCGGGCCTGGTGGGAGCCAGGACGTCAGACAACGGGTCGAGGGAGTTGGACGATGAGTGAAGAACTGGTGTACACCTCGGCCCAGGAAGGACTCAAGCGGGGAAGTCACGGCTTCTGCACCGTGATCAGCACGCCCGGCGTCTCCAGGTCCCTGGCAGATCGGCTCGAATCTCTCAGCGGCTATCGCCACCACTTCCCACCACACGATGCCCAGTCGAAACTCAACCCGGTCAACTTCTTCCACTACGTCGTTTCTGTCGGAGGCGACCGCTTCAACGTGCTCTCGCGAGTCTGCAACGCGGGTCTGGATTACACGCAGCGATCCAACAAGCTGGCCCATCACGTGGCCTTGCGGAGAGACGAACTGGTCAGCTGTGGGCCGGCCGCCGTCCAGTCAACCCCGGGCTTCCACGACGAGACATTCGACGGCAACCCGAGGCACCTCGGCAGCGGAAGGACTCCCTCTGATGTGACCTCGACGCTCAGCGTCTGCGATGCCTGGAAGCGTGCGAGCGGCGATGCCGGTTGGGCGGGGTACCTGGCCGAGGCGTTCCTGGAGTCGCGAGGTCAATACGTATCGGTGGTCTATCCGGTCGGCGCCGATGTGCTGCCGCTGATCTCCGAGGCCCTGTCGCTGGTTCCCGGGGACCGCCGTTGGGAGGTCACTTACAGTACGTACGTGACGCGGTTGCCTGCCGGAGTCGATTGCCACTGGCGATTCTACCTCGACGGCAGCAAGGAAGCCAATAGCCTCAAGCGAAACCCACACGCCCAGGTCATCGATCTCACCGCAACGCCGGGGCGAGCTTCAGGAGGCGACCTGGCTGAGGCGGCACGAACGGGACTATTGCCCGAGCCGATCCGGAAACGCGAATCGAAGCCGGATCGCAGTGTCGCCGTCGAGAAGACCAAGCCGAAGGTCGCTGCTGTTCCCACCGATGCCGAGAAGTCCGATCGGGAAGCTCTCGCGGTCCATGTTCCTCCCGTTCCGGACGATGCTTCAGGCCGCTCCGGCGACATCCCGCCGGTGCTTCGCGACACAAAGACCACCGCCGCCACCCCTCCCGGTCTGCCCGGGCAGTCGAGTGAGAGCCATGCCAAGCCGGAGCTCGATTTCTCTGGTAAGCCGGCCAGCCCATACAAGATCTACTCGGCGGTGGTCACCGCCGTGTTGCTGCTGGTGATTGTCGGAGTCGTCATCAACGCGATTCAGCCAGAGATCGAAGGAGTGACGTTGCCCGGTGAGTCGGGCGAAGGCGATTCCGAGGTGGTCGCAGCCCCCTCGCCCGAAGTCGACGACGTGGAGCGAAGGCAACAGGAGGAGAATCGCAAGAAGCTGGACCAGGCCGAAGTGGATCGGAAGCGGAAGGAATTGGAGGTGGGCACGCGTAAGAAGTCGGCCGCGAAGAAGGACGACACGGGCAAGAAGCCTCCGAAAGGCCGGGACGCTGACACGAAGCCCCCACGTCCAAAAAGAGACAAGCGAGACCCACTGAAGGACATCAAGGCTCGCGGTAAGATCCTGGTCCTTCCAGAGACCAACGCAGCTGATCTCCTCGCCTCGAAGGCCAAACAGCGTCTGCTGGCGACTCTGTATACGAACCGATTGCGGGACTGTCGCCTCGAGTTGATCTCCGGGCTGATTGCCAGGCCCAGCGTGATCTACAAGCTGGCAGAGACGTCGTCCAAGGAAACGGGGCGGCGCATTTGGACCGTGAGTCGAGTGCCCAAGGAGAACAAGGGAATCGGAGATGTAAAGCCTCTCACGACACCGATCGGTACCTTTGAACTCAAGAGTTACAAGAACTCGAGCAAACCACCGGAGTCCGAGCAGCGGCTGTACTTCTCGTGGGATCGTACGGTTCCGCCCGCAGAAATGGCAGAAGTCCGTTTGATGGATCTCAGGATCGGCGTCGGGGCAATCGAAGCGAATTGCGAACTGAATAGACCCAAGAGCTTGGGCCCGATCAGTATCGTATTTGATAAGAAAAGTGAGTTGGGGAATGTGTTTCCGCGGGATGTCATTCAGCAAATCGGAAAGCACCGCGACCACGTGTACCTCGACCTGAAACTGATTGGCTTTGAGCAAGCTTGTAAAGTGAAGCGGGATGAAGCCGGCGGGAAACCCGAGTCTGGCAAAGGTGCTGGGAAAGACGCAGCCAGGAAGTTGCAGAAGCTACGTCCGGGGAGAACGTCAATCCGAGTGATCCTTGAGCGAATGGACGGTGCGACTCGAATCCAGGCGGTTACGATGAGTTTCAAATTCAATTCACCGAACGCCCTGAAAAACAAGTCACAGATAAGCGTTACTTGGGCATGTTGGGTTCCAGCGGCGCAGTTAAATACTGTTTCGCTGGTCCGTACGCCAAACTTTACGATGGCGTTTGCATCCAAGGGAGAATCGACTGTCGCGAATTGGATCAACACTCGAAAAACGAGTGTCAAGATATTTAGTATGATGAAGCGGCAGGAAATGACGCGAAGCGGCCGAGTGGCCAAGCTGTTGGCCGCCAATCCGTCGGCGAACACCAAAATGTCACTGGTAGCAATGGCCGTGTCGTGTAAGGCGAATATAGGAAATTACACAAAGAGTATAATGGGAATTGAGGGCCGAATCGAGAGCCTGAAGGGAAAGATTCCCTATGTCAAGGCGCTCGCAGGTGCCATGAAGTCACATCATAAAACTGCGTATGTCGAGTGGCGGCTCTATATCCAGAGAGGTAACCGGGAGAAGACCCTCGCCATAGGCGACCGGCGGAACGATGAGAAGAGGCCTGCGAGATGACGTCTCCCAGCTTGCCGCCGCCGCTTCCCGGCGAATCGGGCCGGAATGCGGTGATGGTCGTGTCGCTGTGTGTTGCCGGGGGCTTGGTTCTCGGGGTTATGTTTCTGGGGTCCGTCGTGATTGGGGTACTCGAATCCGGTCGTGGAGTCCGGTCCGACACGAAGGTGCCTGGGCCTTCTGCGGTAGCGACAAGCGACCCGACAGCTCGGCTCTCTCCCGATGGGCCCTCCTCTTCTGAGAGCCGGGTCTCCGATGGGAAAATTGCGACACCGGGTAATGCCAACGCACCTGGCGCGGTTCCGGACACCGAGCGGGAGCTGGTTGTAAGAGATGTTCCGGCATCGGACCCCTCAATTCCGCGTCCGGGTTCCAGTCGTCGTGACCCCTTCATGGACATCAAGGCTCGAGGCAACAACCTGGAACTGCCGGAAAGACACCAGGCTGACCTGCTGGTAAGCAGCGTCCGTGTCAAGATGTTGGCGACACTCTACACTACAGACCACGATGGCTGCCGATTGCGGCTGTTGGCCGGGTTGGTCTCCGCGAATGGTGTCGTGTACAGGCTGGTTAGAGAGAGGACCGAGAATCCTGCACGGAGTGTTTGGAGTGTGCGGAGATCAACTGGAACCGATTCGGGCGTCGAGGAAGACGAGCCGACCGAGACGACGATTGGCACGGTCGAACTTCGGGAAGTTGAAACTGATGAGCAGCCGGTTGGTGTGGAGCAGCGCTTGTTTTTTGCATGGGACAAGCGGGCACAATCCAACTGGGCACGGGGCCTGCGGCGGATGCAGTTGGAGATCAGTGTCGGGCGGCGGTCCGAGATCTGCAGCTTCAATTCGGTGGCTGGTTTCGCGCCGGTAATCATCAAGTTCGGAAAAAGGCGGGAACTGGGTCCGGACTTCTCGTCGCTGGAAACAGAACTTATGGGGCTCGACCAGGAGACGCTGTTTGTTGAGGTGACTCCTACGAGGTTTCCTGCGACGGCCGAGGTGACGGTACGAGGGGGCGATGTCCCGGCCGATCGTATCCCGCTGGCAGATGCGAGACGTCTGCTGCGGCAGATTCGGGTCGCAGATCTGCTGGATCGTGGGCTGCGGCGGTATTCGATCGTTATTCCGTCGGAGGCGGACGGCATGCCCGATTTGGTGTCGATTCGCCTGGTGTTTCATCCGCCGGGTAACGCAGGACACATCGGGCTGAGCGTGACCTGGGAGTGCCTGGTGCTGGAGGAGATTGCCACGGGGATCACGCGGGATTCCCGGTCCGGGCTCACGCTGAGAGAGGCCGAGCGGGCTCCGATGCGATTGCTTGCCTACAAGACGCGGATGAGAAAGCAGGAAGTGCTCCTGAAGGACAAGATTCTGGGGTTGACCCGCCTTCAGTTGGCCTTGAATCGCAAGTACATGGTAGTCCGGTTTCAGGATCCCAAGTTGGCCAGGCGAGTCGGCATCGAACTGCAGAACACGTCCTCGAAACTGGCCACCGCAAGAGTGGGTTTGAAGAGAACGGAGTCTGGCATTCAGAGTGCTCAACGGTACGAAACGATACCGGCGAGTGTGAAGACGGCGATGCGAACGGTACACGGCAAGTCGACAATCAGTTGGCGGCTGTATTGTCGGCGCGAAGGGCGTGAGATCAACATAGCCTCTGGTGAGTGAATTCGTGATGTGCTGTTTGAACCGAACGAATTGGGATTCGGAAGATCCAAGACGGGAGTGTCGATGCTAGATCTCGATCGTTTCAAGGAGGTGATCCGCGAAATCCAGGATGTTCTCTACGGGCACGTCAACCTCGAGACGGATGAGGTTGGATCGCTGCATCGTGAGTATGGAGTTGCGGTCGACGAGATCAATACGCGTCTGAAGCGCTGCTGCGAATTGCTGAATAGCGGACAACGATCCGATGCGTTGCAGGAGTGTGATGTTCCACCGAGCCTGTTCGAAGTTGTCGATGTGGCGGATTTCCGGGAACGCTACCTGTGGGGTGAATTCCTTGCGGAGACCGATCTCCCCAATCCTCCCGAGTTGGAGAAGGGCCTGGCCGAACAGATCGTTACCGCGGTACCCCAGGAGGCCCGGCTCAAGCAGTTGATGACGAAGCATCGCCTGCTGGCGCTCGCCCGGTCTCCGTTGCGGCTGAGGTTGAAGGTTTTGCGGGAGATCCAGAGCAAGGACCCGGAGAACAAGTTGTGGCGTCCCGACATCCGTGGGTACGAGCAACTGCGGCTCAAGGAGATGAAGCGCGAGTCCAAGGCCGCAGCCGACGACTCCGATCTCAAGCAACTCACGCTGCTCGTCACCGAACTCGAGGAGTCCGACTGGCTGGACGCGGTTCCCACGAGCTTGGCCGAGTTCGTGCAGGAAGGTCATTCGCGAGTCCGCAAGGAACAGGCGAGGCTGGAGCTGGAGGAGATTGCCGCGGGGCTCAACGATGCCTTTTCGAACCTGGACCTTGATCACGCCCGCAATCTCCGCCAGCGATGGCGGACCCGGATCCTGATCGTCGAACTCGCCGACGATGATCCGCTCTCGGAACTCGCGGCACCGGCCCTGGACTGGCTGGTGCGGGAAGACGAGCGGGACACGGTGCACAACGAGTTTACCGAGTGGTACCAGGAAGTGCGTGAAGTGCTGGAGGAAGAAATTCCGCACGACATCCGTGCGATGGAGTCTCATCGTTCGGGACTCTCTCGCGTGTTCGACCGGGTCGATCGGCTCCGGACCGAGCTGGATGACGACCAGGGCGAGGTGCTGAGCCAGGTCACCGAACGGATCCACCTGCGGCTCTCACAGATGCAGGACCGCGAGCGTCGAGTCAGACGGAACCGGTTGGTGGGCATCGTACTTGCGATCGCGGTGGTCGCCGCCCTGGCCGTGTGGGGCATCGACCACGCCCTGGTGGTCAGGCGGGCCAGGGGTTTCAGCACGAACATCCAGGACCTGGTCGACAGCGGTTCGTTCGGTTCCGCCAAGGAGCTCATCAAGAAGGTCAGGGCCGACGATGCCCGGGCCTTCCGGCACCCGGATGTCCAGGGGGCGGTTGCCAATCTCGACGCGGCAACCACGAGCGAACAGGTGCGGCTGGAAACCCGCAGCGAGAGCGTAAAGACGATCAACGAACGACTGAAAGTGGTGTCATGGACATCTCGGGACGAAGCGCATCGCCTGTTCGGGGAACTCAAGCAGCGGTCGGTAGAGAAGACGGATTCGAAGGAGGATGCTGAGATCGAATCAGAGCTGTCCGAGCTGACGGCAAGGCTTCAGAAGCAGACCGATGCGGTGTTCCTAAAGGAGTTCGACCGGATCAAGACTCTCTACAAGTCCGACGATGTGAAGCAGGCCGAGCAGGCCCTGGACCTGGTCGGGAGTCTCCTGGAGATCCCTCGTGTGACCGCCAGCCTGCTGCCGGCGGCACGCGTGTTTCGGACCCGGGTCACGACCGACATCGCCACGCTGCGTCGCAGCGCTCGGAGAGCCTCGCTGTTTGATGCAATCACCAAGGCGGTCGGTGATCAGAATAAGTTCCGTGACGAGTTGAAGAACTTCAGCGAGCTCCCGGATTTCCAGGCCGAGTCCACGTCCAAGGACTTCAGGAGGGTAGTCGAAAAGGAACTTCCCCAGGTCCCCGGGATTGCTCAGTGGGCACGGCTAACCCGCGACCTGTCGGCTCGAGACTTGAGCAACCTCTCGGTCAAGGACGCCAAGACGATCGCGGTGCGGATTTCGACCCTGCTGGAGGATTACCCGGGCCATCCCGCCGCCAAGCCGGTTGCCGAGTTGAAGATCTACATCGACAGCGTGGTGGCGCGGGTCGCTGCCGATGGTGCGAGCGTCGTCGAAGACCTCGAGAAGATTCTCAATAGCTCGATTATCGCTGACCTGTACATGCTGCAGTCCAGCGAGAACCTCCGCTACTACTCTCGAAAACGACCCGTTCCGATGGGCACGTCGTTTCGAATCGAGCACTACGTCAAGCTGGACCTCAGTGAAACCAAGGTGAGGTTGCTGCCGATGGCTAAGCTAGCCAACTCCAAGAACAGCAACGGCAGGCTGATCGTGGACTCTCCCCAGTCGTTGTTCCGCGAGTCGACTCTTCGCAAGATCGACCAGTTGCGACTCAACGAAGGCCAGTGGCACACGGCGTTCGTGAAGATGCTGATTGAACTGAGAGACGATCGGCACATGGAGCCGCTGCTGAAATTCCAGCTGCTGCACGTGGTCTCGGGAATGGCGACTGTGGGGCACTCGGTCCTGGGAGAGGTGTTGAAAGATGACCGGGTGGTGTTGGAGCGGGCCAGGACCGAGATTGACCGCAACGTCAACTGGATTCATCCCGAGCCTCCCGATGATGTTGACGAGGTCAAGAAGGCACGCCGGGATGCTGTGAGGACGATTGACAAGCTCGCGGTGCTCAAGCGAATCGAGAAGGCGGTTGCGGAACGGATTGCCGGGTTGAAACAGCCCGACCTGGGACGTCACTACGAGTGGGTGGGCTGGCTGCACAAGGGTCGTGACAGCACCTTCCGCTGTTCGATGGGGCCGGGTGTGTCCCCGTCAGTCGATCGAGACCTCTATCTGCTGATTCCCTCTGAGGATGGAGATACGATGCTCGCCGAGATGGTGGGAACCTGCCGCAAGGGAATCATTCGGCTGGGTCTGAGCAACGTGATACTCGCGGTGGAAGGACGGCCGGTCTTCGCTTCGGCGGCGGGGAAGTGAGCAGCGAGAATGAGACGAATGAACTGAGGCCCAGGACTTTGTTGTTTGGGCGGTTGCATCGGGATTGGTTCGGAAAATATGGCGAGTCTGCATATTCGACGAGGCGAGAAGGTCGTAGGGCCATTTTCTCCATCCGAGATCAAGCGGATGATCCAGGACGACACGATAGTCGGTACAGATTCAGTTCGCATGGAGGGGGATGCGGACTGGGTGCCGCTGGCCGAGATTCCCGCACTGGCGAGCCTGCTCAAACCAGCAGGTGTCAAGCCATCGGTACCGCAGCCACCCCCAACGCGGACTGCGAGTTCGGCTACCAGGCCACCACCGCTAGACGCGCCTCCACGGCGTAAGAAACCCAGGAGGGGCGGCCAGGTCAGCGAATGGGACCAGTTGGCCGCGTTGGAGAGACGGAGTGCGGCTGCGCCCCCCATGCTGAGTGCTCCGCCCACCCCGGGAGAACGTGTCCAGAAACCCTCCGCCAGCAGGCGGCACGAGGGTGGTGCGAGTCAGTTAGCCGGTGGAGATTGGGATTCGGCGCGATCGGCCCTGACCTTCATGTTCTGCGCCGGAGTCGGCCGCTCGGCTGTCATCGGGGCTGCCGCGGGCGTGGTCATCATGAAGCACCTGATTCAGTTGGCTGACTTGGGGCTGGGCGTGTTCATTCCGACGGCTGCCGGAAACGTGTTCACCTTCAAGGGCAATGAGTTGATGCACATTGGGCTGGCGGCGACCGTGGTGTTTTCGCTGCTGGTGGTGCTGCTGTTTCTGACGTTTTCGCGTGCGCCGGAGGTTTTCAGGTTTGTCGCCGGTGGAATGTTGGTGGCGATCGCATTGACGGCGATGGTCAATTCAGGAGGACCTTCGACCGACTCACTGGTCCTGAAAAGTCTCTCTGTATTGGCGATGCTCGCGGTGCTCTGTTTTGCCCTCAGCGGCCTTCCTCTACTGGCGTCACCGCTGGAGGCGTCGGCCAAGGTCCTCCTGATCGGATCCGCGCTTGCGGGCCTGGGGAGTTGCGGACTGGCGTTCTTGGGACTGACAACAACCATCGATGTGGATTTGACCCTGACCAAGCCGGAAGTTCACTTCCCAGTCATCCCGGGAATGGCCGTGGCCTATGCGCTGGTGCTGTCCGTTGAGATCGGCTTCTCGGCCTGGGTGCTCCGATCGCTCGGTATGAAATTCGGGGATGCCCAGGAAGTGGAGACAATTGACTGGTTCCTGTATTTTCATGTCGTTAATACCGGCTTGATCCTGATTTGCGTGTACCTGGTCAACCAGGGAGTCGTGACCAATTTCGGAGGAGTGGTCGTCGGTTGCGTGGCAACAATGCTTGGAGCAACCGCGGTCATATGTCATTCTACCACGATTCTCTATACTCGAAACGCCGTCAGATGATCACGCGGTCATACGCGAGGGCGCGAGGAGCCTGATGTGAGCACTCAGTGGTACTACGAACACAATGGTAATGAAGCCGGCCCGATGCCGTGGTCAGCACTGGAACGATTGCTGGACAGCGGGTTCCTGGATGAGTCCACGCGGGTCTGGAAGTCGGGCTGGAAGGACTGGCGGAGTATCGGCAGTGTAATGGCCGAGAACGAGGGTGGCTTGGGGAAGCCAACTCGCAAACGGAAACAACCGGTTCGCCAGGTGGATCCCAAGGCGGCCGAGAAACAGAAGATTCGCAACTCGATCCTGATCGCGGTGGGGTCCTTGGTCATGGTCCTGTTCGTCGGAGGCGGTCTCTGGGCATTGTTGAGTCCCTCCTCTCAGCAAGATACTACGGCAGCCGCGGGGGGAGAGAGCGGCGAGCAACAGAAGCAGGCTGACCCGAAGACGGGCCCGGTGGGCTCCCGGGATGGGAAGGTCAGCAAGGAACAGGCCAATCTCGACGAGATTCGACGTCTCTCGGGCGAGACGCTGGAGATGGAAAACCAGGTTCTTGCCATGATCGAGCAGTCGGGCGAGATCACGGCGAACATCAAGCAGCTGACCATCGTCGCCGAGACCAAGTCCAAGCCTGGTACACGCGTCCGGCAGACTGCTCCGGTCAAGCGACCCGAGAAGAGCATAGACGAGGAACTTCGCCGGCGGATTGACATCCGGCGGCGGACCCGGCCTGTGGGCGGTACGTCGGCAACCCTGCTGTCCCGGGTGCAGCGCAATTTTGAGGCCGCCCAGACGGACCTGAAGCTGATGACCGGGCGTTATCAGGTCAGAGTGAAACGGCTCGCCAGCCTCGACGAGTGGTCCAAGATGTCCTTCGTGTTGGTCAACGGAAAGATTGCCGTGGTTGGGATCCGGGAGACCGAAAATGGGGCCGCGTTGGGTGTCGCGAGGAAGGCGAGCGGAGCGGAGGCGGCCGAGGCATTGAGAGTGGTCCGCAACGCGGCGGTGCCGCGGATCGACCGGGATCGTGGGTTGAGCCGAGACGTGTACAGGGACGTCGATGAGGGCGAGAAGGTCACCGCTGCGCTCTCGGTGCGGATTCGCAACTACTGGAGGCCCTACACGTTTGTCGAGCGTCCCGAAGGCGCACGCGATACGCGATTTGTGCACTTTCGGGAACTGAGCAGCGGAGGATTCCGCTTCGGCGTGTTTCTCGGCTTCGACGATGACAAGCTGAGGTACCAGCCGGTGGGGCAGAGGGCAGTGCAGGTTGAGCGGGATTTTGTCGATCGGGAAACCGCGAGGATCGAGAACGGCCCGTCGATGGTCCAGACACTGCCCGCCGCCGGGTTCCTGGATTACTGCGTTCTCAATATGGCCCTGGCTCTCAACAGCGACTTGCAGTCCGGGCCGAAGCGGATCAGTGGCAAGTCGGCCAAAAGCGAGACGGGCATTAGCTCGAAATACGTCCGCGTCGCCGTCCATGTCGACGCGGCAGCGCTGCGCAACGACGTGGAGATTTACCGCAAGGCCATCGATGACCGCTCGCGTCGCAACAGCGGCACGGCATCACCCGACGTGAAGGTGTCCATCAACCGTGTCCGCAAGTTCGCCAACGTGCTGACCGTTATGGCTGGGTGGTCGCGGCCCGATGCGGAGAACTTCCTGCTGAACGTCACCAAGGAGTCGGAACTCCGCAAGGCGGCTGACGTGCTGGAGGATCAGTTGTTCGAGCGGCTGGTGCGACTCGAGATTCCGGTCCTGGGTCGAGAGGAACTGGACGCCGTTGCGATGGACGATTCGGAGTTGCCCCAGGCTGCAGCTGAGGTGCGTCGACGGGCGGGGCTGGCCAATGCGACTCACCTGATTTCGATCGAATTGAATCCGAGCAACTCGGCCACCGCAGCCTACCGTCTCTCGGTGCGACTCAATGACGTGGACAACGGCGTCGTGAAGTGGGCCGGTGAAGGCGATCGATTTGCCAGTCGCCTGGAGTCCGTTCGTACCTTCCACCTGAATTCCGGACGACTGGCTACGATCTCGGTGCCGCAGCGGCTGCGGCCACCTGTTCGCAATGCCCGCTCGAAGACTACCGCACGTCGAAAGTCGACGAGCGGCCAGACTTCGTTCGTGGCCTATATCGAGCCGTCAGAGAAAGCGACGGAGTGGTCGGTTCGGGAAATCGGACAGTCAACTCCAACCAGGCTCCCAAAGTCGTCCGTCAAGAGCATCAAGTACATCGAAACCGGGCTCGACGTTCCCCGGAGTCTCTCGTTGGGTTACGCAATGGCCATCGTCCAGTCGGCACTGCTGCCTCCGGCCGGTCCGATCCTCTCCATCGACAAGAATGTCTACATCGTGGGCATCGGGAAACGGCAAGGAGTCCGCGGCGGTGAGCAGCTGTACGTGGTCCGGGCGAACAACTCGGGAGAGAAACGGACGGGTGGGATCCAGGAACACCTGCCGGTGACGCTTACTGTTGTCGAGGCGTCTGACGACCGCAGCCGCGTGGTCGTCGGCAAGACGGGTTTTGAAACATGGTGGCCCAACACGAGAATCCAAAAGGACGACATCGCGATCGTTCGGCGGAATGGGTCGCTGGTGGTTGGGGTCGAACCGTGTCAGCTTGTCGATCCTGAGGCAGTGATCTTCACCAAGTTCAATTTCAAGAACCCGGTGGTCCGCGCACGGCTGATCAACGAAACCAAACAGGCCACCAAACGGCTACAGGCCCACATAGAGACCGAGTTGCTCGGGGATTACCTGACCATCGCCACAGGCAAGGTCGCCGTCCCGGGCGGCAAGGATCTCAAGGGAAAAACCAGCGGTCATTCCCATCAGCTCGAAGGGACGATCACGCTGTCGCCTCTGATGGCCGAAGGAAAGGGCTCAGCTCTGGCACCGATCTTCCGAGTGGAATTGATCATTCGGAAAACTACCTCGGACCAGCAGATTCGTCGCATTGAATTCGACTGGGATGGAGTGACGGCCCCAACCACTCAGCCACCCAGGAAGTGATCGCGGCCGTCGATGCCGACTGCTTCGCCAAACTGCGTGGGCCGGTGGTTGTGCCTGCCACGACTCTATTGGCCCAGATTGTGTGAGGGATGGGCCAGGGGGTTGGGATCGGTGATGTCAGGCACAGCCTGACCTACTAGGCGTAGAACTCTGCGAACTGCTCTTGTACCGCGGCGATGCCGGTGTGGATCAGCTTCATGTCGCTGGTGGGGCTGATCAGGCGGACGCCCTTCTCGAACATCATCCCCGCGTGCTCGGGGCTGACCACCACCGCGCCGATGTGCTTGCCGTGCTGCTGGCACGCCGCCGAGACCCGGTCGATCGCGTCGATGCACTTCTCGTGAAAGAAGTCGCCCGTCACACCCAGGCTCTGGCTCAGGTCACTCGGACCGATGAACAGCAGGTCCACACCATCAATCGCCGCGATCTCGTTCACCTCCTCAACCGACTGAGCCGTCTCGATCTGGATCGCCACGAACGTCTCACGATTGGCCTTCTCGGTGAACTCGGCCGGCTTCATCGATCCGAAACCCGCGTCGTAACCTCCGGTGTTCAAACCCCGGTTGCCTCGAGGATAGAACTTCGCCCACCTCACGATCTCCTCGGCCTGCTCGGCCGAAAACACCTGGGCCGCCATGATCCCACCTCCTCCGGCTTCCAACGCCCGCGTCACCGTGGCGTAATCCGTCGGCGCGATTCTCACGAAGTTGTCCAGACCCTCGCTGCGGGCCGCCAACGCGTTGATCTCAAGACTCTCGATCGAAAACCCCACGTGCTCGGCGTCGAACCACACGCACTGAAACGCTCCGCTGAGACCCAGCACCTGCAGGATGTTGTGATGCAGGGCTCGGCCCACGCCGATCGTCATCACCGTTTCGCCTCGGTCAAGACGGTCCTTGATGCGTTCCACCATGACAATGCCTCGTTGGGAGAAGTGAATTGAGAGGAGACAGGGGAGAGGAGAGTCGAGGGGAGGAGTTTGAATGGTGAGTGAGGTGAAGTCCAGCGGGGCTCTGGGGACTGGCTCCGCAGCCCCGCCTTTGGCGGGGCGGAGGTGCCTGTCCCGGTTGGGGAAACCGGCTGATAGGGGCAGGGACGGTTAGCGGGGCAGGATTCGGGACAGGCACCGGCGCCCCGCAAAAGGCGGGGCTCT
>Ga0310123_10001467_pt1 | contig 19575 bp, 12 predicted proteins | sample CB6_AW_1057_MG_FD_203505 | JGI IMG/M metagenome (GOLD analysis project Ga0310123, IMG submission 203505) | Marine microbial communities from Western Arctic Ocean, Canada - CB6_AW_1057 | ecosystem: Environmental > Aquatic > Marine > Oceanic | place: Canada: Western Arctic Ocean | collected... | reverse complement strand
CGCCGCGAATTCGACGCGGCGGAACCGGTAGCGGTTGATCAGGTGGATGATCACCGGGGCCGAGATCAGGGCGGCGGTGCCCATGCCCAGGAAGCCCGCGTTGAGAAACCACGAACCCATCGAGTGTCAGCTCCGGATCGATTGCCGCATGCCGATGCGGTGATTGAGATAATGGGCCAGTGCCGCGTCGAGATGTTCGCTGGTGCGGATGGTCTGGAAGTCGATCGTTTCGGCCGCACACCGCTTCCGCAGTTCGGTGCGGAATTCCTCGACCGCCTGCTGATACCCTTCCCGCAGGCTGCGGGGATCGCAGACCAGTTCGCCGGCCTCCTCGAGTCCTTCGAACCGCGTGGTACCGGTGAAGTTGAAGTCGAGTTCCTCGTCGTCCATCACGTGAAAGATCAACACGTCGTGACCACGACGCCTCAGCATCCTCAGCCCGCGGAACAGGCCCTCGCGAGGAACGAACAGGTCCGAGACAATCACGACGATCCCGCGGCGATTCTGGGTCGCGGCGACCTGCTCGAGGATCCCGTAGATGTCGGTCTTCCGCTGCGGGTCGGGAGCGTCCAGGGCTTCGAGCAGACCGACCAGGTGGCTGCGGCGGCTGCCAAAGTCGACCCGGCCGCGGATCGCGTCGTCAAACACGGTCAGGCCCACCGCGTCCTGCTGACGCAGCAGCAGGTAGGCCATCGCCGCGGCCACCGTGCAGGCATACTCGTACTTGTTCAACGGCCCGGTGCCAAACCGCATCGATTCGCTGCAGTCGACCAGCAACGTCGTCCGCAGGTTCGTCTCTTCCTCGTACTGCTTGATGAAATACCGGTCGGTCTTGGACCAGACCTTCCAGTCGATGCGACGCACGTCGTCACCGGGAACGTATTCCCGGTGCTGGACAAACTCGACCGACTGGCCCAGATAGGGGCTGCGGTGCAGGCCTGACAGGAAACCCTCGACGATGTGCCGGGCACGAACTTCGAGCCGGGCAATCCGCGAGATCTCCTCAGGCCGCAAAAATCTTTTGGAGTCTCGGGTCACTGGTCAGCTCGCCTTCCTTGCTGGGCGTCTCGGCAACCAACTTCTCGATCACCGTGTCGGGAGTCACTCCCTCACTCTCGGCCGCAAAATTCGTCACGATGCGGTGCCTGAGCACCGGGGCGGCCAGGGCCTGGATGTCCTCGGTCGAGACGTGAGACCGTCCCGAGAGCAGGGCTCGGGACTTGCCACCCAAAAGCAGAAACTGCACCGCGCGGGGTCCCGCACCCCAACTCAGCCAGTTGTTGATGAACTCGGGACAACCCGGCTCGTCCACCCGGGTCTGACGCACCAGGGCCAACGCGTAATCGACCACGTGATCGGTCACCGGCACCTGCCGCACGATCTGCTGGAGCTCGAGGATGTCCTGTCCCGAGAGCACCGGCTCGACCTCCGCCTCGCCACCGGAAGTGGTCTGCTTGGCGATCTGCCGCTCTTCCTGGAAATTCGGGTAGTCCACGACCACCTTGAACATGAACCGGTCCTGCTGGGCCTCGGGCAGCGGGTAGGTCCCCTCCTGCTCGATCGGGTTCTGCGTGGCGAGCACGAAGAACGGGTCCGAGAGTACATGGCGGTCGCGGCCGACGGTCACCTGCCGCTCCTGCATCGCCTCGAGCAACGCAGCCTGGGTCTTGGGCGGGGTGCGGTTGATTTCGTCGGCGAGAATCACCTCGTGGAACAACGGGCCCTCGATGAACCGAAACGCCCGCTCGCCCGTGTCGCGGTTCTCCTGCAACACGTCGGTGCCGGTGATATCCGAGGGCATCAGGTCGGGCGTGAACTGGATCCGCGCGAAGCTCATCGACAGGCTCCGCGACAACGTGCTGATCATCAGCGTCTTGGCCAGCCCCGGTACACCCTCGAGGATGCAGTGGCCGCGGCTGAACAGGGCGATCATCAGCTGTTCCAACACAGCGTCCTGGCCCACGATCACACGGCCCAACTGATCGCGAATCTTCTGGTAGGCCGACCTGAGCCGCTCAATTGACTCACTCCCCTGGTCACTCGCCACCACCTCCGCCGCAGCGTCGGTCACCTCAGAAGTCGCCTCGTCACCAGATCCGGGCAGCCCGGTCGCCTCATCATTCATCAATCTCTCGCTTTCCTACTGCGCCATCTGGATGGTCACACCGGGTTCCCGGCGAGATCGAGCGTCACGAGCGGTTCGCGACGTGATTCGGCCACGCCTCGCCCAGATCCCCCTCCTGCAGCTCGGCCCGGTGAATCCTACAAGGTCACAGCGGTGTTTGCGACTTCCCAGTGGCCATTGTCAACCTTGGCATCGTCGCCGTTGGATGCGAGTCCGACTCTGTCAGTTGCTACCAGCATCGGTCGAATCCACCGGGCCGACCAACTCGTCAAGCCGATCACTGAGTCGCTGCACCTCCTCGAGCCCCTGTTCGCTGACATCAACCAGGTCCCACGCATCATCGGGCTTGCTGAAGAGCCGCAGCTCATCGCCTCCCCCGGCAGACCGCACCAGGAACAGGTCGTGCGAACGGATTCCACACCCGCCCTGAGCATCCTGCACCACGATCTCCTCGTGGCCTCCACCACCCCCCTGCTCGAGCAGCCTCAGCAGGTTGATTCCCCGCAACCCCTCCCCGGCCCGATCACCAGCAAACCATGCCAGCAGCGTCGGCAACAGGTCGATCACCTGCACCAATTCGAGCCGCCGCTGGCCCGGCTCGATCCCCGGTCCCCGCAGCAACAGCGGAGTCCTCAACCGCTCCTCGTGCAGCGCCGCCCGCGCCGGATCCTCAAAACCTCGATCGCCCAACCAGGCACCCCGGCCGCCAGTGACGACCAGCAGAGCCTCGCCAGATAAGTCCGCCTGCTCCAACCCGTCGATCGCCGTACCAACACAACGATCGAATCCGCCCAATGCCGTATCGATCGCCTCGAGATTATCCGGCCACTCACTCTCCTCTGTCTCCTCTGTCTCGGCCGGTGCCGACACCGACACCCACAGCATCCGGTGTTCAGCGCCGGCCTCGGCCAGTCGACCAACCGCCTCGCCAATGCTCCGCTGTAACCCCCCGTCCGCCGACTCGTCCGCCGACTCCCACCCCGCCAGGGCCAACCACCCCGGTTCCAGATCCGAAATCACCTCGACGCCGACTCCGGCCCGTTGGAACCGCTCGGCCGCACAGACCTCAACCGACCCCATCCCCCAGCCGATCCCTGCCCACGCCCGTCCGTTGATCGATTGATCGCCTGCAGGAGCGATGCCGAAGTGGCGGTCGAACACGGCCGATTCGGCCGCCAGGCGGTCCAGTCGCGGAGCCAACAGCGGTTCGCCGCCGCAAAAGCCGCAGAGCCCGGCATGCCAGTGGTCCAGCGAGAGCACAACCGCGACGCTCACGGTGACGCCACCGCTTCGAACTCGCCCACGCTTCGCAGGTACCCGGCACTCTGCTCGGCCGCCTCCCGGGGGCCCATCAACTCGGCGAACGCCTGGTGCACCGTCACGCACCCGTCGTAACCGATCTGCTCGAGTCCCTCGAAGACCGTCTCGAAATGTACTCCACCGGTCTCCCACAACGGGATGTGTCGGAAACTCCGATCCCCCAGGCACCAGGTTTCCAAAGACACCGGTCCTGCCTCCTCCAGCACGTGGTTCTGCACGTAGACGTTGACCAGCCAGGGAGCCATCCTCGCCAGGGTCGACGGACCATAGTCCTCGCCACACAGCATCAGGTTGGCCGGTTCGTAGATCAGCCCGAAGTTCGACCGGTCGATCGCCTCGAGCACATCAAGCATCGGCCCGACCTGCTCGAACAGCGAGGTGGTGTGGCACTGATGAGCCAGCCTGATGCCACGATCCCGAGCCCGGTCCGATGCCTCGCGGGCCCGGTCGATGTCGTCACCGGTCTTGAGGCAGACCCGGATCAGGTCGCACCCGAACGCCTCGGCCACGTCCAGGCTCGGACCAATCTCGCGCAACGACTCGGGACCCTGCTCGTTGTTGAGCGGCACATCGAAATCGGCGGTGACCATCGAAACCGACAACCCCGCCGCCTCGACCTCACCACGCATCGCCTCCAACTCGCCCCGATCGGTCTGGACTCCACCGGCACTGGCCCGCAGGCAGACGGCGTGGTAGCCGTTGGCCACGGCCAACTCCAGTAGCTCGACAAACGAAACATTCAGCCGGGTCTTGCAGGCGGCTTCAGCCACGCGGACCGACAGCGACAGCTTCATGCGTTTTCAGCCGACGGGTTGGCCGAACGTCTCCGGCCGAAACAGGGCACCCGCACCGCGGCTCCTCTGTGAACTACAAACACCGGCCCGTTGTACCAGCGGACCATTGGCCACGATACGGCTGATTCCACGCGCAATCAACGCGCTGCTCGACTCTCGACTTTCGCCCTCTCACTCCCGCACTCCGCGTTCCCGCCGTATCATCAACCTCCATGGGCTGGGAGCTGCTCAACACGCCGATGCTGTGGGGCCTGGCCGGCCTGTCGTTGCCGTTGCTGGCGCACCTGTTGACCCGCAAGAGGTTCGAGCAGGTCTCGTGGGCAGCGATGCAGTTCCTGGAACTCGAGCGGGACGCCCGGCGGCGGGTGCGGATCGAAGAGTTACAGCTGATCCTGCTGAGAATGCTGCTGGTGGGCCTGCTGGTGCTCGCGCTGGCGCGACCGGCCGGCAGCGACGGGTGGCTGGCCAAGTGGCTGGGTGAGGTCGAGACGTCTCGGCGGGACGTCGTGATCGTGATCGACGGCTCGGGCAGCATGGGCTGGCGCGGCGGCCAGCAGACGCCGCGTGCCGCCGCGATCCAGTTCGCACACCGCGTGCTCGAAGACCTCGGACCCGGCGACAGCGTGGCGCTGATCGAAGCCCGCCACGGTGTGCGGGGTGTGATCGATCCGCCGACGGTCAACCACGACCTGGTCCGAGCCGCTCTCGGTCGACTGCCGGCCCCCGGCGGGACCGCCGATTTGCCCTCGGCCATCCGACACGCCGTCAGCCTGCTCCGCGACACCGGAAACCTCCGCCGGGAAGTCCTCGTCCTGACCGACGGCCAGGCATACGGCTGGCGGGCCGAGGACGGGGTGCTCTGGGATCGCCTCGACGACCAGCTCGACGGGTTCCCCGACGCCACGCGACCGGCGATCCGCGTGGCCACCCCCGGTGAACCCCGCGACACCTCCGCGGCCCACTTCCACGTCACCCCGCTCGAGGTCGCCCGCGAACTCGTACCATTGGGCCTGCCCGTGTCGATCCGCACCACCGTTGTCGGCCACGGCAATTCCACCACCGCCAACAGGCGGGTCGGGCTCGAGATCGATGGGCAGCGGCTCCCTGATCGCACGCTCTCGGTCAGCATCCCACCCGATGGCGAAGCCGCTGTCGAGTTCTCGTACCGAATCCCCGCGGCCGGCTCGCATCACCTCGCCGTCGTGCTCGACGAGGACTCTCTGCCCGGTGACGACCGTGGCGAGACGGTCGTGACGGCCATCGACGCACTGCCGGTACTGCTGGTCGATGGAGCCCCGCATCCGGATGCGACCCGCGGCGAAACGTTTTTTGCCCGAGCGGCACTCTCGGCCGCCGCCAACCAGCAACCCTGGGTCGCCGTCCGAGTCGTCAGCTGGGACCGGCTGACGACCACCGATTTCCCTGACTCGGGAGTCATCGTGCTGGCCAACGTCGCCCGGCCGGATCCCGCCTGGCAACACCCGTTGACCGAATTCGTTTCTGCCGGAGGCGGTCTGCTGGTCACGCTCGGCGATCGCACCGACCCCGCCGCTTGGTCCGACTGGGCCAACTCCACCGGCCTGCTGCCGGCCCGAATCGCTGACACGCCCGGCTCAGCCACAGGATCCGCAGCGGTGCGGGTCGACGGCGAGAGCCTGGCCGGGTCGTGGATGGCCCGCTTCGGATCTTCGCGACAGGGCGGATTCACCGAAGCCCGCTTCACCGGCTGGTGGCCGCTGGAACCGCTCGAGGGACCCGCAGCACCGCGGATCGCGGCCTTGCTGGAAAATGGAAAGCCCCTGCTGGTCACCGGCCGCAAGGGTCGAGGGCACCTCGCAGTGTGGGGCTCGACCCTCGACGCCGATTGGAACACCCTGCCGGCCCGACCCGACTACGTCTCCTTCCTCCACGAAGTCCTGTTTCACCTCGCCGGCGGACAGTCGACCCGGACCGTCACCCCCGGAGACCCCCTGCTGCTGAACGTCGGTGACGAATTTCGCCACGACCAGTACGTGGTCGTCGGTCCCGGTGGGTTGAGATTCGAAATCGAGGAGGCCGGCAGCGGGGCGGGACGCCTGGCCCGGCTCAACGATACGCTGCTGCCAGGTCACTACGCTGTGCTGCCCCGGGAATTGACCGAACGCGGCATCGGACCGGCCGAGCACTTCGTCGTCACCGGCGACCCGGCCGAAGCCAACCTCGATCGGCTCGGACAAGCCACCCGGGTCCGCCTGGCCCGCGAAGGCCGGATCGATTTCGTGGCCGATCACGACGAGTTGCGTGACGCGATCGGCGAGTCGGCTCCGCGGACCGAGTTCTGGTACCTGGTGTTGCTGCTGTTCCTGGGCCTGCTGCTGGGTGAGGTCGTGATGACGCGGCGGATGGTCCGAGGCGGTTACCGGCAGGAGACCTCCGCCTCGTGAACCATCGCCTCCTGTTTCATGTCCTGGATTCACCAGCCCGGCTGGTCCTGGGTGGCCTCGCCGTCCTGGCCGCCGCGGTGCTCGTCGTAAAACTGCTGCAGTTCGAACGGCAGCTGGTTCCCCACACCGCCAGCCGCTGGCTGCTGGGACTGAGGCTTGCGGTGATCGTACTGCTGGGAGCCGCCCTGGCCGAACCCGCCGTCAACCTCTCCCGGAACCTCGCTCGACGAGGACGCATCGTGGTGGCAATCGATCGGTCCGAGAGCATGACGATGAGCGATCCGCAAGCGAGCCGGGCCGAAAGACTGCGGTGGGCACGAGGGCTGGGGCTGATCGGCAACGACCGCATCAATCAACGGCTGGATCGCTGGACCGAAGACCTGCAGGCCGGGCGCGAACCGAGGTGGGTCGATGAGGGTGAGGCCGACGATCCCCAACGGAACAAGCAGCTGCAGGAGATCCGGCGAGCAAATCTCTACGAGGTACTCGAGGCGGTCGGGCGATTGACTCGACAACAGGTCATCAATCGACTCATCAGCAGGCAGTCCCCGCTGATCGAATCGCTACAGGCGATCGGCGACGTCGAGTACCGGGTATTCGGCGGTCGCGCCGAGACGGTTGGGGTCGAAGCGGTCGCCGGCCCACCTCCCGAGTCGCTCGACCCTACCCGCACCGACCTGGCCGCGGCCCTGGTCTCCGGTTCCGGAGCCCAGGACACTCCGGTCACCGCGATCGTGCTGCTCAGCGATGGACGGCAGACCGAATCGGCCGACCCGCTGGCCGCGGCCAACCGGCTGGGGGAACAGGCGATCCCGGTCTACACCGTACCGATCGGGTCGACCCGCCTGCCCCGCGACCTGGCGATCGCCACTGTCGACGCACCGGGGACCGTCTTTGGAGACGACACGCTGAGACTGACCGCGACGGTCCGCACCGGAGGCTTCCGCAACCGGCCGGTCGCCGTCTCGCTGTTTCCCGCCGACGCGCCCCAACAGGCACTCGTCCAGACCATCACGCCCACCGGTGACTCGCACGAGGTGACCTTCGAGTGGACCGCGAAACGGTTGGGACGGCAGCGGTTGGTGGTTCGAGCCGAGCCGCATCCCGACGAGATCCGCGACGACAACAACCAGAAAGACGTACTGGTGAACGTCGTCGACGATGTGGCCCGGGTGCTGTTGATCGACGGCGAGGCCCGCTGGGAATTTCGCTTCATCGACAACGCGCTGACCCGCGACGGGAGGGTCGACGTCGACCAGGTCGTCTTCGCTCAACCGTTCCTGGGAATCCGCAACGAACCGTTCTTTGCCAGGTCGTTCGAGGTCCCCGACGGAGACGACCCGCTGGGTCGATCGCTGCTGGCCGACGCCGACCTGGTCATCGTCGGCGACGCCGGACCCAAGGCACTCGACGAATCGGCCTGGTCGCTGCTCGAGTCGTTCGTGTCCGATGCGGGAGGGACCCTGGTGCTGGTCGCCGGCAAACGCGACCTGCCCTCGACCTACCGCTTCGAGGCCTTCGACAACCTGATGCCCGTCGGCGAACTCGAGCGACTCGAATTCACCAACTCCGAAAGTCGACGGGCACCCACGCGGCGAGGCTTCGGGATCGCGCTCAGCCCCGAAGGACAACGCGAACCGATGCTCCAGTTCCATCTCGACCCGATCGAAAACCGCCGGATCTGGGACGCCCTGCCCGGTCATACCTGGGGACTGGTCGGCGTGCCGCGGCCCGGCAGTACGGTGCTCGCGCGACCCAGCTTCCGTGGCCGGCCCACACGCATCCCCGACCCGCAGCACCAGGCACTGTTCGTGCACCACTACCACGGACTCGGCCAGGTGCTGTGGCTGGGGATCGACAGCACCTGGCGATGGAGGCATCGCACCGGAGACACCTACCACCACCGTTTCTGGGGACAACTGGCACGCTGGGCGGCTCACAACAAGGCCGTCAGCGGCAATTCATCTGTCCGGCTGGGGGTCGAGACGGCGGAAGTGACCGCGGGGGATCGGATCGAGATTACCGCGAGGTGGCGGCGAGACGTGCTCGAACGGATTGAAAACCTGACGGCGCGAGCCGAATTCCATGCCGCCGAGGGGGCCGACGACAACGGACCCCCGCTGGCCGTCGTCCCGCTGACAGCCGTCGACGGCCGGCCACTGCTGTGGAGGGGACAGGCCACCGGGCTGAGTGCCGGTGATTACCAGGTCCGACTCACCGTCTCGGATCCGGCCATCGATACCACCGGCGTCACCGCCGACGTCTTCGTGCACCCACCCACCTCCGGAGAACTCAACAACCTCGCCGCCGATCACCTCCGACTCGCCGAACTCGCGACCGCCGCCGGAGGCCGACTCGTCACGCTCGACCAACTCGATCAACTCGAACAACTGCTCAAGGGGACCAGCCAGCAACGTGAACGAACCGAAGACGTGCTGATCTGGAACCACTGGGTCGTCTTGATCGGCTTCTTTGTGCTGATGACCACCGAATGGGTGCTCCGCAAGATCCACGGTTTGCCCTAGCTCCAATTCTTTACCGCCTCGACACGTGCAACTGATAAACTGCAACCGAATAACACCCGCTCACCAACCCATGGCCAATACCTCCCGACCATCCCTGCCACCGCCGCTGCAACACGCTCTCGGTCAACTCGGCCGCCGCTGGTGGTGGCTGACGGTGCTGCACGGCACCGGGGTCTTTCTGCTTGTCACCACCACACTGCTGGCCGCCGGTGTGCTGCTCGACCTCCTCGTCCCACTCTCGCCGACCGTCCGCATCATAGCACTGGTGCTGGTGGCCGCCGGAATCGCCCGGGCGGGGTACCGGCTGGTCCTGGCACGCATCACGGCCAGGATCTCCCAGGCCGAACTGGCGGCACTGGTCGAGCGGCATCACCCCGAACTCGAGGAACGGCTGACCAGCAGCGTGGAGCTACTCGAGGCCGATGATTGCGACGGCTCGGAGGGCCTGCGGAACCTGCTGCTGCAGGAAACCACCACCGCAACCCGATCCCTCGATTTCAGCCAGGCACTCAGCTTCCGCACGGCGGTGGTGATGCTGGCCTGGGCCTCCGTCGCAGCCACGGTGATGTTTGGTCCGCTGGCGGTACCCGGCTCGGGACACGCCTTGCTGATGACCCGTTTCTTCCTGCCCTGGAGCAATCTCCAGCGAACCGTGCTCTATCGCGTCACCGTCGAGAACCCCGACCGGGTCGTCGCCCGTGGCAGCGATGTCCGAGTCCGTGTCCGCATCGAATCCCCCTCCGGCCCCACCACGGGCACCCCGCTGGCAGCCGTGCCACGAAATGTCTGGTGCCGCTGGACGACCCGCTCGGGCACCACCGATCGTCGCCTGATGGAACGCACCGCCGACGGATCTGCCTACACCACCACCTGGCCCGAAGTGCTGGTGGGTTTCGAATTCCACGTCGACGCCGACGGCAGCCTCTCCAGGACACACACCGTACGTGTCGTCGATCTGCCGGCGGTCACCGGCCTGACACTCGATGTCATCCCACCCCGCTACACCGGGCTGCCGCCCCGCAGTACCGATGCCGTGGTCGGAGACGTCACCGTGCTGGCCGGCAGCCGGCTGAAGTGGCGTCTGCAGTTCAACAAGCCGATCCGGGACGCCCGACTCACACTGCTGGGCCCAACCCGGCAGTCCGCTCCGGCCCCCCTGGCCGGTACACTCGCACCCGATGGACGCTCGGCCACCGTCGACATCCTGGCCGAAACCGGTGGCCCGCTGCTGGTCGAATTGATCGACCGGGATGGGCTGAGCCGCGACGATTCGACCTACCGACGGCTGGTGATCCAGGACGACCAGCCGCCCACCCTGGCGCTCTCCGGTCACGACCGCCCCACCGCGATCAGGCCCACCGATGCCATCACCATCCGGGTCGAAGCCACCGACGACTTCGGACTCGGCTCGCTCGAACTCCTGCTCCAGGTCGATCCGAGTACGCAGGACCTTCAGACGGTCGACCCCGCCCGGCTGGGCGGACGCGCGGCCGTCGAGCACTTCACCATCGATCTCTCGAAGTTCCCGCTCAAGACCGGAGCCCGGCTGACCTACCGCGTGCGGGTCACCGACACCCGCGACCGACCCGCGGCCAACGAAACACTCTCCGCACCACGGGTCCTGCTGGTTGACCCCAACGCCCAGCCCCCCGACCTCGCCGACATCGTCGCCCGGCAAAAAGAGACGCGGGCACGGCTCGAGATGGCTCGAGCCGATAGCCTCGCAGCTCGCTCGACGCTCGAGACCACTCGCGGCCAGGTGCTCGTGGCCTTGAAGAACCAGGCCCCCTTCCCGGGCAACAACGTGATCCGCAAAACCGGAGCCGACCTCCGTGACCTCGCCGGACAGGTCGACACTGTCTCCCGGCTCTTCGCCACCCAGCCACTCTGGCAACCGCTGGCCCCGGCCACCGACCGGATCGCCCGCAAGCTGCTGCCGGCCGCCGCCGCACGGCTCGAACCGGCACTCGAAGCCGCCCTGGCCGACAAGGCCGTGCGCCTGGGCCAGGCCGACGACGACCTGGCACAGGTCCTCTCCGCCTTCGATCAACTGCTCAGGGACTTCGACCGACTCGCCGAACTGGAACGAGACCTGCTGGAACTCGATCGGATCGCACACCGCACCACGCGGCTGGCCGACGATGTCGACGCCCTGGCCGCACTGGCCGGTGACTCGGAAGTCGGCGAAACCCAGATCGAACGCAACCAGCGCCGAGACGAATTCGATCGCCGCAAGCAGGACCTCGTCAAGCAGCACGACGGACTCGATAACCAGCTCGATGGACTCCTCGAACGACGACCCGAAGTGGTCGAAGCTGCCCGGCAAGCACAACTGGCCCGGCTGCGGGAACTCGGACTCCGAGCCCGGGAACTCGCGGCCCCGCAACGGGAACTGGGCAAGGAACTCGACGGCGACACCGACCCGCCGCCACCCCGCCAAAGCAAGACCAGCGGACCACCGGCCGACCCCGCCGCCACGCCACTGGGACGACAGCAGGAACTGGCCCGGCAGGCCACCGAGCAGGCACTCGAAATCGCCTCGCAACTCGGAACCACCTCCGACGCCGCCCGTGATGCCGCCCGCTTCGCTCGAGCAGCCGCCGGCACCGCCCGCAGCCTGCTCGGTGGACGCGTTGCCGACGCCGCCGGGCAGGCCACGACCACTGCACAACTGGCCGGGACCGCCGCCAAGTCGCTCGAGGATGCGACCGAGGTGCAGCCCGACCCGGTGCTGATCCGGCGTTCCCGGGACCTGGCCAACCGCCAGGACACCGACGCCCGGATGCTGGCCGCCGCCGCCAAGTCGGCCGCCGGACGACGCACCGTGCGAACCGTCGGACAGCAGGCAATCTCGGCCGCCACCGAGCGCGTCGTCCAGGGACTCGAACAGGTCGCCGCACAACTCGAAGCACCACCCGTCGATCTCCCCCAAAACGGCAAACAGGCCGCGCTGGCACACGCTGAAGCCGCCGCGGGACGAGAGGACATGGACCAAGTCGGCAAGGGACTTGATGCCGCTCAATTCCCACTCGCAGCCGACGCCGCCGAAGCGGCCGCCAAGCACCTCGAACAAACCGCGGGCCTCGCACTGGCCGCCGGGGACGCCGCCGATCGACCCGAAACACCCGTGCCACAACGGGTCGGTCAGCAGGTGACCTCCGCCGTCGAACAACTCGAACAGTCACGCCAAAATCTTCAACAGGCCCGCTTCGACGATCCACGCAACTCCGCCGGACGACCCGGCCAGAAACCCGGGGCCAAAAAAGGGTCGGCGAAAGGTGCACAAGGCAAGTCCAAGGGCGGGAAGCCCGGGCAAAAGGCCGGGGGAACCGGGAAATCGGGACAGAAGGACGGGGCTCTGGCCAAGTCCGCCAAGCAACTCAGAAAGGCGGCCCGCTCGCTCTCAAAGGCCGCCCGCAACCTGCAACCCGGCCAGGCCGATCCCAGGAAACTCGCAGTACCACCAGGACCCAATGACCCCAGCTCCAAGGACACCAGCGGCAACGCCGGGACCGGAAGCTCGATGGCCTCCGAACTCAAACGACTCGAAGCCGAACTCGCCCGGCTCTCGGGACGTGCCTGGGGACGACTCCCCGGTACACTCAAAACCGAGATCCTCCAGGCCGCTCGACGTGACCCCAACGGCGACTACGCACAACTGATCCGATTCTACTTCGAAGAAATCTCACGCTCGGCACCGCAACGAAACGACCCCGGCACGCCATGAAAACCGCCGTACAATTCGTCACCGTCGCCCTGCTGACAGCAATCTCTCCGCTGGCCGTACTCGCGCAGACCGCTCAAGCCACTTCCAAAAAACCCATACCCACACCGCAGAAAACACCGCAGAAAACACCGCAGAAAACACCGCAGAAAACACCGCAGAAAACACCGCAGAAAACACCGCAGAAAACACCGCAGAAAACACCGCATAAAACACCGCAGCCCAAATCCCTCGTCGAGACCCAGCAACAGCGGCAGGTCGACGCGGCGATCGTCGAGGGGCTCGAATTCCTCGCCAAGCAGCAACAGCCCTCCGGAGCCTGGTCGGTCGGACGGCTGGGCGAATCGACGGCGACGACGTCGCTGGCGGTGATGTCGTTCCTGGCCGCAGGTCATCTGCCCGGCGAGGGTCCCTACGGGAAGCAGCTACAGCGGGGCATTCGCTGGGTGGTCGATCACCAGCGTCCCGACGACATGATCGTGCACCGCCGCAGCCACGGACCCATGTACAGCCACGGGGTCAGTACGCTGATGCTGGCCGAGGTGGTCGGGATGCTCGAAGAGCCGCTGGCCACTGACTGCCGCAAGGCACTGACCCGTGCCATCTCGCTGATCCTCAAGGCCCAGAATGTGGCCAAGGCCGAACACCACGCGGGGGGATGGCGATACCAGCCGACGAGCACCGACAGTGACCTGAGCGTCAGCGGGTGGCAACTGCTGGCACTGCGGGCGGCTCGGAATGTCGGAGCCGATGTGCCGGTCGAGAACATCGATCGGGCGGTGGATTACATCCGACGCTGCAGCGTCGTCAACAAGCGGGGCTTTGCCTACCAGCCGGGAGGCGCCCCCACTCCGACCCGCGCCGGAACCGGGATCCTCGCGCTGGAAGTCTGCGGCAAACACCGCTGCGACGAGACGATGGGGGCGGCCGAATACCTGGTGGCCCGGCCGCTGAAGACCACCGACCATTACTTCTACTACGGGGTCTACTACTGCAGCGTCGGGATGTTCAAGGTTGGAGGTCGTTACTGGACCCAGACCCGAAATCACCTCGTCCCCATCCTGCTCGATGCCCAGGACCCCGACGGCAGTTGGAAAGCCCGGCACGGCAGCGAACGGACTCACGGAGCCAACTACGCCACCTGCATGGCCCTGCTCGCACTCGCCGTCGAATACCAGTACCTGCCGATCTACCAGAGGTGATCATCAGCCAGAGGTGATCATCAGCCGTAGAGATCGGCGAAATGTGATTCCGGCTGCCTGGTGGGTCGGAGTTCTCCTCGGGTGACCTGCCGAGGCCCCTTGAATCCCTCCCTGCCTTGCCACAGAATGGCCGCTCAGCACCAGGACACACGCCGCAACTCGCTCTGCCACAGGACACGCGAATGTCGCTCTTTGATCGGGTCGACTCTCTGCAACGCGAATGGACCGACCAGTTCGTCCAGGTCGACGACTCGATCGCCGAACTCAAACGCTTCGCAGGGCTGACCGGGCAGGTCAAGACGGTCAACATGAGCGGCCAGGCACTGGTCGAATTCGATGGGTCCGAGGACATCGGCTGGTACGACATCCACCCCCAGTTCCTGACCGTGGTCGAGGTGGAAGAGGAAGTCGAGGCCGAGACAGCCGAAGCAGCTCCCGCCGAAGCAGCCCCGCCGGCCGAGGCAGCCGACGAAGCTCCCGCCGCAGAAGCCGCACCGGCCGTGGACACCAGCAAGCTCTCGCCGCTGGAACTCGCCCGGATGCAGGACACCGGCGGAGCCGCTCCGGCACCTGCAGCGACAGCACCCGCTGCCACGAAGGAAGCCGCAGCGAAAGAACCGGCCAAGCAGAAACCCGCCGCAGCCCCCGCAGCCACCGCAGCCACCGCAGCCCCAAAGGCCGCCGACACCAGCAAGCTCTCACCACTGGAACTCGCCAGGATGCAGGATGCCGGTGGAGACGCCCCAGCACCGGCAGCTGCTGCCGAGGAAGAGGCCGGGGAAGAGGCCGTGGCCGAAGAAGCCCCGGCAGCCGCACCGGCCACGGACACCAGCAAACTCTCGCCACTGGAACTCGCCCGGATGCAGGATGCCGGTGGAGACGCCCCAGCACCGGCACCGGCACCGGCACCGGCACCGGCAGCTGCTGCCGAGGAAGAGGCCGTGGCCGAGGAGACCGCGGCCGAAGAAGCCCCGGCAGCCGCACCGGCCGCGGACACCAGCAAACTCTCGCCACTGGAACTCGCCCGGATGCAGGATGCCAGTGGAGATGCCCCGACACCGTCGGCAGCTGCTGAGGAAGAGGCCGTGGCCGTGGAGACTCCGGCCGAAGAAGAAGTGGCCGAGGAAGTTGCGGCTGAGGAAGAAAAAACGGCCGAGGAGACAGTGGCGGACGACTCGCCGGCGTCGAGCGTCGAGATTCCCGATGGCGAAGGCCCCGAACGGACGGCCGCCATTCTTGCAGCGTGTCGAGCCCAGGACGGCGGCTAGGCGGCCCGCGGCCCAATTCGAACCCCACCACCGGGGAAACCCGACGTGCGCATCGCCTACCTCGACTGCTCCACCGGCATCAGCGGCGACATGACGCTCGCTGCGTTGATCGATGCCGGAATCGACGTCGAACTGATCCGCTCGGGGATCGACTCGATCGGACTCGATGACGTCCATCTCGAATGCCAAAGCGTCATCAAGGGCGGGTTCCGGGCGACTCATATCAAGGTCGTCCACCCCGAACAGCACGCTCACCGGCACATGGCCGACATCGAGGCGTTGCTCGATCGAGCCGACCGGGTGACCGAGTCGCAGAAGGCACTGGCGCGTGAGATCTTCATGGCGGTGGCCCGGGCCGAAGCCCACGTGCACGGGTCGACTGTCGACAAGGTGCACTTCCACGAGGTCGGGGCCATCGACTCGATCGTCGACATCGTCGGAGCCGCCATCGGGTTCGACCTGCTCGGTGCCGATTCGGTCGTCTGCAGTCCGATCCCCACCGGGCACGGACAGATTCACATCGACCACGGCATCTGCACCGTCCCGGCTCCCGGAACCGCCGAATTGCTCAGGGGGATCCCCCTGGTCGACGTGCCCGTCGAAGCCGAACTGACCACCCCGACCGGAGCCGCCATCGTCAAGACTCTCGCCGACAGCTTCGGGACCCTGCCCGAGATGACCATCGAGCGGGTCGGCTACGGAGCCGGCACGATGGACTTCCCGCAACGAGCCAACCTGCTGCGACTGTTTGTCGGCACCGCGGTGGTCTCGCCCGATTCCGATCGAGTCTGCCTGCTGGAGACCAACCTCGATGATGTCAGCGGCGAGACGATCGGCTACGCCAGGGGGCGACTGGTCGAGGCCGGAGCACTGGATGTCTTCTCCGTCGCCGCCCAGATGAAAAAGGACCGACCCGGTGTGGTGCTCTCGGTGATCTGCCGACCCGAGGACCGCGAAGCGATGGAATCGATCCTCTTCGACGAAACCGGCACGTTCGGCATCCGGCGGCACTCGATCGAACGCTCCGTCAGGCTCCGTGAATCCACCAGCGTCGAAACGCCCTGGGGAATGGTTGCCGGCAAAAGAGGCTGGCGTCGGGGCGGGGGTGAGGTGTTCACGCCCGAATTCGAGGATTGTGCACGAGTGGCCGGAGAAGCCGGAGTGCCGCTGCGAGACGTCTACCGCGCCGCCGTGGCAGGGTTTTCGCCCTCTGAGACCGCCTCGGAACCGCCACCGGCACAAGACCACTCGCACGATCACTCACACGATCACGATCACTCACACGATCACGATCACTCACACGATCACGATCACTCACACGATCATGACACCGACCACGATCACGAAGAGTGACCCCGCTCCCGGTCCTTTACGCTGAGAGCAGCGCCTCGACCGGGTCGGCCTCGATCAGCGGCATCGTCGATCCATCCTCGACGACCAGCTGCATCTGGGGATCGATACCCAGGTGCCGGTAGACCGTCGCGGTCAACTCGGCCGGATCGACCGGGCTGTCGGTGACGGTGGCGGCATTGGCATCGGTCGCCCCGACCACCTGTCCACCGGGCACGGCCCCACCGGCGAGCATCGCCGACCAGGCACCGGTCCAGTGATCCCGACCGCCACCGGAATTGAGCTTTGGAGTCCGCCCGAATTCTCCGCTGGCCACGACCAGCGTGTCCTCCCACAGTCCACGACCATCCAGGTCGTCGAGCAGTGCTGCGGTGGCCTGGTCGAACTGGGGGCAGAGCGTATCTCGATAATCGAACAGCGTCCCCGGAGCCGCCTCACCGGCGGCATGAGCATCCCAGGTGACCTGTCCGTGGAGTCGATCGAAGAGGTTGACGGTGACCACGGCCACGCCACGCTCGACCATCTGCCGTGCGCGGCAACAGAGCCTGCCGAAGCGGGTCTCGCCGTAGGCACGTCGAGTGGTTTCTGATTCGCTGGCGAACACGTCCGGTTGCAGACCCGGCAGCGCGGCCGGTGAGCCACTTCCCTGGTCGACCCGGAACACCTCCGGCACCTGCCCATTGATCTCGGTCGGCTCGAACTCCGATCCCAGGAACGCCGCACCCTGGCCTCGTCCCATGTTGACCCCGGTGGCATCGATCCGCCGCGGCAGCACCACCGCGGCGGGCACCGGGCGACCAGGTCCGAGCACTCGGGAGGTGACCGAACCGAACGACGGGAAATCCTGCCCGCCGCTGGCCAGCCGACCGGTCTGCAGCAACTGCAGGCCGGTTTCGTGGATGGGGGTGGCCGAATGATTCAGTGAACGGACGATCGACAGCCGACCAGCCCGCTCGGCCAGCTTCGGCAGACCCTCGGAAAACGACACGCCAGGCACCCGGGTCGCAATCGCCTTTAGAGGACCACGGACTCCCGACGCAGCCTCCGGCTTGGGGTCGAATGTCTCGAGTTGACTCGCCCCGCCGCTCATCAGCAACAGGATCACGCTGCGGCCCTCGGTACCGCCGCGACGAGCCAGCGCAGCCTGCTCGGCAACCGACAGGCTGACAACACTCAGCCCGCCCACTCGAAGAAAGTCTCGACGTGAAACCACCGATTCGATCCCCTGACCGAATAGTCGTCCAAAAATCGGTCCGAACCGACGGCTCGGATCCTGTCCGCGACCCACCGAGAACATCACGTCCCTTCCGACCCCTCCTCCCGGGGCCGTTGCCGACCAGAATCAAGTTGTCACATCACGGTTGCATCGCTCGAACCGCTCGACCCACCAAACTCTCGGCCAACCGATCCGAACGTCCCAGCCCGGCCGGTCTCGACCCACGAGACCAACCGTTCTCCCATTACTGTACCGTCACCACACCAGCCTTCAAGCGCTCTCTTGTCAAACCCCACAAAGATCCTTTCCTCCACCAGTGGCATCCCCCACCCCCCCCATCGTATAACTCTCTCCTCTCTCCTCTCTCCTCTCAACTCTCTCCTCTCTCCCGCATCCCATGATCCTCGACCTCTTCAAGCTCACCGATCGCACCGCGTTGGTCACCGGAGCCCGCCGCGGCCTGGGCCGGGGCATTGCGGTCGGACTGGCCGAGGCCGGAGCCGACATCGCGTGCGTGTCTCGAAGCGGCGAGGCCGATGAAACGCGCAAGAGGGTCGAAGCGGCCGGTCGCCGGTTCCTGGACATCCAACTCGACCTCGTCGACCCCGACGCTCGAGTCGGACTCATCGAACGGGTCGCCGACGAACTCGGATCCGTCGACATCCTGGTCAACAACGCCGGAGGCGGTGGCCGCGAACCGGCCGAGACGTTTCCGATGGAGATCTGGCGGCATCAGTTGGAAGTCCACCTGACGTCATCGTTCGATCTGGCGCAGCAAGCCGCCACAGGCATGCTCGAGCGGGGCCGCGGCAAGATCATCAACATCGGCTCGGTGATGACGTTCCAGGGTGGGGTCGACATCCCGGCCTACGCCGCGGCCAAGCACGCCATCGCGGGCATGACCCGTGCCCTGGCCGGTTCATGGGCCGGTCGCGGCATCAACGTCAACTGCATCTGCCCCGGCTACTTCGACACCGATCTCCCCGCCGTGCTCAAGGAAGACCCGGTCCGCGGACCCCAGATCCTCGCGCGGATCCCCATGGGCCGCTGGGGCCAACCCGAGGAACTGGCCGGGCTGGCCGTGTTCCTGGCCTCCGACGCCTCCAACTACATGCACGGCAGCGTGATCCCCATCGATGGCGGCTGGCTGTCCGGCTGATCACCGCCGGGACAGGAAGAGACCACCATGCCCATCACCCGCCGCGACCTGCTGGCCACGCTCCCGGCATCGTTGCTGGCCACCCCCGCCCTGCTGGCTCAGCCACCGGCCGCGGCCAACCTCGTCAACGACGCCATCGGCCGCTCCGCAGGGCGAGCACGCCTGGCGATGCTCTTTGCCGGTACCACCCGCGAACAGGGCGTGGACTGGCAACAGGAATTCCGCCACACGCTGCAGAGGCTGCTCGGACCCAGCCGACCCCCAAAGCAGTTCAGCGTCAGGCAGGAGGCCCGGGTCAGGCTGTCCGACCACACCCGCTACGAGCTGCTGCTCGAATCCCCTGGCCTGGACAGCGTCCCGGTCTACCTGCTGGTCCCCGCCGACTGGAAACCCGGCCAGAAGCGGCCGGGCATCCTGGCCGTCCACGGCCACGGCGACCACGGTCACCACCCCGTCACCGGGCGGAGTG
>Ga0310123_10001466_pt1 | contig 19581 bp, 19 predicted proteins | sample CB6_AW_1057_MG_FD_203505 | JGI IMG/M metagenome (GOLD analysis project Ga0310123, IMG submission 203505) | Marine microbial communities from Western Arctic Ocean, Canada - CB6_AW_1057 | ecosystem: Environmental > Aquatic > Marine > Oceanic | place: Canada: Western Arctic Ocean | collected... | reverse complement strand
CCCGCACCCTATCGTTTGATCGTTCAGCGCGATCAACCAGCGCCATAGCCGACCACAACATATTGGGGTTACCTGAATGAAATGGATACCCCACTAAGGCTGAATTGAACGCTCAATTGAGTTTTGATTGGGAGGGTATGTCTTGACCTGTTCGTGGCGGCCCGCACTCGCAAGGGCGCGGAACAAGGCAGAATTAGAACCGGCAGTACGCCTCTTGACGACGACTTTCTTCAGACTTGACAAAAGGCAAATATAGGTTACGTGTTTTTTGCCCCGGAAAAGCCTGCCAAGCTCGTTGGGATCGCTCGTTTGGCGGCCAGCGGCTGGCCGCTAAATCGAAAGTCGAGTACTTCGAGCTGCCGACACGGAGTATTCTCAACCGCTGCAGCAATGCGAGAATGCCGTTCATGTGGACGATCAATCCCTACCGGGGCTGCGAGTTCGGCTGCAAGTACTGCTACGCGCGCTACACGCATCAGTTCATGGGTATGGACGACGGCCTTCTTTTCGAAGAGAAGATCTACGCCAAGGCAGATGCGGCTCGGGTATTGCGGGAAGACCTCCGGAAACATCGCAAAGGTGCGATCGCGATCGGCACCGGGACGGATCCTTATCAGCCTGCCGAGCGGCGCTACGGCGTGACAAGGGCATTGCTCGAAGTGTTCGCTCGGGAGCATGGCCGGGATCTCTCGATTACAACCAAATCGGATTTGGTGGCCAGGGATATTGACTTGCTGCTCGAAGTGAGCCGGTCGAATGTCCTGCATGTGAACATGACGGTCACCACGCTCGATCGGGAGTTGGCCCGTAAGCTGGAGCCGCGGGCGCCGCGTCCGGATCTGCGTCTCGGGGCTGTCCGCAAACTCGCCGCGGCCGGGGTGTCGGTCGGGGTTTTCGCCAATCCGGTGATGCCGCTGATCACCGATTCGGAGGAAGACTTGGAGATGCTCGCCCGCGCCGCCAAAGCCGCTGGAGCCTCTTTTTTCGGTGGCGGCACGCTGTTTCTCATGCCTTGCGCGAAGAAACAGTTCTTCCCGTTTCTCGAAGAAAATTTCCCCGAGCTGGTGGCGCGCTACCGCTCGCGTTACGAGGGGAACCCCTATCTGCGTGGGGCGTATCTGGAGTACCTGCGGGAGAGGATCGAGATGGTTCGAAAGACTCAGGGTTTGGCTTCTTCGCCAGTTCGGTATGAGCCCGAGCTGAGCGGCCGGCGGCAGATGAGTTTGTTTAGCGAGGACACCGAGAAAGGCAATCTTTCAAAGGTCGCTGCTCGCGCGACTGCAACTCTCACTAGTCCGCCAGTTCCGTTTCGAGCCAAGCCAGATAATTCGGGGACCCGTCAACAATCGGCGTGACGATCAGCTCCGGCAGGTCGTAGGTGTGGAGCTTGTCTAGCTGTTGCCCCACTGCGTCGACTAAGTCGCTCGATGTCTTGATCATCAGCAGAATCTCGTCGTCACTCTCGACGCCGCCCTTCCAACGATAGTAGGACTTCACACCCGGCACGACCGTCACGCAAGCGGCCAAACGCTCGTCGATCAGGTGGCGCGCGAGCTTCTCGGCCTCCTCCGGATCGTCGCAGGTTGTGTAGGCGACAACTTTGTCTGTCATCTAAACGGACCTCCTCACCGGGCTAGCCGGAAGCGAACAGAGTACATTGGGCAATCTTTAAAGACTGTTGGGCTTGGCAGAGTTGACCCCTCACTTGCGTTCGGGACCCTGCATTGTGGCCGGTGAGGCATCACGAATCTTCCACAACTTCGCGTGGCGGTTCTCAGCCACAACAAGCTTCGTTCTCGGTGGTCTTCCCGAGGGAGCAGGACTGGCATTGGATTATACTGGAGAAAACCATGGATGGAAAGATCACACGCCTCCGTCTGATTTTCCTCGGCGTTGTAGCGACTGTCTGCGTTACGCTCTACGGCCTGTCGGTGCATGAGCGATTCTCGGAACTGGGCGAGTCTTGGGAACAAGAACGCGCGCTCGAAGAGAAAATCGAAACCCTGCGCCAGGAGAATGCCGCCATCGAGAGCCTGATCGAAGACCTCGGCCCCGACGGCCGCGAAGTGGAGAGGATCGCGCGTGAGGAACTCCGCTGGGCCACCGAGGGAGAGACTGTCATCGACGTTCCCGAAAAGAAGTAGGCGACCTGCCCGTGACTTTCTTTATTCAGAGCCCTGCACGCCAGTGGCGGGTCCTCGCACCGGCACTGCTTCGAGGGAAGCTTTCCAGAGGCCCTCAGCGCACAACGCCCTGCAAGGGACTGCTCGCCGAGGCATAGAGCTTCTTTTCCATCCGTCCTGATTCGTAGGCCAAACGGCCCGCCTCGACTCCGAGTTTCATCGCCAGGGCCATCTTTTCCGGATCTTCGGCCTCGGCGATGGCTGTGTTCATGAGCACGCCGTCAGCTCCGAGTTCCAGGGCGCGGGCGGCATCGGAGGCCGTCCCGACGCCGGCGTCGACGATCAGCGGCACGCTGGTAATCATTTCCCGCAGAATACGCAGATTGGCCTCGTTTTGGATGCCGAGGCCCGAACCGATCGGTGCCGCCAGTGGCATGACAGCGGCCGCTCCCGCGTCGATCAGCTTGAGCGCGTTGACAAGGTCGTCGTTGGTATAGGGGAGGACGACGAAGCCTTCCTTGACCAGCACCCGGGTGGCTTCCAGCAAGCCCTCGTTGTCTGGGAAGAGCGTCTTTTGGTCGCCGATCACCTCCAGCTTGATCCAATTGGAGAGTCCCACTTCGCGAGCCAGTCGTGCGGTGCGAATGGCCTCATCCGCGGTATAACAAGCCGCCGTGTTGGGCAGGATGGCGATTTTTTCGCGGTCGATGTAGTCGATCAACGACTCTTTTGAACGATCAGTGAGATTAACGCGGCGGACGGCAAGCGTGACAAAGTCGGTTCCCGAAAGCTCGTGGCAGCGCTTCATCTGCTGGAAGCTAGCGTATTTGCCGGTCCCGACAATCAGGCGGGACTGAAATTCTCGATCGGCGATGCGAAGACTCATCGTTTGATTGTAGGACTTCGGAGAAAGGGAGGCAATGGAAATGATCCAAGACGGCCGGTTGGGGGAACCGACTGGTCGTCGTGTTTGAGTCAATCTGACCGCGAGGAACCGATCGCGCTAAACTGACTGATTATGAGATGGCGTGACTGTAGTGTTGAACCGGTATTTAGCGAGGGTGGCCGCGTAGCCCCGGCCCTTCTCCTTTTGGCATTGCTGGCAAGCGGTTGTTCATCAGGCGGGAGTGATGAGAGCGCCGGTGACAATGCGCCAAGCCTCGATCCAGCCTCCGGCGGCGATTGCCGAAGCGCTGACTTTCCACGCCTCGTTTGACAACGGCTCCGATGCGGACTTCGGCTCCGGCGAACGGCGAATCCATACCGCGCCGTCCTACGAGAATCAGTATCAAGCGTTGCCGGGCATCGGCACCCCTGAAATCGAGATCGCGGCCGGGAAAGGCCGTTACGGTGACGCGCTGCGGTTCAAGACGAAAAATACAACCGCGCTCTTTTACAAGGCGCTGGACAACGTTACCTACAGCGACAGCGATTGGAGCGGCACGGTTTCCTTCTGGCTGAGCCTCGACCCTTCCGTTGATTTGGAGCCGGGGTTCTGCGACCCGCTCCAGGTGACGCATGCAGCCTACAACGACGCCGCGCTGTGGGTAGATTTCACGAAGGAGAACCCGCGGCAATTTCGCTTGGGCGTCTTTGGGGATTTGGAGGTTTGGAATCCCGGCAATCTTGCTCCCGACGACAATCCTAATTTTCCGAAACGCCTCGTCGTCGTCAACCAGCCGCCATTCGAGCGCGACAGGTGGACCCACGTCGTGATCACCCACACCGGCCTCAACACCGATCGTGGGGCAGCCAAGCTCTACATCGACGGCCAGTTTCGGGGAGTGACTCAAGGTATTTCCGAGCCCTTCACCTGGGATCTCAACCGGGCGGCAATCCGGCTCGGCGTCAACTACGTGGGGCTCTACGACGAAGTGTCTTTCTTCCGCCGTGCACTGAGCGACGAGGAAATCGGGTCACTCCACGAACTCGAACAAGGAGTGTCTTCGCTCTACCCTTAGCGAGGACTAGTTTAGCTGGAAGCAAAGAGAGCGGATCTTGAGGCTTGGAGGAGAATGCGGGCTAGCGCTTGCGGTTCTCAGCGGCCAGCCTTTTCATCCCATCTCTGAATACGGGCTAGAACGCGCTGCGCGACCGGGGACGAATATTCTTGACGGGAACCGTCACGATGTTGCTGATGAAGAGTTGCTGTGCGATGGTCAACCGTGTTCCTGGGTTGTCCGGCAAATTCTCGAGCAACTTCAGATTGAGCTGGTAGACCCCAACCATGCCTGGGGCTAGTCCGACAAAGCGCACTAGCGCGGTTTTGCTGCCTGCTAGTGATGAGACAAAATCCTCGGCAACGAAGGGAACCGTAAACAACGGGTCGCTGGGAGTGATTTGGCCCGAGCTGAGACCTTCCGACATGGGCGTCGGCGCGGTCAGCCCCAGGCCGGACCCAAAAAAGATCAGGATTTCTCCAGGAATCGCCGGATTGTCTTGCGTTACCAGCGAAAACTCTTCGTTTCCACAGCAAAGGTTCTGCCCGCCAGTCGTAATCTGAACGGCCACAGTGTCCGAGGAATTGGCCGAATAGGCGATTTCATTCCCTTGCCGGCCGGCTTCGCGCGCCGTGAGGAACACCACTGGAGGCGTGCGGCCCCCTTCAAGAACATCCCCCTCGATGTCTTTCTCAACCGTCATCGTGCTTTCGTCTGGGCTGACCGTGATGTCGAAGGGAATGTCGTTGCCACCGGTACCAAGCTCGCGCGCGCTCACTTGCAACTGCGGATCGCCTGGCCCCACGATGCGCCGAGCGGTGACTTCCGGATCCCCGCGACCGGCATTCACCTCGAACACCAGCTTGTTGCGGATGCTCGTCAGCGTGTCATTCTCCTGGACAACCACCGGGTAGATACGGTCTCGAACAAAGATCGTAACGATGTCGTCCACGCGAGGTTCGCCACTGAAAGTAACCGTTACGCGAGCGGAGAAGAAACCAGTTTCACCCGGAGTGGTGATCACTTCGGGATCTCCATCGCCACCGTTGATCAGATCGACAAGCCGGTCCCGCATCGAGGCGGCTTCTTCGCTCGCCGTCGTCGTAATCTTGTAGTCGCGGCCATCGATGCTGATTGTCAGCTCGACTCCTTCGGGAACCGGCTGACTCGACGAGGCCTCTTTAGCGGAAATGGCCACGGTTCCCGTTGCCTTGCCCTGGCCGTGCAGCGCGACGGCCTGACGCGGCTCTGGGCCCTGGAGGGCGAAAAGCCCGGGAGCCGCCCTTGTCACCTCGGCGGCTCGCGGTACCGATGTCTTGACCGCACCGTCGGACATGCGGCGCCAAATGTAGATGCTGCAGCTCGTGCCTTCCAGCTCCCAGGGAAGCTGAACGTTGATCTGAGTGGGTGACACGAAAGTCAGCGGGACTTGGACGCCGCTGGCGTAGACCCGCACGCCGCCCAGCTCGACCGGCAACTTTCCGTCTGCCAGTTCCGCCTCGTGGGTGCTATCGGAGAAGTCCACGCCGAAAATCGAAACCAGCGTCCCGACGGGAAGCTCTCTCGCATCGCTGCCGCCGGTCATGCGGCCGCCCGAGCCGGCGATGGCCATCGCTCCAGAGGTGGATCCCGACACGGCCATCTGAATATCGTTACCCGCGACTCCCTCTTCTTTGGCAAACAGGAGTATAAACTGTTCGCGATTCCCGCCGGCTAAAGTTGGTTCTTCGGCTTCGGCGGTGAGCTGCGAATCGGATTCTACTTCAGCTGAATAAGAGATCGAGTTGCCCACTTCACCCACGTCCCGCGCCGTCAGCAAGATGGTGTCGATGTCCGCTGGGTCTCTCTCGGAGACGACCAGGGGGTCAGGTCCTTCCGGCCCCTCTTTGATGAAGAAATTGAACTGGTCAACGAGAAAGCTGACGCTGTCGCCGGGCCGCACGGTGGCCTGGTATTCACGGCTTCCGACGCGCAGGGTGACCACCTCGCCGGCGCGGTTCTGTCCGCCGAACTTGACCCGGCCCTGGGCATGGTCGCCTTCACCAACCGACGGCCGGACAAAGACCTCCGCATCGGGATCGTTGGCAATCTGCTCCATTATGTTGTCCCGAACCAGCCTGGCCGGATCACCGGCCGTTGCCGTGTATTTGTATTCCCTGTCATTGACCATCTGGGCGAGTTCCTGGCCTTCCTCGGCGCTGAGGTCAAACACGGTGAAACCAAAAGCACGGATTGCGACACTGGCGCTGTTGCGCAGGCCGTCTTGTGCAATCTCGTCTTCTCCGGGTGTGAATACAAGTACCCTGCGGGCGAAGGGGTCAGCCGCGTAGAGATTCGTGCCGTCGTACGCCAGCGCCTGCGGCGCGCGGATGCTGCCGGCTCCGTCTGACTCGAGAAGCGTCTCGAAGTCGGCTTGTCCCAGCACGACATCGGCGGCAGCTCCGTTCTCGTTCGGGATCTCGTTGAAGACCAGGATGCGGTCGTTGCCTCCGTCGGAGACGAACAGACTCGTGCCATCGGAAAGCGCGAAACGCGGAAAGCTCAACGTTCGGTCGCAGCGGATCGGAGGCGGAGGGTTGTCGTCGTCCGTTGTGTCGTCATCCGGGTCGTCATCCTCGGCCGGGGGCTCTTCCGGTTCAGGACATAACGCCGCTGCGTTGTTCGCGAGCCGCGATTCCGATTCCATGTCAGGCTGGCCGATCACGAGGTCAGCCGGCGCCGCGTTTGAGGTCGGAACGCTGTTGAAGATGAGAACGCGATTGAACCCCAAGTCGGTCACAAACATCTTGCCGTTGCTCACCGTGACCGAGACCGGGTCGAGCATGGACGTGGCCGAGGCGCTGACGTTGGACTGCGTCAAATCGGGTTCCGGCCGTGTGTCGAAATCGGGCTGACCGAGAACCACGTCCGCGGTGGCGCCACTGCTAGTTGGAATCGAGTTATAGATCAGCACGCGCGAGTTCTGCGTGTCAGCAACAAAGAACCGCCCGCCGTCGAACCACACGCCCTGTGGCCCTCGCATGGTCTTGTTGGTGGTTCCCGGCAAGTTGCTGTCCAGCCCGTCTTGACCAAGGACAACATCCGGGAGAGTGCCGTTCTGGGTTGGAATGCTGTTCCACAGCAGGACGCGGTTGTTATCCGTGTCGGCGACCGCGATCCGAACGCCGTCGGTTGCCACGCCGGTGGGATTCTGCATTCCCGTCATAATGGCGGGCGCAAAGGTGTCGAAATCCGGCTGGCCCAGCACAACGTCCGCCACGCCGACGCAGGCAGGGCAAGAGCCGTCTTGGTCCAACTCCGCGTCGGGCGGCGGGACAAAGCTCGACACGTTGCGGTAGATCAGAACGCGATTGTTGATCGGCTGCGACCCAACGCGGTTGCTGTCGGCGATCACGAGAATGTCGCCGCCGAAAGCTACCCCGGCCACCCCGCCGATAGTCTCGCGGCTGGAAATGGGAGCCTGCCGCGTAAAGCTGGGCTGGCCCACGACCAGCCGGGCGCCCTGCTGAGTGACCCAGGCCGGTTCTGCCTGAAGCGGGCCGCTGAGAATACTCAGCGCCAAAAGGAAGAACGACCCGGCGGCCGCTGTTATTGACTGATGTAGCCGGTACATTAGCAAAAACTCAAACTCCTCTCACTTGTCCGCCATCAATGGGGGACGCTCGTGCCCGTGATGTGGCTGGCTTTCTGCGAGCAAAAGAAAGCAATCAACGGTCCAAACTCTTCCGGCCGGCCCCCTCGGCGTTGGTCATACAAATATCAACGTTTCCCAAGCGGCTGCGCGTTTCGTTCAACTTCGGTACGGCCTCGAAATCAGTTACGTCAAGAGTTTGTTCGACGGCACCCACCGCAAAACGGTTGCGGATGCCCTGGGCCGCCGCCCCGAGAGCTTCCCCGGCTCGGGCGCACATGTCCAGGTTGACTCCTTCGGCGGCGAGCGATTCCGCTGCCGACAAGCCCAACCCCGTGCTCGATGCTCCGACGAACGCGCTCCTACCTTTGATTCCCAGATCCATTGAAATTCTTGCTGGCCAAAGCCGAGATTTCCTGTCTACAACGTCGAGGTTCTATGACAGCGATGCACAACCCGCGGGATTGCCAGAAGGAGAAGATCCGTACTCTATTGAGTTTACTACGCTACGAGTTGTCTGAAGGGGTTCTTAAATATGCATCATCACCGCTGAGCCAGTCCGAACGCACCGGCTGAAACAGGTCGAGCGCGATCGAATCCTCCAATGCCTCGACTCGATGCGGCTCATGAGACTCGATTTGCACCATCTCGCCGGCGGAAACAACGATCTCACGATCGTCGAATTGGAATCGCAAACGTCCTTCAAGCATATGAGTGACCTGCTCGTTTTCATGGCTGTGCCTGGGCACGACCGCGCCTTTCTTGCAATAAATGCGGGCCATCGTCATGCGTTCGCTGTGAATCGCCCGCCGGCCAACAAGCTCGCTCATTTGCTCGTGTTCGATGTCATCCCACCGGTAAATCTTCATTTCTTCCGTCCCTAAGGGCTCTTGATTCGAGAAAGCGCCTCGGTTTGGTAACAGCCTGCCTCCCGTCACCTTGAACAGCCGTCGAAACACAAGCTCTCTCGTTTCAACATTATAAAGCCGCGCACTCCGGAAGTCGAATGCGTCCTGCCGGTCCGCTTGGCATCGGCGCCGTTGAGGTTGACGCGGGCCGCGGCAGGTCACCAATCATGTGCTAGAATTCGGATAGAAACACATGAAATTAAGCCACTTAGGCTCATGGGTTCAGCGCGCGGCTGTCGTCTGCGTAGTGGCTGTGAGCTGCCAGGCTCAGTCCGTACGCGTTCTGCAGATCGACGTCGAGCACGTCATTCATCCTCTCACCGTCGAAATCATCAGCCAAGGGTTGGAGCAGGCCAAGCAACAAAATTTCGCCGCCGTCGTGATCCGGTTGAACACGCCGGGCGGCCTGCTCAACGCGACCGAAAAAATCATCCAGCTGATTGTTGCTTCTCCGGTGCCGGTGATTACCTACGTCGGCCCCAGCGGAGGCAAGGCTGCTTCGGCGGGGTTCATGATTCTGATCGCGGGTGACGTCGCCGCCATGGCCCCGGGCACCAATACCGGCGCGGCGCATCCGGTGATGCTCGGCGGCGCTGAGATGAACGAGGTGATGAACAAAAAGGTGGAAAATGACGCTGCCGCCTCGGTTCGCGCCGTCGCCGACAAACGTGGCCGCAATGTCGAGCTGGCCGAGCAGGCGGTCATCGAAAGCAAATCGTTTACCGACAAAGAGGCGCTCGAGTCCAACTTGATCGACGTTGTGGCCAACGATATACCGGAGCTCTTGAAGGCGCTCAACGGCCGAACCATCGTCCGATTCGACGGCTCCGAGCAGAGCCTGGAGCTAACCGGAGCGGTGATTCAGACCTATGCGTTGACGAACCGTCAGCGAATCTTGCTGCCGCTGATCAATCCGCAACTGGCTTTCGTCCTGCTGATCCTGGGCGCGCTCGGGATCTACATTGAGTTTACCCACCCCGGACTGATAGCCCCTGGCGTCGCTGGAGCGATCCTGGTCATCGTGGGATTAATGGCGCTGTCGATGCTCCCGATTAACTGGGCGGGAGCGGCCTTGATCGTGCTGGGAATCGCTTGCTTTGTGCTGGAGGCGATGATGCCGACGGGGGGAATACTGGCCCTGGGAGGCGCGGTGTCGATGGTGCTTGGAGCCGTGATGTTGGTGGACACAGGCATACCCGAGCTCTCGATCGGGTGGGGCACGGCCATTGCTGTTACCCTACCATTTGCGCTTATCACCGTTTTCCTGCTGCGGCTTGCGGTGAAATCCTACCGTTACAAGGTAGCGACGGGCTCAGAGTCCATGGTTGGCGAGATCGGCGTAGCGAAGACAGACGTTGGGGCTGAAGGCAAGGTTTTCGTTCATGGAGAATGGTGGAACGCGAGCGCGGATCACCCGATTCCAAGCGGCCAACGAGTGCGGATTGTGGAGATAGATGGACTGAACCTGAAAGTCGAGCAGGCGGCTCTCGAACAGCTTGCCGGCACTGAAAGCTAGCACGAGCAGCTGAGGAAGGGAGCACCGCAAGCCGACTCAACATCTTAACGACAAACAGATCAACGGAAAACAACCATGTTCAACTTTAGCTGGCTGATTATCGTCATCGTTGTCCTCTACATCATCAATTGCATCAAGATCCTGCCGGAATACGAACGGGGTGTCATTTTTCGGCTGGGACGGCTGCTCCCGGAACCCAAGGGACCCGGCATCGTCCTCGTCTTCGCGCCGATCGACAGGATTGTTCGCGTTTCGTTGCGTGTCGAGACCATGGAAGTGCCCTCTCAGGACGTGGTTACAAAGGACAACGTAACGGTCAAGGTCAGTGCGGTTGTCTTCTTTCGGGTTCTCGATCCAAGGCGAGCCATTGTCGAAGTGGCCCATTTTGTCCATGCCACCTCCCAGCTCGCTCAGACGAGGCTGCGGTCGGTGCTCGGTGAAGCCGATCTCGATGAACTGCTCAGCGAGCGCGAAAAGCTGAATGCACGTTTGCAGGAAACGCTCGACACTCACACCGAGCAATGGGGAATCAAGGTGCAGGCCGTCGAGGTCAAACATGTCGACTTACCGGAGCAGATGATCCGCGCCATTGCCCGCCAAGCCGAAGCCGAGCGCGAGCGCCGCGCCAAGGTCATTCACGCGGCCGGCGAGTTGCAAGCTTCCTCGAAGCTCGCCGAGGCCGCCGCCATGCTGGCGACGCAGCCCACATCCATCACCCTTCGTTACCTGCAAACACTGACCGAGATCGGCACCGAGAAGAATACAACGGTTGTGTTCCCGCTTCCGATCGATCTCTTTAGTGGTCTCTCTCAGTGGGCCAAGGGCGCCGCGAGCAGCGCACCCGACACTCAAGCCTCGGGTAGGCCCGATCCCGCGCCTTCGTCCGGCGAAACGCCGAAGCTCGAAACCTAGCGGGTTATTGGCCTCGAGCAGCCCCCGGCAAAAGTGTGTGCGGGCAAAAATGGGGGGTTGCCGCCAATTTCCGTTTCCCCAATCCACTCAAGAATCAGCGCGTCGTCGAAAGGATTGGCTGGCTGTCCCCTTTTTTCGTGTCGTCGGCCTTCCACCATTGGTTGTCGTGCCTTGGGCCGAATCTGTCCGCGAAACCAACTTGAACGCTTTACACCGGATCATTTCATGGTCGGACCTGGCGATGTTGAAATCTTCTATCGCAAGATGCTCGCCGACGACAGGGTCTCCCCTTTCTTAGACGGCGTGGACATGGACGCGCAGATGGCGAAACAAGTCGGCTTCCTGACCATGGTTCTCGGCGGCCCCAACGAATACACCGGCAAGGACATGCGCGAAGGCCACAAGCATCTGATTGAGAAGGGTCTCAACGACAGTCACGTCGACATCGTCATCGAGCACCTCGGTGCGACGCTGAAGGAGCTGGGTGTGGGCGACGCGGAAATCGGGCAAGTCGCCGCGCTGGCGAACTCGGTCCGAGACGACGTTCTCAACCGGTAGCGGACGCCATCGCAACTCATGCCGGCGGTCCGCTATCAAGAGACGACGGTATCGCTTGGCGAGGACGAAACGGTTCTCGACGGGTTGCTGCGTGAAGGAATCGACGCGGCGCACTCTTGCCGCTCGGGCTGCTGCCATGCTTGCATGTTGCGGGCGTCGTCGGGCGTGCCGCCACCGGCCTCCCAGGAAACCTTGAAGGATTCTCTCCGGGCCAAGGGATACTTCCTGGCTTGCATCGCACACCCTGCCGAAGACCTCGTTCTGGCCTCGCCGGCCGGCGACGACGTTTCCGTCAAGGCGCGCATCGTCGATATCACCATCCTCGAGGGGGACGTGGCGCGTGTTCTCATTGAGCCCCAAGGGTCTTTTGACTACAAGCCGGGACAGTTTCTCAATCTCGTCCGGGGCCGCGCCGTCTTTTCTCAATCCAGATGGGCCAGGCGGGGTCGAATCCGGACTGCTGCCTGCTTGGATTTCAGGGGCCATCCGGTTACGATGAGTTTGTTGAGGACCTGAAGCATGCGCCTCCCACTCCACACGGATTTCGCCCTTCGTCTGATGATCTACCTAGAAGTCCATCCCGATCGGCTTGTCACTACACGTGAAGTGTCCGGCGCCTATCAGATTTCGCATCACCATCTGACCAAGGTCGTGCGGGATCTGACGGCTCTCTCGCTAGTCGAAGCGTTTCGCGGAAGAGGCGGAGGCATCCGGCTGGCCAAGCCGGCGGACGAGGTCAATGTCGGAGCCGTGGTTCGGCATTTTTCCTCGCCGGGCGTTCTGATCGAGTGTTTCGACGAGGAAACGAACACCTGCCCGATATCGCCTGCCTGCCGTCTGAAACAGATCCTCCACGATGCCGAGGAAGCTTTCTTGAAAGTCCTCGACGGCTACTTTCTCAGTGACATCGCCCGAAATCGTCAACGCCTGGCTTCGTTCTGGCCCTCGCCCTGACCCGGCGGCGCCACTCAACCGAAATTCGGTCTAGACTATCCGCTTGGCCCGCCTTTTTCAGCGCGCTTTCGCGCAGCCGTGCATCGGCTAGAACCGGGTTCCGCTTCAACAGCAAGGAGAACAGGATGAAAGCTTGGCAGGTCCACCAGTACGGCTCACCCGAAGAGATGACCTTGGACGAGGTGGACAAGCCTTCCCCGGGCGAGGGTGAGGTTCTGATTCGAAACCGTGCCGCCGGGCTGAACTTTTTCGATATCTTGCAGGCCCAGGGGAAGTATCAGTCCAAGCCGTCTTTTCCTTTCACGATCGGCGGAGAGGTGGCCGGAACCATCGAAGCAGCCGGCCCCGGAGTCGGCCAATGGTCGCCCGGCGGCCGCGTCTTGTGCCTGACCCTTGGCGGGGGCGGGTACGCGGAGTACTCGGTCGCGAAGGCGGCGCGAGCCTTCCCGATACCCGACGGAATGGGCTTCGAGGAGGCAGCCGCTTTCCCGGTGGTCTATCAGACTTCGTTCTTCGCGCTGGAGAACCGCGCACGATTGCGGCAAGACGAGTGGCTGCTCGTGCATGCCGGGGCGAGCGGGGTGGGCATGGCCGCGATCCAAATCGGCAAGGCATTCGGGGCGCGAATTATTGCCACGGCGGGAAGCGAGGGAAAGTTGACCTTTTGCCGCCAGCTGGGCGCCGATCACGCCATCAACTATCGCGATGAGACCTGGGTCGATCAAGTGAAGCAAATCACCGGCAGAGGAGCGGACGTCATCTATGATCCGGTTGGCGGCGACGTCTTCGACCTATCGACGAAGTGCATCGCTCCCGACGGACGATTGCTCGTGGTGGGTTTTGCCAGCGGCAGGATTCCCAGCGTGGCGGCCAACCGCGTGCTGCTGAAGAATATCTCTATTGTCGGCGTCTTTTGGGGACGCCACGCGGACGAAAATCACGGGTATCTGAGTGAAACTCACAAAACTCTGACGAAGCTTTACCAAGAAGGGAAAATCAATCCGCTTGTCTCAGCGAAGACGCCGCTAGCGGAAGCGCCCGCGGCGTTGCGCGCGCTAGCGAATCGAAAGGTAGCGGGGAAGGCTGTGCTGACGATGCCGTGAAGGCCGTTTTGCGGGGGCTAGGCTACGTTGCCGTTGGTGCCAAAGCGGCTTTGGAGTGCTTGCACCAACTGGTCCACACGAATGCCCAACCGATCGACCGTCTCGTCGGTGCGCTTCTGCCGCTCCTGAAGCTCGCGCATGTTGCCCTGGAGGTCCCGCATGTTGCCCTGGAGATCCGTCGTGGTAGCTTGCATCGCCCGCATGTTCGCGTCGAAGCGGGTCTGCGCTTTCCCAAGCGGGACCTGATTCAGTGCCATCTGTTCGACGATGGTGTGAAGTTCGCCCATCCGGGCCGCGGAGGCAGCCTGCTGTTCCAGCAGAAACTGCACAGTCTTTTCGACGTCCATTATTTCTATTCTACCGTGGCTTTCGCCTATCGCGAAACGTTTTCAACTCGGCAATACCGGATAGAGATGCGGACGCCTGGGACCGCTCAGAAGCTTCAGCAGGAACCAACGTTTCAATACTGAACAGTGACCGCCTTCCCCTTCTTCCGGCTCAGCTTGTTAATGGTGTGATAGAGCACCTTCTCAATGGGCGTCCCGTCGGCGGCCTTGATCTTGAAATTCACCTGCATCTGCATGACCTCGACCAGGTCTTCCATCTGGAGCAAAACAGTCTTGCCGTCGCTGGATAGGGTCGCCGATGTAATCTTGACCTCGTCGGTGCCTTGCTCGCCGTTGAGCTTCCACAGCTCGGACTCGTAGCGGCTCAACCACTTGTAATTCCAGCGGCGGCTCGAGTAGTTGCTGACATCGCCCGCGCTGCCCGGATCGAGCGGATCGCTAAAAGTGATCGCGACGCCTTCGGTGGTCACATGCAGCTCGGTCGGCATATTGACTGGCTTGCCCGTGTACCGCATGCGATAAAAGCCTCCCACGTCAGGCCGCTTCGTCCCCCATCCCCACAGGCCGGAGAGATAGAGCTGGCCATCCTGCTTGCGGAAATCCGGCCGCATGAGACCCGCGCCGGCCAATACCGGGAATTCCACCGCGCCCCCCTGGATCTGTCCGTCCACCTCCTCCATCAGTACCAGGTAGACCTTGCCGCGCCCGAACGACGTATGAACGAGGTGCCCCTTGAACGGCCCCCAGCGATCATTGTCCACCCAGGCTTGGCCCGCTCCTGAGTTGTCGAAGTTGATCGGGAGAAAGGTGATCGGCTTATCGTAATCTTCGCGGTCCGGGATGCTGCCTCCATACATGTAGCCGTGAAAACTGCCCGGGCTGCACCAATTGATGCGGGTAGAGGGGATCCAATGGCCCTCCTGATCCGACGTCGTAATCTCGCCATTGGGCCCGACAGCCACCCCGTTGGGAACGCGAAAACCCGTGCAGACAATCTCGAGATTCTCGCCCTGCGGGTCCAGCTTCATGATCGTCCCATGATGCTTCACCTTCGCATCGAGAGCATGCCGCGCCGCCTTGGCGAAGATGAAGTTCCCTTGCGGATCGCGGTCCAGGTCAAACGTGAACTCATGGAAGTGATGGGTGACATGGAAGTCGTTGTTGAAGTTCTCGTAGAAATCCGGTTCGCCGTCTCCATTGAGATCAACCAGCCGCGTGATCTGGTTGCGGTCCAGCACGTAGACGACATCGTCGACCACCTCTAGCCCCAGCGGCTGGTTGAAGCCCGTTGCGTAGCGCTTCCATCTCAGCTCAGCCAGGTCGTCGTCCACGCCGGAAACCACCCAAACATCCCCGCTCCAGGTGCTCATCACCGCGCGGTCGCCGGAAAAGAACGCAATGTCACCCGGCCTCATCCAAGACTTCCAGGGGTTCTCAACCGGCAAGGTCAGCTCGTCGAGAACATAAGGCCCCGATCCCTGACCCAGCTTACCTTCCGTCACGATCGTTTCGGGGAAGCGCGTTGGCCCGCCCTGCGTGTACTTTTGGAGCGACTCGGGCGGGCGCGCCCCGCGAACCAATTCGCCAAACGCGCCGAGCTGATCGCCGGCGAGCCGGGCCTGATAGATCGTCAAGCGCTGGGTCGTCGCCGAGGCAGGAACCCGCAAGCGAATGTGCCCGGCGTCCTCCAGCACCCACGAGGTGTTGCCGTCGCCTCCGGCCACCCCGGCCACGATGGTGGAATCGCCCGTGAGCCGCGCCAGGGTGCGCCCCGCGGGGCCTCCGCCTGGCTGCAAGGTGTCGAGGCTCAGCTGCTCGGCCCGCGCGCCCTTCAGCCAAGCTACTTGAAGGAGTAATTCTTGGCTGGATGCCGCGATCTCAAGCGTCCGGGTAATCACATCGATCCCGTTGGAATTCAGCGAGCCAGGCAGGTCCAGCACCGTGGCGTCGCCAACGCTATAAGAGAGGATCGTGAGGTCGCCGTGGACATAGCGGCCTCTGTATTTCTCCCAATTTTCCGGCAGCGGCCCGAACCCCTCTTCGCGCGGATCCAGAAAACTGCCGTCACGAGCCCAGCCCGGCGCGACCGGGTTCTCGAACATCGTTTTCCCCGCAACGTAGGGATGCGGCCCATGCTTCCAATCAAATACAGTTCCCGTGAGCGCGAGGTGGTCACCGGTCCAGCCCGCCGCATAGCGCAACAGCTCGGTGTCAAATAGGACCGAGGCCGACTTGTCCTCGTTCAAGGCAATGGCGTGGGCCTTGTAACTGATATTGTCTTCCGGGCCCTTGTCCGCGCGAGGGTCTTCGGGCTCGCGAACGGTAATCGAGGCCGAGATCACCGGGCCGTAATCCATGTTGAGCCAATGCGGCTCGCTTCTCATTTCCACGTCGTCCCGGCCAGCCGCCCAGCCGGCGCCCTGATCGATCCAAGCGCGAAGAACGCCGATCTCCTCGGGAGTGAGCCTGTCGCCTGCCGGGGGCATCACCAAATCTTTTTCAAGCCCCGCGACAAGGTGAATCATGCGGCTCTGTTCACTGTTGCCCTCCTCGATCGCCGCCCGGCCCGAGTAGCCGCCCTGCACAGCTTCCTTCTTGCGCCAGAGGCTGTAGCCGTTCATCTCCACGTCGTCGCCGTGACACATGTAGCAACGCTTCTCGAAAATCGGATCGACGTCGTCGAGGAAGCTGACCTTTTCCTCAACCGCCGGAGGGAGTTTACTCACGTCCACCGGGGCTGCGCAGGATACCGCGGCCAGGGCTGCCGTGACGAACAACCATACCGAGAATGAAGTCAGTCTAGAGGACATAAGGCATTTCGTTCCCGCGCGCCCGGCCGGCAATGATCTGACGGGTCGTCAGAACCCCCAGTTCCGCGCGCAAGTCTCATCTATTCTAGCCCGCCTTTTTCAGCACGTGGCGGGGCGAAGTGCGTAAGAGGCGCGTCAGTAGGAGGCGCGGCACACCTGGTATCCTGACTCCGATGGCAAGTCCCAGCGCTAGCCCGCTTTTCTCACCGCGTGGCGAGGCGAAGTGCGTGAGAGGCGCGTCAGTACGAGGCGCGCTGCTTGACGACCCCCCACTTAATCAAAGACGCGTACTCGGACAGTACGGTGAGCACGGCGGGCAAGCGCAACGAAGTAATGGCGGGCCTGTCGCGTGCTTCGGCCGTCAGGCGGTGAGAAATGCAGGCTAGCTCAACGTCGCGGCCGATTCGTGTGCTGGTTGCCAAGCCTGGTTTGGACGGCCATGACCGCGGCGCCAAGGTCATCGCCCGCGCTCTCCGCGACGCCGGGATGGAAGTTATCTACACCGGGCTGCGGCAGACCCCGGAGCAGATCGTATCGGCCTCCTTGCAAGAGGACGTGGAGTTCATCGGTTTGTCCATCCTCTCCGGCGCTCACACCGTGATTGTGCCGCGGGTCATGGCGCTGCTGAAGGAGAACGGCATGGACGACGTCCGGGTCATTCTCGGTGGCATCATTCCCGATGCGGATGTGGACACAATGAAGGAGCTGGGTGTTGCGGCAATCTTTCAGCCTGGAACATCGCTCGAGTCGATCGTCCAGTTTCTGCGCCAGAACCGGCCCAGCCGCGAGTTCGTCTGACTCCCGCCCCGACGTGGCGCACGCATTCGTGCGTGCCGTGTCGCCATTCCTGGCGACATGTCTTTCCACCAGACCGGAGCCGTTGAGCCGTGACCGTCAGCGGTGACTACGTCGGGGCGCTCAGCCGCCCCCAGCCCAATCCCCGTAGCGGTACAATTGAGCCGTCGATGACCGACCGGACCATCAGCCACTACTAAGGTCACCGCCGAACTCGGCCGGGGCGGGATGGGTGTCGTCTACAAGGCCGAGGACACCAAGCTGGAACGCACGGTTGCTCTCAAGTTTCTGGCCTCTCACCTGCTCGAAGACGAGGAAGGGCACGCACGCTTCATTCGAGAGGCCAAAGCCGCCGCTTCCCTGGATCATCCCAATATTTGTACCGTTTACGAGATCGATGAGGTCGACGGTGAGACCTTCATCGCCATGGCCTGCCTCGAAGGCCAAACCGTGAAAGCCAAGATCGCCGAGCGCCCGCTCAAGCTTGACGAAGCCTTGGACATTGCGATTCAGACCGCCCAGGGTCTGCAAGCCACACACGAGAAGGACATCGTTCACCGGGACATCAAAGGCGCCAACTTGATGGTCACGCCGCAAGGCCAAGTCAAGATCATGGACTTCGGCCTGGCGCAGTTGGCCGAGGGGTCCAAACTGACTAAGACGGCTACCATCCTGGGAACACCGGCCTACATGTCGCCCGAGCAATCCCAGCGCCTGCCGACCAACCGCCGCACCGATATCTGGTCGCTGGGGGGTGGTGGTCTACGAGATGATAACGGGGCGGACGCCGTTCGAAGGGGAGCGCCAGGAGGCGGTGCTGTACGCCATTGCCAATGAAGACCCGGAGCCGATCACAGCATTACGCGTTGGCGTGCCAACGGAACTCGACTTTATCGTTAGCAAGGCCATGGCCAAGGATGCGGCCGAGCGCTACCAGCATGTCGAGGAGATAATCGTTGACCTCAAGAGCCTGAGGACAAAACTGGCATCGGGGAAATCGACGATTCTCAACGCCCAGCCTGCCGTGGCCGGTGGGCTTGGCCGGCAAGATCAGCCTCTCGACAAGTACCGCGTCATCGAAGACCTGGACTCGGAGGGAGACAGCGTCGTCTACCGGGCCGAAGACACGCAATTGAAGCGGTCGGTGACGATCAACGTGCTGCCTGAATCGGCGGCCCGTCGAATCGAACAGTGGCAACGGCTGCACAAAATAGGCTTCTTTACGGCCGGGGTGCTGTTAGTGGCAGCGCTGGCCGTGATCTTCGCCATGTGGTTGCGCGGGCCTGCGCCTACGGAACCGGCCCCCTTTTGCGCCGATTTGCCTTTACGCCGCTGGAAGCTGTCGCGACTGACACCTACCGCACCAATGTCGCTATCTCACCCAATGGCAAGCACATCGCCTTCATCACCGCGGGATCGGAGGGGAAGCTGTGGGTCCAGGATCTCGATCAACAGCAACCGCGGGCGATCGACGGTACTGAAGGAGCTATCGGGCCGTTCTGGTCGCCCGGCAGTGACTTCATCGGGTTTGCCGCCGGTGGGGAACTCAAGAAGGTCTCGGTTCACGGCGGCTTGGCCATCCGGGTTTGCGAGCTGCCCGGCCCGTTGTTTCCGGGGGGAACCTGGAGCCCGGACGGCGAGCTGATCGTCTTCAGCTCCGGCCCCCCACGCGTGCTCTACGAAGTTCCCAGCCGCGGGGGGACTCCGAACCTGCTGATCTCGCCGGAGGAGTCCGAGGGGTCGCCGGGAGGGCCGACGGGGGAGATCGTTCATCCCCATTTCTTACCGTCCGAAGCCGGAGCCCGTGTCCTGGTGTTTACATTCTGGTTTCAGAGCGAGCAGACCATGATGGTTCAGAACCTCGAGACCGGACAGAGAGAGCTCCTGGGATCCGGTACAGTGCCGGTCTCACTACTGTCCGGTTAAAAGTCGAATAGAATCAGCTGGTTAGGGTCATCGAGTGAGTTTTCGTGGGAGTCGGACG
>Ga0310123_10001465_pt1 | contig 19592 bp, 22 predicted proteins | sample CB6_AW_1057_MG_FD_203505 | JGI IMG/M metagenome (GOLD analysis project Ga0310123, IMG submission 203505) | Marine microbial communities from Western Arctic Ocean, Canada - CB6_AW_1057 | ecosystem: Environmental > Aquatic > Marine > Oceanic | place: Canada: Western Arctic Ocean | collected... | reverse complement strand
CCCGGAGTTCTTGAAGGCTCTCGTGGGATTTTTGGACCGGGACAGCGGCGGTTGAGGTTACCGTCTCGCCCTGAGTCGGAGGTACGAGTCCGCAGCCTCTCGGAGCGCCTCGACGCTCTCCCATCCTAGAGCCTCACGCGCCCCCTCCACGGCAGACCGCCAAAGCGGGAGCGTGTCGTTGGAGTACTGCCCGCCCCTCTGCGGTAACATCGAAGCGTCGTGACCCCTTGCTCAGTCCGGCGGACTTTTCTATCCAACCCCGTGCCCGCAGCAACGTCAAGCCGCGGCTGACCGTAGATTTATCCATTTCGAGGTATCGCGCCAGGTCCGTGGTGCGTAGGCCCTCCATCGCTCCACTCAACGCCAACACGATCAGCTGACTGGCACGAACACCAAGCGGTGCGAGGGAGTAGTCGAAAAGCCGTGAAAGAACGCGATCGAGCATCCGAGTGCGGCTACACACACACTCACGGAGGATCTCTCGTGCCACTTCGCCATCTACGGCACCGTTCAAGTCACCCTTCAGGTCGCCATGTGCCTGGACGCGCACATCGCCGGATCACACAGGGGAGTTGGATGAACAACCTTATGTAGTTGCATATGCATATCAGTTACGGGACCAAAATCAACCGACTCCGCTGAAGACATGCGTTGCAGATACAACGTACAAGGATTTGCAGGGCCCGAAGGATGTTTCTCTCTTCCCTCTCAATAGGGGGTGTGACGGCTCCCGCGGTTGCGCACGCTTCACCCGTCGAGCGACGGCATCATGAGAATGATGGCCAAGAGGGTTGTTCTCTCCAGAAGCTTGCTGACGCGGACATGCTCGTGACGTGCGTGGGCTCCATCTCCCACAGCGCCCAATCCATCCACCGTCGCAGTATAGAGACTTGTCGTGTTTCCGTCCGACGCGCCCCCGGACTCGGCACCCTCGAGTTCGAGCCCCAAGCGGCTACCGCATCCCTGAACTGCCTCCCACAGAATCCGGTTTCGTGGTGTGGCCTCCATCGGGTCACGCTCTAGCATTACCTCGATCTCCAACTGAGTTCCTGGTGTGGTCGGCTCCAGACCCTGAATGACTTCTTTGACCCATCGACCGTCGCCCTGCGTGGCTACCCTCACGTCCACGCTTACGCGGCACTCGGCGGCAACGACGTTGACCGCCGTCCCACCGGAAACCGTGCCCACGTTGACCGCTATGCCCCGCTTCGGGTCCGTCAACGCGTGAAGGGCCTGGATGACGAGGGCCATCTCCTGGATCGCACTCGCACCCTCCTCGAGTGCAATACCCGAGTGCGAGGCGCGCCCGACAACCCGAATATCGAAGCGCGCCACGCCGCGGCGGGTCGTCTTGATGAGCCCCTCGTGGCCGAGGGCCGGCTCCAGCACCAGCACCCGATTCGACGCCTGGGCCAGCCGCTCGACATGACCTTGTGACTCAGGGCTTCCGATTTCCTCGTCTGAGTTCAGGAAGATCGTGGGGGCGACGGTGGGCTTGAGCCCGAGTTCCGAAAGAGCCTCGAGAGCGAATACCATCTGAACAATCCCAGCCTTCATGTCGAAGACTCCTGGACCCCGGATGACGTCTTCGCGTTCTTCCCACACCACCGGCATGTTCTGCACCGTGCCGATCGGCCACACCGTGTCCGTGTGTCCGAGCAGCAGCTGGACCGGCACTCCCTCGGCGGCATTGCCTGACTCGCTGAGGGACAGGTAGAGGTGGCCCCCCGTTTCTTCCCCGGAGAAGAGCCGGGCCTTGAAACCGATCGCCTCAAGCCGCCATGTCAGAAGCTCCTGAATGGCCCGTTGGGACTCGGGCACCAAAGAGGGGGTTTCCAGATTGGCCAATTCGATGAGCAGCCGGGCCATCTCGTCTTGCTGGCCCGCGAGGAAATCCCCCACGCCCGTGACCTCAGTGTCAGTCATAGAAGCCCGCCCGCCGATAACTTTCGTCTAGCAACTCGACGGGGTGGCGCGCTACCACTTCCGACCCTTCCAGCAGGAGCCCGGCACCGATCTGCATCATGCAGCCGGGATTTCCAGTTGCCACGATCTCTGCTCCCGTGGCCAAAACAGCCGACACCTTATCGGCGCCGATGTTCGCCCCCAGCTCGGCATGAGTGATCCCATAGATCCCGGCCCCGCCACAGCACTCCTCTTCGTCCCGAAGGGGCAGGACGACGAGCTCCGGAATTGCCTCAAGCAGCGCCCGGGGCTCCTCCCACAAGCTCTGTGCGTGGCACAAATGGCAGGCGGCATCGTACGTGACCCGAGCCGGTAAGGGCCCACCCACCCGCAAGGTGTCACCCACAAGGAGCTCCGAGATGTCCCGCGTCGAAGCCGCGAGGGCCGTAGCGCTCTGGCCGTATTCCGAATCGGCCTCAAGAAGATGGCCGTACCCCTTGAGGGCGGCCCCACAACCGGCCGCGTTCACCGCGACGAAGTCGACCTCCGCCGAACCCAGAGCCTGAACGTTGGCACGCGCCAGCTTGCGAGCCCCCACCGCATCCCCCGCGTGGGTGTGCAGAGCCCCACAACATCCCTGTCGGCTCACTTCGATCACTTCGTAGCCGTTGGCCGCCAGGACCCTCTCTGTAGCGGCGTTCACCCTCGCGAACAAACCCGCCTGAACACACCCACGAAGGATCGCCACCCGTCCCCGACCACCCTGCCCCATGCGGGCTGCTCCGTCCGATGACGCAGCCTGTGACGTTCTCGGAGCTCCGGAACCCGAAGACTGCCCGACGGGGAACCGCCGCCCTCGGCTCGCGTCGAGCATCGCGAGACCGAAGCGGATCGGATGGAGAAGGCGGTTTTCTGGAATCCGCCTCGCCGCCGCTCCGGCGAGGCCCAGTCCTCTTATGATCCTCGCCAAACGCATGCTCCAGCTCGTCCAGGCACGGCTAGAAAAGACAGCCAGAAGCATCCCCACGAGAGCGGATATTTTTCGCGCCCGGAAAACCGCCTCCCGTGCGGCCTCAAGCAAGACGCCGTACTCAACGCTCGAGGGGCACACGGGCTCGCAAGCACGGCATCCCAAGCACCGGTCGATATGTGTCTGAAACGCTTCGGACTCAGGCGTCAGCCGGCCCTCCACAACCGCGCGCATGAGGTGGAGCCTGCCGCGGGGCGAATCGTTCTCGTCTCCCAAGCGCAGGTAGGTGGGGCACGCCGGTAGGCAAAACCCGCAGTGCACGCACGGTGTAAGCAGGTCTTCCTGCGCCCAGAGCGCGGCGGCCAACGCGGTTTCATGTGGCGGTTTCACCGCGGCATCGGTCCTCGAGCGAAAATCGAAGCGGGATCGAACGCCGCCTGGATCCCCACATTGAACAGAGCGGTCGGACCCGACTCACCCCACGCTCCCATGGCACCCACGATCTGCGGTGGACCCTGAGAGAGCACAAGACTTCCACCCTGCGCCTCGAGGGACCGGCGCAGGTTCCTCAGCGTAGCCTTGGCCCGCTCCAGCCACGCGTCCGACCGGCTCATCTTCGCGATCATCACCCGGAGCACGCCCGTGTGGGCGTGGGCTGCCAGCCTCATCCCCCAACCCGCCGTTGGATCATATAGACCGTCCAACCGAGAAGTCATCTCCACCAACTCCAGTAGCCGGGAAGGAAGAAGGCTCAGACGCAACACGAGTTCCGCCCCGTCCTCCATCGCCCTCACGTTATCGAAAATCGCCGCCGAGCTCGCTCCTTCCAGCCGTTGAAAAGGCGGCAGGCCAGCATGCTCGCTCACGATATGCTCAGCCTCGTCCGCAGCGTCCACCGACTCCAGAATCCGCACAGCGACCAGGGGACTCGACGCACCTGCTCCCGACTCCCCATCCCCGGGCACCAAAAGCTCGACGGCCGCAAGCGACAGGGGAGCTTGGGCAAGGCGGCGGGCCAGCGCCGCGCCGGCCGCCAGTTCGGCCCCCTTGAACAGAAGTGATCGATCAATCGCCGGAACGGGGTGGAGCCGCATGGTCACGCTCGTGATCATTCCTAGTGTGCCCCAACTACCGGTGATCAGCTTGAGCAAATCAAAACCCGCCACGTTCTTCACCACCCTACCACCAAGGCTAAGCACTCGCCCATCCCCTGTTACGAGCGTGGCTCCAAGCACTTGATCCCGGGGGGACCCGAAGCCTGCCTGGAGTGGCCCTGCGGTCCCGACCGCCACCATCGCTCCGAGAGTTCCCCGCTCCCCACCTGGGGGATCGAGGGCAAGCCACTGCCGGAACTCGATCGTACGGTGCTCCAGTACGTCCAACCCAGCTCCCGCCTGGGCCTCGATGAACTGATCAGCGGGCTCGTACGCCGAGATGTCACTCATCCTGTCTGCGCTCACGAGCACGTCGACGCCCTGCGGGGGCTGTCCTCCGTGGAGCCAACTCCCGCGACCTCCCGGGACGCAGCGCCAGCCCTCCGCGCTGGACAGCGAGAGGATTTCGGCCACCTGCTCCTCGTTCTCTGGGAAAACGACGGCCTGTGGAACTTGCCCGCAGACAGCCCAACAGGCGGTTTGGGAGCCTTCGACCACCTGCGCCTCGGACAACCGATCGGACAACAGCGCAGCCAACGGATTCACACGTTCGCTCCCTCGGAGTCAGGCAGATCAGGCAGTACCTTTCCGGGGTTCATGAGCCCGACCGGATCGAAGACGGACTTGATGCGCTGCATGGCGTCCAACTCGTCCGGACCATGCACCAGGCTCATGTAGCGCCGCTTGTCCAAGCCGACGCCATGCTCTCCGGTAATCGTGCCTCCAGCCTCCACACACACGGCCATTATCTCCGTCGATGCGCGCTCGACCCGGCTGAGTTCCTCGGCATCACTCCGGTCGAAGAGGATGTTCGGGTGGAGGTTGCCGTCCCCGGCGTGAAAGACGTTTGCAATGGTCAGATCGTAGCGGACACCGATCTCAGAAATCTGCCCGAGCACCTCGGTGAGCCTGCTCCGTGGAACAGTCCCGTCCTGAACTATCAGATCGCTTGCAATCTGACCCATGGCCCCAAACGCCTTCTTGCGGCCCCTCCAGAGCGCGCGCCGCTCTTCGGCGGAATCCGCAATACGGACCTCCCGGGCCCCGGCCTCCCGACACCGCACCACGGCGCATTCGACATCGGCCGCCAGGCCCGCTCCGATACCGTCGAATTCGACCACCAGTGCCGCCTCTGCGTCGGTCGGGTACCCCGCCGCGAACACACTCGCCTCCACCGCACGAATCGTGGGTCCATCGATGATTTCCAGAGCTGCCGGCAGCAGGCCTTCAGCCATGATCTCCGTCACGGCACTGCCGGCATCCCCCAATCGGTCGAAGATCGCCAGTAGCGTACGCACTCCCTCCGGCTTCGGGAGGAGCCGCACCTCAATCTCGGTCGCGATTCCGAAACACCCCTCCGAACCGACGAACAAGCCCAGAAGATCATACCCACCCGACTCCCTGCCGAAGCCGCCGAATTCTACGATCTTCCCGTCGTAGGTCACAACCGTGAGCCCGGTCACATACCGCGACGTCACGCCGTACTTGAGGCAATGGGGCCCACCCGAATTCTCGGCTATGTTCCCGCCCAACGTACAAACACTCTGCGAGGAGGGATCGGGCGCGTAATAAAGCCCAAAGGGCTCCGCCGCCGCCGTGAGATCCGCGTTGACCATCCCGGGTTGAACACGGGCAAGTCGATTGTCGGGATCAAGCTCGAGCATGTCGGTCATGCGCGCCGTACCCACTACGATTGCGTCACCGTCCGCCAAAGCACCTCCGGAGAGCCCTGTCCCCGCACCCCTTGGAACCACAGGCACGCCCTCCTGGGACAGAATGCCCAGCAGGCAGCTCACTTCGTTAGTGTCCCGAGGGAGCACAACCGCACGTGGCGTCTTGCGGTAGGCGGTCAGCCCGTCGGACTCATACACGAGAAGACGATCCGCATCGGCGATGACCCAAGCGTCTCCCACAACACTTCGGAGACGATCCCCCAGCTCCTTCGTCAGCGGCTCTGGCAATGTGTTTTCAATCCCCCCGGGGAGCACGCAGCCGCACCCCACCTCTTCAACAGGCCTCTCGCGGCTTGATTTCGTCGGTGAACCCGGTGGGCTGTCAGCTGCGCTCCTGGCCTAGCTGGTCGGCGAGCTTGTCCGTCACCATTTGGACGGCTGCGCTGTCCTCGTCAGTGAACGCCTCGGCCGTCCTACTGTCGATATTGATCAGCCCGAAGATCTCATCTTCGCCACGGATTAGGACGACCATCTCGGACTTGACCCTCGGATCACCCACGATGTAGTTGTCCACCGTGCTCACGTCAGGAACATTCGTGTTCTTCCCCTCGGCAACAGCGCTGCCGCACACGCCGTCACCGACCGGGATTTTGGAGTGTGGCGCGTCTTTTCCGACGTAATTGTGCAGCCAGAGCACGTTTTCCTCAGAATTCAGGAGATAGACGCCCACCCAGTCGAATCGATCGTCGGCCGCCGAAATGTCCTTGACCGCCCGACGCAAGAGGTTATCTGACAGGAATCCATCATCCCTGAGATCCTGCAACTCCTTCAAGACATCGTTCGGTTCGAGCATTCGGATCCGTTCCGGTTCAGGAGGTGGAGCCACGCTCCAAGAAACTCATCGAGTTCGGTGAGCCAAAGTGCCCCGCCATCATCGTGGAGTAAAGTCTGTGTCTCTATCGAGACTCAGCACGAAAGCAGCCAACAGACGAGCCGTGAACTCGAGATCGGACAAGCTCACCATCTCGTTCGGCGAATGCATGTATCGATTCGGCACCGACATCAGCCCGGTGGGGACGCCGGATCGAGTCAAATAGATGGAATCAGCATCGGTGCTCGTAGACCGCGCCGCGGCCTGAATCGTATGCGGAATCCCCTCCGCCTCCGCCACCTCCAACAAGCGCTCGAAAACCACCGGGTGGACCGCGGATCCTCTACTCAATACAGGGCCTCCCCCCAGACGGTGCTCTCCCAACTCCTTCTTCTCGATATCGGGTACGTCAGTACTGAAGGTGACGTCCACCACAAGGGCTACGTCCGGTTCCAGACCGAATGCACTGGTGCGCGCTCCCCCACCCCCCACACCACCGATCTCCTCCTGTACGGTGGCCACCGCGACAGCGGATGCCGTCGGTGACGCGCTTGAGAGGACCCTCAAGGCCTCGAGCACCACATACGCTCCGATACGATTATCGACGGCACGGCTCGCGATTCGGTCACCTGCCAAACTCACCATCACCGCGTCGATCACCATGGCGTCGCCGACCCTCAGACCGAGCGCCGTCGCTTCCGCTCGGGACCCCACCCCAACATCGACCCACAGCTTACTGATCTCTGTCGCCTTCTTGCGCTCGTCGGCCTTCTGGAGGTGAATGGCCTTCCTCCCCACCACCCCACGGACCTCGCCCGTCCGGCCCAATATTTTCACGCGCTGGCCCACGAGTACTTGGGGATCCCATCCCCCAATTCGATCGATGTAGAGGAATCCGTCCTCGTCGATGTGCGTGACTTGGAGGCCGATCTCATCGATGTGCCCGGCAAACATGACACGTGGGTGCCCATCGGGATTGACGGTAGCGAGTGTGTTCCCGATGACGTCCCTTGTAACAGAGTCCGCGAAGGACTCCGCCTCCGCACGCCAAATACCAGCGGCCTCAATCTCGAATCCGGAAGGGCCTGCGGCATCAAGTAGGCTGACGAGAAAGGCGGGAGAGTCATTCATACGGGGAAGAAGCTATACGCTCCGGCTCGACGCTCAAAGCGCCGGCCCAACAAGTTCACTGAATGTTGGGCCAGCGGTGGCGGGTCGGCCAACGAGCGATCCGGATCTGCTTACTCTCCTGTCGATCGGGACGGAGACCTCGGATCAGGAGAGATGGGATCGGAAGACATCAGATCAGAATAGGGGGTCCATATTTCGCCCCCGGTAATCTTCACGCGGACGGCACTTTCCTGGATGTGGCGTTCGAGTCGAGCCATGATGCGTTCTTGGATGGCGTGCCGCGTTCTGGGGAACAGCAAGGCGAACCCGATCAGGTCGGTGAGAATCCCTGGCGTAAGGAGAAACGCACCCCCCGCAAGCACCGCCATACCATCCATGATGGCCTGCGCCGGTACACGCCCATTCGCGAGGTCGTGGCGCAGCCTCCACATCGTCCGAAGTCCCTGCATACGCGTCAGCCATGCACCCGTCACACCCGTGAAGACGACCAAGCCTATGGTGGGCCAAGATCCGACCCACTGGCCCATCTTGATCAGAAGGGCCAGTTCCACCAGGGGAACAACGACGAAGAGAAGGGCAAGCCGCCCAAGAATGCTCATGTTAGAATATACCCCGGCCGGTGGCGGATCGGTCCTGGATGCCGGCACGTTCTTCGCCTGCCCGATGCCCACCGTTAGTTTGTATCGTGGTGACTCACCGGAGCCACTGGTCTGAATCGCACAGACACATATGGAAGATACCTACTTTAGACGGGGGTTCGGCCTGAAGTCTCGGGTACGACCCCTGATCGATCTCGAGTACCACTCCGCTCTGGTCCAGGACATCCGTTCCGAAGGCCATCGGAAGGTTCTCGGTGACGTTACCGTACGTCTCGCGCAGGAATTCGGATTCTGCTACGGCGTCGACCGGGCCATCGATTATGCCTACGAGACCCGCCACAAGTTCCCTGAGAAGCGTATTCGCCTCGTTGGCGAGATCATTCACAACCCGCATGTCAATCAGCGCATCCGAGACATGGGGATGGACTTCATCCGACCCGGCGACGACGGAGCCTTCGACTTCTCGGAGCTGACCGAGCAGGATGTGGTGATCCTGCCCGCCTTCGGTGTCACCGTTCAGGACCTGGCCACGCTGAGGAAGATCGGGTGTGTGCTCGTGGATACGACGTGCGGATCAGTTCTCTTGGTCTGGAAGCGCGTGGAGAGCTACGCCCGGGACAGGTTCACCGCCCTCATACACGGTAAGCACTATCACGAGGAATCGAGGGCGACAGCTTCCCAGGTCAGTAACCACGAAGGTGGCCGATACATCATCGTACGGGACATGGCGGAGACGGACCTCGTCTGTGACTACGTCGCCAACCGTCCCAATCGACTCTCGCGTGATGCCTTCATCGAACATTTTGGGGCGAAGGCGACGGAGGGCTTCGATCCCGATCTGGATCTCCGGATGATCGGCGTAGCGAATCAGACGACCATGCTCGCCAACGAATCGCTCGCCATCGGTGAGAGAGTCCGGGAGGCCATGGCCGAGGGATCCGGGGAAGATTCTGCGGAGACCAACTTCAGATCCTTCGGCACGATCTGCTCCGCAACCCAGGAAAGACAGGATGCCATCGAAGCGATGATGGACGAGGGCCCCCCCGAGGTCATGATCGTGATCGGCGGCTACAATTCATCGAATACCGATCATCTCGCCCATCTCTGCCGACAGTTCACTACCACGTACCACATCGAGGACGCAGCGTGTATCGACCTGGAGAACGGGACGATCCGGCACAAGCCGGATGTCGGGAGTGACACAACCGAGGAGATGGCCACCGACTGGCTGCCCGAGGGCCCGTTCGACCTGGGGATAACGGCGGGGGCATCGACACCCAACAACAAGATCGGTGAAGCGCTGCTGCGGGTACTGGAGATTCGGGGCGTGGAGTATCAGCTCACTATCTGAGTGCGCGATCTAAGTCGTGGTCCTCGATCGGGCGGACGATCAGAAGCGGGTAATCACCAGGCGAAAGCCGATGAAAGGCCGTCGCACGCCGGGGTCCGCACCCCCGCGAATCCCGGTTCGGACGTTCCTCTCTTGATCGTTGAAAGAACCGCCGCGCATCACCCAAAGGGCATCCGCATCGAGGCCCTCACGGTCGTTCGACTCGTCGTAGGGGTAGGCTTGATACGGGCTCCGCGTCCACTCCCAAACGTTGCCACTCATATCGAGAAGGCCGAAGGGACACTCCGGACATTCGAAGCTGCCGACCGGCGCCGTACTCCGACCCCCGTAGTTGGCCCGGTCACGTCTCGGCTCATTCCCCCACGGGTAGATCCTCCCGTCGGATCCCCGCGCCGCCTTCTCCCATTCAGCTTCGGTCGGTAGGCTGATCCGCCATCCGTCGCGGAGCAGTCGGCTGAGCTCCGCGGGCGTCTCCGGCCATTCCCTGAGCGTCGCCTCGAGCCATCTGGAATAGGCCAGTGCGTCGGTCCAGGAGACGGTCGCCACGGGATGGCCCGGAGGTCCCCGGAACGCCTCGTCATTGGCCCTGTATCCCGTTTCCTCGACAAATGCCGCGAACTGCGCCACCGTGACCTCGTACCGCCCGACGTAGAACACCGGAAGATCCACCCTCACCTGGGAATGTGCACCCGGCCACCACTCATTGTCGAAGGCCAGCGGGTCGATCGCAGGATTGCTGCCCATCAAGAACGGGCCGGCCGGAACTTCCACGAAACCCAGCAGCTCCTCATCCGGGAGAAACCATACATCCGAGCGAAAGCCCGAAGGATTTCCAAAACTGGCCGTTAGCCGGGAAAAGCGCTCCATGTCGGCCGCAGATTCGGACTGCGGCCGCTGGAACGACATCCATATGACGACTGCCAAAACCAGAGTGACCACGAATGCCACACCACCGATGGACAGTGGCGGCCCGCCGGCACCCTTACGGGATTCCTCTCTTCCACTCAAAGTGTCCGCGACCCCCCATCGCATGCAAAGGTCCAGCCGTGGTCACAGGCCCGGGCATAGAGGTCTGGCTCGGGCATCGCCATCAGGTTCTTCCCCCCTTCGCGTAAGAGCAGTCGGAGGTCGATGATCCGTGGATCCGCCCGGCTGGGACCCACCGGGTCCAGCACGTTGACACATCCTGCCTGGAACCGGACTTCGCACGCCCTTGAGAAGTAGGCGGTCGCAAGCTCGGAGTCGGCATCGGTGATCCGACCCTCCACATAATGCCCACCCAACTCGTTACACGCCCATCCCGAGTTGTCGCCGCAGTAGCTGGACTCCAGTTGGATCAGGCGATCGCACGCGTTTCGCCGCTCCTCTTCACACGCCTGCTGCCAGAACGGCAAGCTGTCGCCGGGGTGACGTCCGTCGGTCCGCCCCATAGCCGTCATGGCGCTGAAAAAGACAATCCACACGGCCATATGGGCCAAGTTGGCCCGCGCTGGAGCCCAGTCCCGTCGCCAACGACTCCAGGCGGGACTCTTCTGAATGGAGCGGACCAAACCGTCGATCCGTTTTACGCTCAGATTGAGGAGCGGCACACACAAGAGCTTGTCGTAGAAGGTCGGGACACCGATGGCGCCGAGGAGCGCGTAGAGGCCGAAAACACCCAAGCCGTACAGCCCACCGAACATACTCCTACCGAGCGGCGTCCTCGGTGACGTGGACGGATCGGTCACGAGCAGGTGCAATCCGAGAAAAACCGCCGAGGGGATCTCGGAGTCGACAAAGTAGGGAACACCCGTAATCGCCCCATACAGCGCGCTCAAGCTGAATAACATGATGGCTGCGGACCCGGCGACCAACGTGATCGAGAAGAAGTACATGACGATCAGACCGATCAAAAACAGAAACGAGTAGATATGGGGAGCGAGGGTCAGCGTTGAAGCGATGTCTTGCCCCCAGGTCAACTCGGTCGTGTTGGTGGCGATCAGTACCAGCGAGAAAAGCCCCAACGAGAAGGCGGAGGGGTTGAAGATGTGCACCTTTCTGCCGTCACGGTTCCACCGCACAAACTCCTTCCCCATGAATCCGACCGCGAGCATGAGGAACTGCAGGTAGAACCAATCGTCCCGGAACCAAAGGAACAAGTTCGTGCTGAAGATGATGGGAAACGGTCCGAAGCCGAGCACATAACTGTCGCGCCGGGTCCAGGCCAGCAGCATGTCGAACGCGTAGGCGAACACCAACTGTGCCAGGAGGAGCCAGGCGAAGTCGTAGACAGGCCGCCAGTGCCAGCCCCAGTACGCAAACACGGCCAATTGAACAAGCGCCTGTAAGTAGTGCTGCGGGCGTAGTACGGTACGAAGTGAGCGGCCCTCCGATGCTCCGCCCTCCCGCGTTCCCTTCAACCGTAGAAAGAGTACCCCCTGCCAGACAAGCAACACGATGGCCGCACCCCAAAAAGAGCGGGCGAGAATCAGGTTGCCCGACACCCGGGGCACGAACGACAGGAGGGCGAGACCGAGCGTCAGCGCCAACGGCACCAAGAACACCCGATCCGGGGACGGATCTCGTGGAGCAGGCGAGGCGTCACGGGTGGAACCGCGCCAGCTACCGTCCGTTCCTTGCTGCCTCTTCTTGTGTCGGCCCCCCTGCTGGGCACGGCGGCGTGGTACGGATGACATCGATTTTGTTCGAAACTCTGGTTGATCTAGAAGCCTGCTTCTTCAGCAGCCCTCTGGGGCGGGCGAGAAGTAATTCGGGCTCCTCACAGTGAGCCTGGGCAGGCGGAGAGGCAAGATGGATGGAGGAGCCGACAAGCGATCCGCTCGTCCGTGGAAAGAACGTCACCGGACGGCGAGGAGAGGAGAAGATCACGTTGCCGCTCGCGATGAAGGTCTCGACCTGCTCGAAACCCAGAGCCTCAACTAGTTTCCGGAGCCGGTCCATCTTGATTCTGTGGCCTCCAACGTTGATCCCGCGGAGGAGGGCGAAGTAGCGCTGCATGGTACTCGACCTACGGCCGCCTGGAGGGACCCATTGAACTCACGATTCTGACATGTCAGCACGTTGCTAACCCGAGTCGGCCACCGCAAGCGGAGTGGCGACTTTGAGGGGCCAGTACCGCACCTTCACTTTCGTCCCCCCCCTCACGACGCTACACGAGGAGATGGTCATGACGTGGCAGTCCATTCGTAGAACTCGACACGACCTAGTCGCTGCCACCATTCGAATTGGGTTTGGGATCCTGTTCGTGATGACCGGTGGGATAAAGCTGGTCGTCCCCACTTTGGGAGCAGCGTTCGCTGGACAACTGGCCGTGGCGAACATCCCACTCCAGGACCTGAATCGCTGGGCGGTGCCCCTGATCGAAATGGCGATCGGCAAACACCACAACTCCTAGGCCCACCGTGATCGGCTGGGCCGGTGATGTACCCGTCGAGGCTCGCCGCGACGCTGTATCGGACCGGACGCATTACGGTGTGCCTCTCCTAATGTCGTTGGGCACTATCGGCCCCGGGCTCGTGAGGCTCACCATCGATAGAGACGATCTTGATCTTGGCGATTGAGAGGAGGTCTCGCGACCTCACCGTCCGACTCGTCTTCGTTCTCCGTACGAGGCAGCGGGGCGCCGAACATGGCTCGGAAGATCATGGACGGGATGCAGGCGTCCGTGATGCTTACGAGAAGAGCCACCGAAGCCAGCGTGAATCCCAGAACATAACCGACAGTGGTCATTGACGACTCGAACGCCCCGACCGTGACGATCAACCACAGGGCGCCAACTCCGCATGCGAAACGTGCCGGAGGGCCCCGCTTCGGTAGAGGTGGCGTCCCCGTCACGTGACGGATCCCATGATTATAGATCAGGTCGAACGGATGGACGGGAGAAAGCGCCGCAAGAAACGCTATCCCAGCGAGTGTCAGCAAGAGCGGCTGCGAGCCAAGCGCAGTGCCGACGATCGCCAAGGTCGCGCAGAGTCCGAACGCCATACGCAGCCACGGCGCAACCTGGGCGAGGAGATCCTCGTCAACCGTATCGAATCCCTGCACATCGAGACGACCCAAGCGCTTCGCTTCCAAGGAGTATCTCCGTCGGGTGGCGTGCTAGATGTGAATCGCCCGCCCCAGAGCTGATAGCGAACCCTCGGCGATAGCCTCTGAGAGGGTCGGATGCGGGTGCATGGCACGGTCCATCTCTTCGACCGTGGATTCGAGGTGGCGCCCAACGACAAACTCTCCGATCAACTCGGTGGCGTGGGGTCCTACGATGTGGGCTCCGAGGATCTCGGAGTACTGGGTGCCACGAATCACCTTTACGAAGCCCTCCGAATATCCGCCGGCCAGCGCACGACCGTTGCCCATCCACGGAAACTTCCCGATATCGATCTCGAACCCCTGCTCCCTGGCTTCCTCTTCCGTAAGCCCGACCGACGCGACCTCGGGACTGCAATAGGTGCAGTTCGGGACGTTTTGATAGTCCACCGAGCCATGTGTTTGACCAGCGATGGCCTCGACGCAGACCACCCCCTCGTGCATTGCTTTGTGGGCCAGCAACTGGTTGCCGGCACAGTCGCCGATAGCATAGACGCCCGAGGCGCTCGTCCGCATATATTTGTCCACCACGAAGAAACCCCGATCATCGAGCGCGACCCCAGCGGCGTCCAGGCCCAGGTCCTCCGTGTTCGGTACCCGTCCCACGGCCGACAAGGCGTGCTGGACTTTCAGGGTCTGCGGTTCGCCCTTCTTGTCCTTGAAGTTGATCTTGACGGACCGCTTGAGGACGTCCGCACTCTCCACGACCGCCCCGGTGTGGAAATCGACGCCCCGTTTCTTAAAGCTGCGCTCAACCGCAGCCGATGAGTCGGCGTCCTCGAGCGGCAGGATGCGGTCCAAGGCTTCAAGGACCGTCACTTTGGTGCCGTACGCGTTGTAGACGTCAGCGAATTCCATCCCGACTGCACCCGCTCCCACCACCGCCAGCGTTTCCGGTGCCTCGACGTGAAAAAGGGCCCCCGTGGAGGACCAGATGCGATCCTCATCGATCGGCAGGACAGGGATGTCTCTCGGCCGGGACCCGGTCGCCATGATGACGTGCCCGGCGGTGTATACCTGCATGCCGCCATCCGCAGCCTCGATCCCTACACCGCCCCCACGCAACAGGCGGCCACGTCCCTCGATGTGGGTGACCTTGTTCTTCTTGAAGAGGTGGCCCACGCCCTTTGCCAGTTGTTCCGCGATTGCCCTGCTGCGCTCCTGAGCCGGAGCGAGGTCGACGTTCGTCCCGGTAAACGTGATCCCATGCACCCCGGCCGTCTTTATTTCATTCACCAGAGCGGCGCTCGTAAGAAGCGCCTTGGTGGGAATGCACCCTATGTTGAGACAGACACCTCCAAGCTTGTCAGCCTCCACACAAGCCACGTTCAATCCGAGTTGCCCTCCACGGATGGCCGCAACGTAGCCTCCGGGGCCTCCACCTATGATAAGCACGTCGAAGTTGTTTTCTGGCACGCCTTACCTCTTTCGAAAGCAGTCCGATCGCTGAGGGGCGAGCGGTTGTGTAGAAAGTGAGATGCCCAGCCCCCGACGCTCTGGGCTCGGCAACGGGGGTGGTCCCGGAAGTTAGACGGGGCGTAAAGGCTGGTAAACCCTTGGGCAGAGCCCGAAAAGACGTTGAGCAAGGCATCCATGGAACCGATTTCAGCGGGGCCGAGCGACCGAATGGGCGATGCTAATTTCATTTACTTCAAAAGGGGCATGTGCCTATTGTGATTCGTAGGGCTAGCCATTTCGTTTTCCGGCTTTGTCGGAGGTTTAGATGTGGGGATTACTCGCCGTTAACCCGCTATTCATAGGTGGAATCAGTCTCTATAGCGGGCTTGTAAAACTCAGGGAACAGGCGGATGCAGCGTGGGCCGACATCGATGTCCAGCTCAAGCGCCGCTATGATCTGATCGCCAACGTGGTCGAGACCGTAAAGAGATATACGGCTCATTAGCACAAGACCCCCGAGGCCATTGTGGCGGCACGATCTTCGGCGATGTCCGCCGAGAGCAGGATCAGGCTGAAGACATGCTCTCCGGAGCGCTCAACTCGCTGTTCACGCTCGCCGAGGCGTACCCGGATCTCAAGGTGGACGACGGCTTCCGAGATCTCCAGGGCACGCTCAGCAAGCTGGAGGACTCGATCCAGAACGCGCGGCGGTACTACAACGTGGTCGTACGAGATCTCAACACCAAGATTCACCAGGTGCCCTCGAACATCATCGCGAACAGTTTCAACTTTAGTGAGCGCGAGTTCTTCGAGGTACCAGAGGGTGAGAAGGCCGTACCCAACGTGAGCTTCCGCGACAGTACCCCCGGCCAGCCCCTTCAGCCAACACCCTTTCGTCACGGGAGGTCTCCTGACGGTGACGGGACGATGCCTCTGCCCGCTTGGTCTGGTATTCACGTTATTCCACTTCAGTAGTCCGTTTGGCAACTCACCGGTCGTCGGCCAACCAAGTCACTCGTGATCGAACAGTTCGACGCTGAGATCAATGTCCTGCCGAGCGGTCGGATTCATGTCAGCGAAGCCATTCGATTCCGTTTCACAGGCTCCTGAAACGGGGTGTTGCACGAGATTCCTGTTCGTTATGAGACGCCCCAGGGATTCAACTGCCATCTGGATCTCGCGGTAAGCTCCGTCTTGGACGAGCGGGGTCAGCCCTTCGAATATCAAGAGAACCGTGAGGGCGTGTACAAAAGGTTAAAAATCTGGGTGCCCGGCGCCTACAACGATATATGGACAGTTCATAACGCATATTCCGTCGAGAATGCCCCACGCTTCACCGATCCCGGAGACAGTGACTTCGAGGCCGGCTATGACGAGCTCTATTGGAATGTCACAGGTGATGGGTGGGAGATCCCCATTCAGGTCGCGACCGCACGTGTCCTGGTGCCTCCAGAGGTCACCGGCCTAGCGGCTCGTGTCTACACGGGCTCCCTCAGTTCGACCAGCAGCGTCTCCGTCGTCATAAAATAGAATATATATTCTATTTTATGACGACGGAGACGCTAGGGGTGCGGGAAGGCATGACTATTTCGATGGCGTGGGTTTCCGGTGTCATCGCGCGCCCCGCTTCTTACGTCACGATGGTGCGCTTCTTTAGTGCCAATTGGATCTTCCTCGTACCCATCGTGACCTTGCTCGTCATGTATGGCCTCTGGAACGCACGGGGCCAGAATCCGTCACGTTTGGCCATCACACCTCAGTACAAGCCGCCCAATGGAATGACACCCGTGGAGATTGGCACACTGATCGACAACAGCCCCGATATGTGTGACATCACGGCCTCCGTCGTAGACCTCGCCGTCCGCGGGCACCTGAAAATCGAGGGGCGAGAGCAAATGGGCCTGGCCGGTTGGCTGAAGGGGAACACCTACTCCTTCGAGCTGCTCAAAGAGTCCGAGGAGTGGTCGGAATTGACGCCCCATGAGCGAGCGGTTCGACGGAGGGATCCGTAAGGTAGTGGACCTCAACGACTTGGAGCACAAGTTCTACAAACACATGCCGGCCATCAAGGACGGCATATTCAACCGGCTCCTAATACTCAGCTGCTATCATTGTCGCCCAGACAAAGTCTGGACTGCCTACGTAAAGGGTGGTATCGCAGTGACCACGGTCTTGCTATTAGCATTGGCGTTCTTGGGAGAGAGCTTCAGGCTCTTCTACTTTCCGACGAGCGCGTTAATCCTGGCCGCCGTCCTCACCGCTGTTCCGATCATGGGGTTCCGCATGATCATGCCGGCCCGGGCTTTTAAGAGCGCACGCCAGTTGGAGCACGTCCTTGGTTTCCAGGAGTTTCTCGACCGGGTCAAAGCGGATCACTTCTGGCGTATGATCGAGTCACCTGAGATGTTTGAGCGGTACCTTCCGTACGCGATGACACTCCAGATAGAGAAAAAGTGGGTTCGAGCCTTCGACGACTTGTATAAGGAACCTCCCGACTGATACTTCGGTCCGCGTGGGCAGCGTTTCAGACCGACAACATTCGTGACGGACCTGGGAGGCATGTCCCACTGGGTCAGTAACGCGTTGAGCTTGCAGCCGCGTAGCAGCGGAGGCTTCGGAGGAGGAGGATTCTAAGGAACCCCACCTGCGACCTCAAGTCGAGCGGTTACCCGGCGGTCGGCCAGTGGTGGTCCGTGGTTATCCTACCCTAGACAACTCCCGTTCCGGTTCCGGGACCTGCCCACTTGCGTCCCTCACCTGCTGCGCCCGCCCCAGAGCGAGACAGAGCATGGCCCAGACGCCTGCCAGAGGCACGGTTGCCGCTGCAACCCATGCCAGCGTCAGCCCCATGGCAGCGAACATTCCATCCACTCCGACCCCAGCCACGTCACCGCCGCGATAGAGGAACACATCCACGATCGGCTTCGCTTTGTATTTCTCCGACGGTGAGACGACGCTGAACAAGGTCTCCCGCGCAGGCCTGGAAACAGCGTACCGGGTAGCACGATGCACGGCCGCGAATACTGCCATAACACCGAAGGCGGTCCAAGCCGCGAGAATCGCGAAGCCGGCCATGGTCACAACGGGCAAGATGACAAGCGTCCAGCCCACACCGATGCGCTTGATCACCTGCGTGGTTACAAAAATCTGGACGAAGAGCGTGGCCACCTGGGCGAGGGCGTCGAATTGGGCGAAGCCCCCTACTAGTTGGCTGAACGTGTCCGTGTTGTCGAGGATGATGTTGGCCTGCGTGAAGTAGATCAACGTATTCGAGATCGCCATCAGTACGATGTAGGCACCGATGCCCAGCAGATACGGCGAGGCCGCAACGGCCTTCGCACCATCCCAGAAGGTCCCGCCGATTTTCGCCCGGCCGGCGCCTTCCTTCTCGCCAGCCTCCGGGTAGCCCTGGGTACCGACTCCGTCTGCGGTGAGCCGTGAATGCTCCGATCTGAGGGCCAGGCGGTCCAGCGTGAGCATCACCATGATGGCCAACCCGAAAAAGGCGGCCCCTGTAAGCATGAGCCCGGCCGGGAGGTAGACCGACTCGGTCATCCTGGTTATCACGGTCGTCGCAGCGCCACCGAACAGCGCCCCGAGCGTGCCCCCTATACCGATAAAGGCGAACATCCTCTTGCCCTGGCGCATGTCGAAGATGTCCACCATAAACGCCCAGAAAACGCTGGTCACGAACAGATTGATACTGCTGAGCCAGACGAAGAAGATGTAGCCCACATAGCGCGCTACGGGGGTCTCGGCGTCCGTGCCGATGACTCCCCCCCCGGCGACTCCGTCGGCGATCAGCATCCCTGAAAATACGATCAGGCACGCTATCACGAACAAATAAGCGATCGGGATGAACCGGCGGCGGTTCGTTCTCGCCACGACCCCCCCGAACGCGAGGACGAGCGCGAGTGAAACCAGCGACGTCCCCACGAAGAGCCAACGGAGCTGGTCCATCCCCCGGGCGACCCCCATCGCGTCCCGTACCGGACGGAGGAAGTAGTAGCCGCACAGGACACAGAAGAAGTAGGCGACCGACAGGAGAGCCAGCGGTAGCTCCGCCTTCTTGATGTTCAGGATTCGTGATACGGTATCGATCACCTGCCCGCGTCCTTGCCCTTGGGGGGAAACAAGCCCTTAGCCGGGCCCATTCGGCCGAGACAACCTAAGGTTGCGAGGCGCTCGACGCACCGCCTTCAGGCATTTGGGGAGATGACGGCCCGTCAGGGGCTCAGAGGCGGGCCATCAGAGCCGACTACGGCAGGGCTCAGGCCGAGTCGTGCGAGGCCTCGCCCTCACACCAGTATCGCCGCCGGCTCCTCGAGCATTCCTTTCAGGGTGGCGAGGAACGCGACGCCGAGCGCTCCGTCGATCACGCGGTGGTCGCAACTCATCGTCATTTTCATGCGGTTGCGGATGACCACCTGACCCGCCTCCACCGCCGGAACCTC
>Ga0310123_10001464_pt1 | contig 19601 bp, 19 predicted proteins | sample CB6_AW_1057_MG_FD_203505 | JGI IMG/M metagenome (GOLD analysis project Ga0310123, IMG submission 203505) | Marine microbial communities from Western Arctic Ocean, Canada - CB6_AW_1057 | ecosystem: Environmental > Aquatic > Marine > Oceanic | place: Canada: Western Arctic Ocean | collected... | reverse complement strand
TCAAGACGTGGTTCGTCGCCGACTTCATCCGACGAATCCAGCCACACGACCAACTGCACATCAGTCAGAAGTTGTTGATAGTCCGGACGCGTGTTGCCCGGTGAACCGAGCGGCCGTTTCTTCACTCGCCACACCGTTCTCAGCACGACACTCACATCGGGATCACCGAATCGTCCAACGGTCACGCGACACCCCAAATGCCGATTTCGGTTCGTTTCTCCAACCAACGCCAGAAGGAAACCGTAGCACGTTGATGGAGGTGGAATTGATTCCGTTTCCAGATACTCGCGTGCATGGCCTTTTCGAAAGCAGGCTATCGGCACAGTGATGTAGAGACCCAACATCGTGAATCCTCCTTAGCCGACAAGCCGGGCGTTAATTCGTTCGTTCGCTGTGTTGATCGCAGCTTTGACGCCCATTACCCTAACACCGGCACTTTCAAGTGATGTTGCCAGCGCGGCCGTCGAGTCTGCTGTTCCGAAGACCAGTTCGTCGGACGAAATGTCACCGGATTCGATTCTCGCGATTAATGCGTTGGCATTGATGGTCTCGCCGCCATCGTCTGTTCCGAAGCAATACAACAGACGCGGTGCAGGATCCTCGGTGATTCGCAGGATGAGAGACTCCGGAGAGAAGTCGAAAAGGAATCGGCCGTGGTTGCCGGCAACCGTACGCAGACTGCCGAGTGCAGTAATGGCTTTTGCGGCGCGGGAGGCATTGCGAAGCCGTTCCGGAGTCATTGCAAATCCGAACTGGTAACGCGTCGCGTGAACTTCGGTACCGTATGGAACCGGGTTGCTGCCTTTCTTCTGAGCGGACGGAGTTGCGTCTGGCGATGCGGCGTTGAATGTCACGTCACCGAACCAAGGGGTCAGTGAAACAGCTCGTGTGATTTCAAGCACGCCCCGGCGAACGTTGGCAGATCCGGATTCTCCTTCTTCCTTCGCGGCTTCCGCCGTCATAAAGCCGAGCAGGTCGTCGTCTATGAACGTGTTGCTACTTGCCTTCGCCCATCCTTTGAATTCGTGATCCTGCCATGTGTTGACGCGACTGTCTTCATCCCAACGGCGGTTCGTTCCCGCTGTTTCTGCGTCGCCAAGCAGGCGTCTGAGGGCAAAGCGAATTGATTCAGCACTCACTGTTGAGTGGGGGGCTCCATGCCAAATGAGTTTCTGAAGTGTTGTGATGTTCCCTTCAGTTTCTGCACGATTGTTTGCTGCCGTTCCAAACGGCGTTACGACGTTTCCGAAGACGTGAAGTGACATGACTGTGCTTTCGCTATAGAGATAGATCGTGATGGATGACGAAATCAGCAGTGCCGTGGTTATTCCTCGTCTGATGATTCCCCAGCGGATTCATTCGCGGCGTCGATATCGTCCGACCCTTTGCCCAAGTAGCTGGCGAGTCCCAACAGGGCCAGGTCTCGGGTTTTTTGCCACGCCGCATCAGACAACATGGGAAGAATCGTCTGCCAGTTGTCCTGCAGCACTTTGTTGACTCCGGCTCGGCTGAACAGATCACACAGTGGTTTGCGGAACTGTTCACTTGTTTTCGCGCCAGAGAACGCCATACGCCAGCGGTTATACTCGTTCTTCCAGCGATTCTTCATGGCTACCGAATTGTTCTCGTTTTCTTTGGCAATGACCGCGTAACGTCTCCTAATCGACGCATGCACGGCACGCACGACGGTGGACTCGCCTTTGTCTGACCACGGGATCGTTTCAACCATCTTGCTGAGACCTTTCTTTTCGAAGGGAAGCTTTGTTCGAAACGGACGCTTGCTGACAGGATCGGTTTTGATGAACAGGTCGACGAAGTTGTGATACCAAGGTTGACCGCGTGCCAGATTGGTGGCGACCAGCGGACGAACGATGCTGTCCATCCAGAAGGACTCTGTTCGCTTCCTGACGCTCTTCTTTTTGCCGCGACCTTTCGATTCTTCGACTTCGCGCGTCACAATTCGCGGTGGAAGTTCGCTGAGTGCGACTTTGAACTGCTCAAGCGAATCATCGGTGGGCTTCTGCACGAGTTCTGTGGCGACGCGTGATTTCAGCTGCTTTGCCCAGGGCCTGGGTTCGAATGTCACCACATGGCAACCTGGAAGATCAGCTCGCTGAATCTTGTCTTCGGCCAGTACCCGGAGTTGCGTCTGGAGTGCCGCATCACTGGCGACGGACACCTGACAGGCCCGAGTGGTTAGGGGAGTCATCGCCTGCCGAATTGTCGGGAATTTCGTCAAATCCTCGACGTCAGGAATCAGCAGGACTCCACAGCCGCGATTGATCGACAGGGGAAGACAGCCGACAATCGCGAAATAGAGGGGCAGAACGAGTTCCGGAGTTTCCTCCAGCCTGGTTGGTCCGGAGAATGCGACGTGTCGAACAACGGCCCCCGGACTCAGCTTTCCCGTAACCTTTATGGCTGTTTTTTTGATTAGGCCTTTTTTGAAAGCCAGTTCTTTCCATCCCTCTTGGTGTTTGTACGACGCAAGTGCCTTGTATGCATATTGAATCTCTTTCTTCGGATCGTCTTCTGGCTTGTAGGTCTTCTCCGTCTCATTCTTTTCCAGCGTGCGTGTCAGTCCATGTTGTAGAAACGTAAGAATGATGCCGCGTTGCAGATACGCGCGCACGGGTTCAGAGGGGATGATTGAACCATATTGTCCCGGCAGAAAGAACAGGTCGTCTTTGACCTGGAGCGAATACTCGAACAGCGCCTTGAGCCAATCCCCGGCGTTTTCTGGCTTACCGATGTCGAGCGTCACACGTGTTGCTTCGATCTTCCACGGCGGACCAGACTTCTTCCAATTGCCACCGGGAACGTCAACTTTCTTTTTTCCTCGCACATCACGTTCGATCGCCTTGAGACTGCACACCAGCCCTCCCAGTCCGGCGCGATGCAGCATCGTCATGCCGGGGGCAAAGAGATCGAATTTCAGGTGCGTCGCTTCGTCTGCAGTTGTCACAGCCATCGTGCTCCTCGTTCCTTGCCGTACTCAACTGTTCCCTTAGGCGCAACCAGGTACCCGCCACGCCTTCGCCACTCTTTCCAGGCTGTGATGTGTCTAGGCACCGGCATTGGGATTGCAACTCGGATGAGTTCTGCCTTGCCGTCCGCGACACGACGTGCGTCCTCTCCGGCCATGACCACTGTGACACTCGACGATGAGTCACGCAGGCTGTCGACCTGAGTACGCGGGCCGCCTTCAATCCAGGTCGAGTCACCAAGTCCGGGAATTTTGTCGTCTACGCCCAGTTGTTCCCACGCGTTCGCAAGTAAGCGTTGGCTAATCGCATTCGTACCGATGTTGGTCAGCCATTTGCGTGTGCGCTCGGGCCAGTTGCCGTACGTCCTGAGATCATATGGCATGACCTGCAAATCCCCGTCGTCTTTTCGCGGTTCGACCACAATGAATGGCATCGTGTCTGGAGGAGGAACGCCAGTTTTCGGCGGCTTTGCATGTCGGTTCAGGCGGCCAAGACGTTGAATGAGCGAAGGGACGGGACAAATTTCGGATACCATCAATGTTGCAGATATGTCGAGACTCATTTCAGCCACCTGAGTGCAGATGGCCAGGCAGCCGGTCGCACTCGATTTAGGATCAAACGCTTCCATAACAGCGCGATGTTGGTCGATTCGGTCTTCGTAGCGAAACCGACTGTGGTAAGTCAGCGGCTTCAGCTCTGCGAACTGATCCGCGACCTGCATGGCCCGATCGACCACGTTGCAGATCCAGAGGACTCGGCCGCCGCCGCGAACTTCGTCTCGAACCTTCTGGGAAACATCATCGGCCGGCAGTTGGTGATATCGGTGAAGTTTCTCCAGTTCCGACGCACCATGGATGACGGACAGCTCATCATCCTGATCTGCCAGCACTTCTCGGATCGCCTGCAGTCTCGCAGCCGGCAGGCTTGCCGTCATGAGCAACACCCGCAGCCCTTTCAACTTGTGCAGAAACTGAAGGAGACAACCAAACAGCTTGTCGTCGTACGCGTGAATTTCGTCAAAAACATAGGCCGCCTGTGCGAGGGCAGGCCATGCATAGAGTCCGCGCCGCTGGTTCTGCATGATGCCCAGCACAGTATCCACTGTGCAGCAAACAACGGGCGTTCCCCATGCCCGCAGCGACGCGATCTTCAATTCATCGTCGTCCTCATCGTCGCGTGCGTTGAGAATCTCATCGAAATCAACGGATGCGCGACTGTGGAACAGTTTTGCTCCCAACTTCGATTGAGCCACCCCGTCATCAAACAGATACCCTCGAAATCCTTCCGTCGCGGTGCCGGTCGTCGGATAGCAAAAGTAGATTCGTTGTCCGGGGCACTGCCGCGCAGCCCACAACCACGCAGCTACTGTCTTTCCAGAACCACAACCCGCTGTCACAAGAGTCACGCGTGCATGAGAATCGGCCACCTGCAGCTGAAATGGCCTTTCCGAGTTACAACCGAGACGGTCACGAACAAGCTGTTCGATGTCACTTGGCTCAGGCTTCACAGTTAATGACTCGGAAATCCACTTTGTCTGATCATCGATTCCCAACGATTGTTCTGACAACGCTGAGCCGGCAACATCCGCTGCGACAAGGCAGGCCTTCGCACAGGCACAGAAAGACTGCCACGGTTCAACGTCGACCCAAGCGAGGTTTTGAATAACTGTATCGATATGGAGCGTCTGTTTGTGAATCTGTGCTACGACGTTGTCGGCAACTGATGAACACCGCAACTCTTCAGTGGGCAGCGGAATTAACGGTTTCGACGCGGGGAACACCTCGTTCAACCATGATGTGATTTCAGAGAAATCGGCACGCCCGGTCAGAAACGAAAGTTTGGAACCTGCTCCGTCAATGTGATCCGGTGGTGTTGGACGGTGTACCGCCGGATGATGCCCCGCCACGCAGCAGAGTACGATGTCGAAGTCGCTGCGTTCATGCAAAACCGACATAGCCCATTCACGAACGTTGTCGAGATGTAGCCACCACCACGACAGCCACTCATGGCGCACAGCCTGTCGATAGTCATATGCGGCGCGGTCGGCAGTCCCGCAAAGCATCCCGCGAAAGTGGTCATTCGCTTTTCCAACGTCGTGCACGGCTGCCGCCAAAGCGACGATCCTGCGAAATCGCGGCAACTTGTGCGTCGAAATACCAAATGCGGCCAACATCGCACTACCGGTTGCCGCGACAACCGCATCACTGGCAGCATGGACATGTTGAAGATGTCCCAGCAATGTTGCGGCAAACGTGACCTCTGCGTTTCGGTCGACGCTCTTTGCCAGAAGTATTTCGGAATTCATCATCGTGCTGTCGATCAGACCTGTGCGTCGCTGATGCGGGACATATTTCCTTTCGGCACAAACACGCCACATCCCATACGCCTGCGACCGCCGACACCGCGTTCCTGAATCGTGACGGACTCCATTGCCGTCAGCCCCTCCAGGACCACTTCGAAGCCAACCACTTCCTTGTCTCGAATGCGAATTGTCCGTCGTTTTCCAACGGTCAGGATGACCTGTTCGCTGATCTCCAGCGAATCTAGTTGCCGCTGTACGGCGGAGCCGAATTCATCGGCATCTTCGAAGCCTTTGATAGTGACCAGGCGGGACCGGAGTGTGGTAGTCGGTTCGAGGGCTCGGACCCGGGGGACGCCCAGGCTGATGCTGTGGTCGCCGATTCGGATTCGTTTACCGGTCAAGGTGATCAGCTCGCCGATCTTATGCTGCGGCGTCCGAATTCGAACCCTGCTCCACGGCATGATCTGCAGCATGCGATTGCCAATCTGAGTGCCACGAATCGGATGCACGGCGATGCCGTTTTCGGAATGAACGGCAGTCAGGGCTCGTGATAAGCCTGCATATAAGTGGTAACCGTGGTCCACAGTGATTGCGGAAGTGGAAGACACCGGGAACTCAAGATCCAGAACCATAAGACGTTCTCCTGACATTGAGGTTGCACGTCCGTATCGGAATGCCGCCCAATCATTGATTGCACGTCACCGCGAATTTCGTCACTCAGCTTCCGTGGCTCAAGCACTGTTGCCCTTGGCAACGAAGCTCACGATTCAGCGTTTGATTTCTTTTTATGTCGAGTTACCAGTGCCGACGTGGATACTCGTATGGTGAATTGAGGACTGGTTAAAAAATCTGCGGTCATTGCTCAACCGACACCGCATTCATTCATAAAACGGACCCTGTTCATTCTTACGGGAAGGATTGCGAGATAGCACTTAGTGCGACCGGATTCGTCGCCGACTCCTTTCACTTTTTCACTCACCGAAACTCATCCCGATCGTCCTTGCTCATCTTCCGCCAGTGTGATGTCATCCACCGCGTACCTCACATAGTGCCAAGCCAGACCTGCAGCGACAAGTGAACCGTTAATCTGAGTGCCGTCGTGATAAATTTCACCGATCGTACGGTCGTATCTGTCCTGGCCATGTGAGACGACTTTCACAACATTGCCCAGGACGGAATCTTTCAATGCCTGAGTTGCATTGTTACCGAAGGGCTGTCCACGTTCCGGACAGTCGATTCCATGCAGCTGGATGCGAATTGTTTCTTTGTCGTCAGTCAGGACATCAATGGTGTCACCGTCGATGACCTTGATCACTTTTCCCGTGAACTCGCTGGCCGTTGTGACGGCTGATGGTTCAATAACCTGAGTTTGTGACTGCTGTTCGGGCGCAGATGCACCGCAGCCGAACAGTACCAGCAACACAGTTAGTGGAAGTTGTGTTTTCATGGTGCTAATTCGCTTTTGCAAATTAACGGAAGTATCGTGGCGTTGCCCTGTGTTGCACAGAATGCGGTTACTTAAGTGGTCGTGTTGTTTTGCAGGCGAGGAACACCCAAATGACAGAAGCTCTTTACCGAGTAATCTTGCCAAATGGTGACAAAACTAAGCCATACTCAAAGGCAAAAAGTTCACAGGCTTTTGATGCGGGGAAGATTCATCCGGATGCGGTTGTTGACGTAGATGGCTCGCGGATTGACGTTGGTAAATTTTGCGAGACAAAACGGAAAGCAAAACCCAAGCCTTCCAAACGGATGACGCTTGAGATGTATGACTGCCCCAAGTGCGGGGCTTCTATTGCGGCAGAGAGCAGTGCGAGTGTTTTTGAATGCGAATATTGCGGCTGTTCTTTCGCTCCCAAGCGGGAAAAGGCCTCTGTAGCAACGGCGGGAAATTTCGCCATATTGGCTAAACGGGCAATATCCAGAGAGCAATTCGGGAAAGCCCTTCAACTCATCGAACAGGGCCTCCTCCTAAGCCCCCACGACGAGGCCTTGCTGGCCCTGGAGGCTCAATGCAGGACATCACTCGGCATGGTGGGAGCAGAAGCGGCGGAAGGGCTGTCAACCCAATCATTGGTGGATCAGGCACACAATCGGGCCCAGGGTGTTTTGAGCGAGTACAACATTAACATGAAGGTTTATGGGACCAATAACAAATGTTGGCTGGCGTATAATCATAATTGTGACTCGCCCGCTGATTTAGATTTGGGAATTCGTGCATGTCGACACGTGCTTTCCCTCGATCCTTCAGACCCTTCGGGGGACATCCATAATACCCTAGGCCTTTTACTAATAGGAAATGGAGAGAAAGAAGAGGGAACAAAGGCACTGGAGACAGCTGCCGAGAAGGCACCCTCGGACTTTACGATTCAAGAAAATTTGAAATCGGCCAAATCCGACTTTTCTGGTTGTGCAGTTCTTCTCCTGCTGCCCCTTATTGGCTTCATTCCTTTGTTGCGCAGGCTCTCCTTCGATTGAGTTTGGTTTTCCTAGGACTAGCCGCATTTTCAGGCGGTATGGGCTGAACTACGGGTGCTTGCAAGTGACGTCTGCCGGCAGCACTGTCCCTCGGTTCGAAAAGTGATTGTCTTGCGGCAGCGCATCGCGCGACCGTCATGACACCCGACCGGAATCTGTGTCTCCAAGTTCAACCATCTGTTCGCGAACCTCGTCGGACAGATTATCACAATTCAGGATTAGTCGCCGAAGCTGGCTCGATTCCCGGTTCCCGCGACTTCCGATCGAACTTCCGATCGTTTAAGACCTCGGGAAGCAATCGGAAGGCGGAGTCAAAGTTGAGGAAAGGATCCGTATGGCCAGTGTTTTGGTTGCTCAGATAAGCAATCCACAAGCTGAGTCAAAGCTATGTCTATAAGGGGCCGTAACTAAAAAAGGACTTTTAATCCGTAGGTCCAGGGTTCAAGTCCCTGCGCCCTCAATGTTTTTACTGGCTTTTGCACGATGCGTCATCCTGAAGTCTCTGACTTCCGGTGGAAGTTCCGGTTGTTCGAGTTCGTCGAAGACCTGCCAAGCACTATCCGCAATCTCGTCAGCTTCCTCATCTGCGTAAAAGCCAAGCGTGGTCTGGAGGCTCGTGTGGCGCATCAGGTCTTTAAGAACCTTCGGCCTGGCTCTGGAAGCCCATCGAGTACCGAAGCTGCGTCTGAGGTCATGTGCTGAGGCAAACTTCTTCTGTGACACTCTTACGCCCGCACCTCTGCCTATTGCCGAAATATGAGCGGAGACGGTATCGACTCGTGTCAGGTCTCCCAGGGCACGTTGTGACAAGATCTTGAACACGTGACCGGTCCTTTCTTCCTCGGGAGCAGCTTCCAGCATTTCCACGAATTCGGGAGCGATGGGCGTGAGTCTTTCCTTGCCGCTCTTGTCCGTCTCCGCCGGAATAAGGAACATCGGCCTTCTTCGATACAAATCCACAGCAATTGCGCCGGTGTTCTGATCCCAGCTGAGGGTTAGTGCTTCGCTCAATCTGAGACCCCCGAAGAATAATCCTCTCAGCAGTTGCTGGGAGCTGCTTTAGTTCCGACAACGTCATCCACCTTTACCAGCATCCTGTCCAGCTCCTCTGCCGTAATTGCCCTGCCTTTTGCTTTTGGCCTGGAGGCTCCCTTTGGCATCTGCACGTGAGGTGCCTTCGGGATCATGCCCAGTCGTTCGGCGCGTCGCAGCAGTTTTTTGAGATTGCGCAGGTGCTTGGCAACAGTCCGTTTCGCCATCTTCCTCGGCAGTCCTGCGGTGAAGACCCTGATCATGTCCGCGTTGAGCTGCTGCACGGTCTGCGGTTTGCAGATATCTTCAAGCTTGGCGAGCGTGTATTTAATGTCATCGACTGAAGACTTAGCCAGACTCCGCGACTCCGCATCAACATATTCGTGCTTAAAGGTTTTTCACTCTGCTCGGTGCTTCTTCGTCCACCGCCCCTCTTCAATGTCTCGGAGAATCGCGCCCGCTTTTCTGTCTGCCTCTCTCTTGTTTTTGGTCCGAAGGCTGAACTCCTGCCGTCCTTCGGTAGGATGGTAGAGCTCGATGTAGAAATTCGGTGAAGACTTCCGCTGGTAGACTGTAAATCTGATTGATGTACTCACTGTTCTGCGCCTTCTGAGTGGTACGTGGTTTTGTTTGACAATCGCTCGAATGTCAGACCTGGCGACGGGTCAGGACATGTGCTCGCAAATTTTGTCGAGCCAGCCTTGCCGATCGGCCGTTTGGTATGCGCTGCTGGGTCCTTGTTTTTGAAAAGCTGTTCGCGTCTCGAATTTCTTAGCTGCCTCATCACAGCGTTCATAGGTCCAGTAACCGTTTGGTTTTCTTGGCCTCATGTGCTTGCAAATTTCGTCGAGCCACTTGTGTTTCTGGGCGGCGTAAAATGCTCCGCCTCCGGCTTTCCGAAACTCCGTTCGCGTTTTATGCTTCTTCGCCTGTTCATGACAAAGTGTTTTGGTCCAGTAACCCTTTGGCTGCTGTAGGCGTTTCAGGTGGGTGAAAATTTCGTCGGTCCATCTGCTCCGCCATCGAACAGACTTTTCACGACGTGAAGGAAGTCCTCGGATCCGGGCAACAACAGGTTCGCAACGTGTGGTGCAATATCGCCTGCTGGAATCTCTGCCTGTGGCTGCACACACTGGTCGAACTCTGGTCGAACTCTGGTCGTGGCGTCGTTCCGGCACGACCCTGAAGCAACGAGGCGAACGACCATGAGACGAGCCCTCGCGCAGGTCCAGTCACGCCGATCGCTTCAAAACCCTCAGAAAACACGTGCTGCGCGAATCATTTTCCAGGCTTCCCCGCCTCCAGTGATCGAAACGAAAAATCCAGTCCCTGTTCAAGGCACTGACAAGACTCGCAACCTGAGCTAATGACATGTCTGAAAGTGCAGCTCCAGCTGAGCCACTCGTTTCTCAAGTTCCGCGTTGCGTTTTTCCAGCTCAGCATTCTGAGCCCGCAACACTCGAATAATGGCCTGAGTCTCGGGGGGAAAGCCCGCGATTTGTTCTTCAGTGATCTCCAACGACATGCACGAACATGTCCCAGATTTTGCGATCCTTGAAAAAACTAATCACAGACCGTGAACGGTTACGCCGGAGTCTTTTGGACGGAGTTTGAGACCTTCCAGCGTCGGTCTCGCGACAAGAGCGCGGTATTAGGAAAGTTTTATGATGGTTCCACCAATACCCTGATGTTTGATGAAAACATCAACGCGGGCGAGTTCGGCTGGGGCCACCCATCGGTTGGCAGCAGCTTGTTTATCTTTCCGATTGAGCCGGACATAGAATCACGCGCAGTCGTAAATTGTCCGGGTCCGGACAACACCAATGTTGCCAATGCCCCCGAGTACATTATGCGTGACGAGTCCGGGACTGCGACTTCGATTCCGGATTGCCCGCGCGCACCGGCGTTCCCAAATGAATCGCGTCAGGGTCCGAATTGCATTCATGCATTACGCAAATTGGGAGCTCCGTATCTCAACTCGAACCACTCCGGTCTTGTTGTCGTTTCATTCTGCGATGGTTCTGCCCGAACACTCAACGAATCGATTGACCACACGGTTTATACAAGACTGATGACTCCGGATGGCACCCGTCTGCGATCCGTACCCGGTGGTTTCAACTTGGAAGAACCACTGGACGGCACTGCATTTTGAATCTGTGCGCCGGGGACGCAAATGCAACAGTAGAACTCTAAATGGTCGCTCCAGAATGATATTGAGGTGAGACACCATCATTATGACGTGCGTCAAGAGCTTCCCGAGACTATCGTTGCAATTGTTTATTTGAGGTTGCGAAGTGATGCAGCCATATCTCTACCAACGCGACCGGCGTCTGCGTCGCCCACTGAGAATCCGGAATTCTGTTCGCAGAAGGATTCCCGCTCAGCGGGTGGGCCAGGGTCTGCCGGATTCCGTGGCGTCGATCATCTGTTGCAGCTTCTGCGTCAGCGACCCAGTGGCTTTGGTGATGAATGCTTCGCCTTTCTCGGCGGTGGCCAGTGAGGCCTCTTCCTGACGCTTGCGGTCTCGCGCATTCTCGCCCCGAACACGCTCCAGTGGCCGTCCGTCACGGGTGAGGAATTCTCTCACTTCCGGTGTAAAGTCGGATTCGTAGTTCAGCTGCGCCGCGTCGTACTCCTCCATCGTGACAGAGCGCACACGACCTGGGCAGTACGCCAGGAACATCGAGGTTTCAAACTCCCCTGCATGACCGGGCCCCGGATTTGATTCCATGATCTTCGCCAGAAAATCCTTGGGAATTCCCAGCCAGTACGAATCGCTGTCCAGAGTGATTCCCAGTTGCTTTCGCCATTCGGGCAACATGTCTTTGAGCGGCTGGTGATTGCCGCTGTGACCGTTGAGTGCCAGAATCGTGCGGATGCCGTGCGCTTGCAGGCTGCTCATCACGTCGAACACGTATGCCTGAAACGTCGACTTGCGAAGAGTGATTGTTCCCTTTCGAGCCATATGATAGAACGCATAGCCACAGGGACTGGGTGGAGCAACGATGACCTGCGGATAAAGCCTCAGCGCCACCTGCTGGGCAATGAGCGTTGCGTTGGCAACGTCGGCGACCAGCGCCAGATGTTCGTTATGCTGCTCGATCGAGCCGGTGGGAATGATGGCCGCTTTCAAACGCCCGCTTTCCAGCCATTCGCGGATTTCTTTGCGGGTGTTCTCCCACAACAGGACTTTTTCCGGGTTCACGAACGGTCCTCCGGACAGTGGCGCCGACAGGGCCGAAAACGGCAACTTTCCCGGTGTCTGTGCAGAGGCCCGTGCATCCGGAACACCATCGATCGTCCCGGCCGCCAGTGCGCCGGTGACCGCCGTGCTGATAGAACGAAAGATCCCGCGGCGACTCATGAATTTGCTCATTACTTCTTCGATTCTGCGAAACAGGTAAGATTGAAAGCGGTATTGCTGTGCTCCGGAACCAGCTTTCGCCGCCTGAATGCACCGTTGCGGATGACAGCGTTCACCCATCATTCCCGGATTCAAATCAGAGATCCAGTGACTTGCGGTTGTCCCTGTTGCCGACCTCGTGCGCCGAGTGTGCGGAATTCAACCGGGTCCGACTTACCTCAGAGGTCCTCATGTCGCGTCCGTAAATTGCCGCCGTGGCGACAATTTGCGATATGCGGTCCCACGCACAGCATATTGTGGACCGGTTCCTGTGGGGCTACAGCTGGAACAGCGGCCATCATCACCCGCCGATGGATCTCGTCTCGCTGTACGTCCATCAGACTCAGCCGGATGATCTCAGCCGAGGCCGGGCAAAGCTCTTTGACGCAATGACGGTGTATCCCACCATCGCCGAAGCATTGACGCGCGGAGGCGAGAAGCTGGCTGTTGACGGCGTGTTGCTGATCGGCGAGCACGGCGTCTACCCGCAGAATGTCAAAGGTCAGGCACTGTTGCCTCGCTACGAGTTCTTCCAGAAAATCATTGAGGTATTCCGTCAAAGCGGTCGCAGTGTGCCGATCTTTAACGACAAGCATTTGTCCTGGAAATGGTCGAGACCGCCAAAGAGCTGAAATTCGCCTTCATCGCCGGTTCGTCGATCCCGGTCGTGCCGCGAATCCCTGCAGTTGAAATGCCCTGGGAGGCCGAGATACAGGAAGCGCTGTGTGTGGCGATCGGTGCTCCCGACGGCTACGACATTCATGCCCTGGAGGCGATCCAGTTCATGGTGGAACGCCATGAAAGCCGGATCGTGGGAGTCAGGGGGCTGGGACCCGGGGTTCTTTGAGACTTGTCTGTGCCGCAGTCACACACTCGCACCGGCTCGGGACGGTTTCAATCACGTTTATCCGGCAATTGATCAGATGCCGGGCCTGGTAAGGCTGGAACCGATCGCCTACCGTATCGAGTATGCCGACGGACTGAAGGTGACGATGTTGCTCCTGGAGGGCTTGGTCGGAGATTTCACTTTCGCCGCGCGGCTGAAAGGGCGTCGCGAACTCCTCTCGACGTTGATGTATGTGCCGCACCCACAGCAGGGCCATTTCTTCAACCCGCTGATCAACAACATCGAGAAAATGTTTCTGACCGGTAAGCCGACTTATCCGCTAGAACGAACTCTGTTGACAACAGGTCTCACAGAGGCTGGCGTGGAGTCTTTATGGAGGGGACAGGTTCCGTTGAAGACTCCGCATCTGGCGATATGTTATACGTCCACGAAGGAATCGACTTACTGGAAATCCTGATCGTCCGGTTCGTGACGCTCTCCTCAACCCACAAACAAGGTCGGTAGCAATGCAACGACGATCATTTCTGCAGTCGCTGGGCGCGACGACGTCCGGAGCCGCCCTGAGCCAGCCAGCTCGACCCTCCGCGGCGATCACCGCCAGTTCGCCACCGGCAATTGGTGAGCCGCGGGTCTTCTTTTACGACGATGGTCGACATGCCAGTCCGCTGTACCAGTTTGCCCCGCCACTCACTCCCGAAAACTATGTGTTCGCTGTCGATCAGCTGGTGGGAACCGGCGTTGATACATTATTTCATTCGGCCGGACTGGAGGGCGGCGTTGTTCAGTATGATTCACAGGTCGCCCAGAAGTGGGGCGACAACGTAGACGTCTGGTCACACGAAATCTTCTACCGCGCTTCAAGAAATCTGCAGCGATTGATCGCAGACGGGCATGATCCCATGAAGCTGCTGTGCGATCGTTGCCACGAAAAGGGCTTCTGGTACCTCCCGACGGCACCGGTTTGCGTTATCGGTGGTCATCGCGACACCGATGCCGGCTACGGTCGAAAGTCTGATTTCGTGTTCGACAACCCGCAGTTTTACGTCGGCGACGACGACAGTGATCCGCGCTCCGCGCTGCTGGGTCGGTTTTTTCGATCGTCACGAATGAACTTTCTGATTCCGGAGGTGCGCCACGAACGGTTTGTGATTTTTGAGGAATTGCTGACGCGATACGAAACAGACGGCATCGAGCTGGATCTGTCGATCGACAATGAGTTTGGACCGTTCTGCCGACTGAAAGAAGCGGACCAGATGGCGCCGCTGCTGACTCGGTGGATTGCTGATCTGCGCGCCGTCGCCCGCAAAGCGGAAGAGATTCAGCAACGCCGAAAACGGATTTACATTCGGATCCCTGCCAGTCCTCAGTTAGCTTGGAAGATGGTTGGCTTTGACGTGCCCACCTGGGTGGAGGATGGTCTGGTCGACGGCCTGGTGTGTCTCAGCCCGTATAAGAAGGAGACTCCGACAGACCGAATTGTGCTGCTGGATCAGGATCCCGACGTGTCGTCGGCCGTTGAACTGACACGTGGCACCCGGTGTCGCACACTGGCCGCGCTCACCACATACCTTGGCCGCACTCCCCACAAGCACGCCACCGCCCCCATGATCTGGGCGGCGGCGGCCAACGCGTGGGACCGCGGGGTCGACGGAATCGGCATCGCCGACGGCATGTGGGCTCCCAACGGCTGGCCCTGGACCAGCGACGAATACGAAACGCTGCGTCTGCTGGGACATTCCGACTTGCTGGCAACGGCCGACAAGGTTTACCGTGCTCATTCCGGAGACAGCGGTCCTGACGTCCCCAAGGGGCTTTTCCCGGTGCCCGGCACCATGCTTCCCCGCTCGCTGCCCGAAGGAGCCTCGCTGGAAGTCCCGCTCCGAATCGCCGACGACCTGGACTACTGGCTGCAGCAGGAACAGGTGGCCGCGATTCATCTGCGTCTGCGACTGGGGAATTTCGACACGGATCTCAACGAGGCACAAGTGGAGCTTAACGGTCAACGTTTGCCGTCGACCATTCTGCAGAAACTCGACCGTCACTTCCGCGTGATACCCAACGGTATTGCCGGACCGTACGGATACCTGCTGGACTATCTGCTCCCACCGGAGCTATACCCCAAACGACGCGACAACCTGGTCGCGGTCAAGCTGGTCAAACGGGACCCCAGACTCAAACCTGATGTCGTTGTGTACGACGTTGAATGTGCGATCCACTATCACACGCATCGACACTTCGAACGGACCGCCATCGATTCGTGACACAACCGCAGCGTCGAGTGGCGGCATCAGCTTCAATGAAGATGTTACGAAGACGACCTGGAATCGAGGACAATCCATGCAACTGTTGACACGCCGAGAATGGATCACCTCCACGGCCGGACTGTTCGGGGCGATAAGCGTTTCGAACAGTCCGGCGGCCGAGTCCGGTCTGATCACGGATATCGTTGACGCCCACGTTCATATCTGGACGGCCGACACAGAGAAGTACCCACTGGCACCCGGTTTTACCACGCAGGACCTCTGGTATCCCAGCTTCTCGGCCGAAGAAACGATTGAGCATGGCCGTACCGCGGGAGTCAACCGCTTCAATCTGATCCAAATGACCTGGTATGGTCTGGATCACAGCTACATCATCGACGTGATCGCCAATGATCCGGAACACTTCGTTGGTACCGGGATCGTTCCCGCGGTGACGGATGTCGCACTGCCGAGTCCCGATCGGACGATGGTGGCGCTTGCCGAACACGGTGTCTACGCATTTCGGCTCCGCGGCCAGAGCCGCGTGACTCGCCGCTGGATGGATTTTCCGGGATACGACAGGATGTTTGCCGCCGGAACTGAGCATAATCTGGCCCTCAGTTTTTTGATGGGACCGTCGGACCTGCCCGAAGTAAGCCGCATGTGCACCAAGTACCCGGACACGCCCGTGATTCTCGATCACTTTGCCGGCGTTGGCGCACGAAACCGGTTTGTTGAAGAAGAGATTCAGGCCCTTTGTCGAATGGCCGAACACAGACGGGTCATGGTCAAATTCGGTGGCTTTTACGCTCGCGGCAGGGCCGAGCCACCCTACCTCGACATGCTGCCGCTCATGAGGCGCATCGTCGATGCGTTCGGTCCCGAACGCTGCATGTGGGAAAGCGATGCACCCAAACAGGTCAAAGATGGCCATACGTTTGAAGCGGCCGTGGCCATCATTCGGGACCACGCGGACTTTCTGTCCGCGGCAGACAAACAACAGATTCTGGTGAAAACGGCCGAGGACTTTTTCTTCAAACGCCACGGCACGGCGAACTGACGCGGGAATGAGCCGACTGGCCCGGGTAATTCATTGGTAGAACGGAATTCATTCCGTTCTACCGTATTCCAGCCGCTGCCGTATGGTCTTCCGCGTTACCGCAGTCCTGGTTGTTCGACTGCGATGCTGGCCCGGGACCGGGCGACGACTGGCAGGTTGGCGCCGTCCTGAGCCGTGCCCTTCACTGTATAACTGACCTCGCCAGTCAGCTCCGAGTCGGCCGACACATTGACCTGAAATCGGGCCTGGTCCTGATCGGCAGAGACAGTGACCGGGTCGGCAGCCAGCACGCTGGCGTATTCGGGCGGCACCACCAGTTCTAACCTGACCGGCGCGTGAAGCTTCCGGGCGCGCAGGATTTCAACGGGAAGTTCAAAGGAGGTCCCGCGCCGAACGGCAATGTCCGGCGCTTCCTGCGTGATTTTGAGCAGTGCACCCTCAATGGACATTACGATGCTGCCTTCTATGGCATTGACAAGATGTCGCACATTCCCCTTTGGATCGGGAACGAGGGCGACGCCGATCAGTGACATCCGTTGAGTGAGATTGGTTCCCAACCATTCCGGCATGTAGCAGGGAAAGGATGCACCCGTGTTTCCCGGAGGAACGACAAGCTCCTGTGGACCGCTGATTCCCTGGCGATGCCGAGACTGACTGGCCGCCATCATCAGGCGAATTTCGCCCTCAAATCCTTCCAGTCGGTCGATGATGACCTCGCCCGGATGCGCTGTTCCTCGGTGGACCGTACGTCCACCGTCCTTGTCGACCGGTTGGAGCTTGCAGCGAGGCTTCATCGTCATTGCCAGCAGCATGTTCCGCGTCAGTCGCGTGCCACTTGTTTGTGCCGTTCCGGAAACTTCCACTATTTTTGCGACGATTGCGGAATCACCCGACGAGGTCAATGCTGTTTTTAACTCGCTGGCGTCAGCCGGAATGACCAGATTGTCCGGCAGGGTGACTCCGTCCGGCAGTCCGGTCAGTTCGACCTCGATGGGTTCTGCAAATCCTCCCCTGCGAACAGCGTTGACTTTCAATTCAGCCGTGGCACCAAGCCCCACGTTGAGACTTTGGGGGACCGTCAATTCGAACCCCGCTGGATCCGGGAGAGCGAGCGTCAGGTGGAACCATGCCAGGGGTGTTCCAGCGGCTCCGGAAATGTGATCGCTGACCACCAGCGTGTACTCACCATCAGCCGACACGATGAACTGCAACTCGGCGTCAGTTGAGCCACCGGCATCTTCGTTATTTGCCAGTTGCTTCCCATCCGGACCGAGCACGGACAGTGCGACGTCCAGCGGCGAGCCAATCTGCTGCGACCGGACTCCCACATCCCAGATGTCCCCCTGCTTTCCATGGAACCTGAAGTGCTGCTCTGCAGATTCTCCCAGCCACGAGGTGATGCCGATCGGAGGCGAGAGCTGATCGCTGTTGATGTCGGTATCGGAGGACCTCACAGCGACTGGGACCTCGCTTATCGGAATGCTGACGGGCGACGCCACACCATATGGTGTTTCCAGCCGGCACTCGTGAGTCCTGAGCGTCGGATCATCCGGAAACGAAACATCCCGCCGCACCGATTCCAGCCGGGGTTCACCACTGGCCAGACCGAGTCCGAGAAACCTGACCGACAGAGTTTCGCCACGCGGGGACACCGCTGGCACAGTGGCGATCACCCGAGGGCCCTGCGAGAACCGAAGCCGATACACGAAGGATCCGTTTCCGGAAAATCCAGGTCACGTACGCTGACAATGTATTGCTCACCGGCATCAGCAGGAAACGTGAGGACCGGGTCGATTCCTTCGGTGTCGACCACATCGGCCACCATATTTCCCGCTGCATCTCTGGCCTCCAGCACTCCGTGAATCGACGTACCCAGGCGATGTGCAAACAGCTCGCAATTGACGAGACCGTGTTCCTGCACCACGAGGCGATACTGGTCGACTTCTTCAATACGGCTCAGTCGACCGGAGACAGTGACCGGAAAACCGGACAGTAACTGAGGCTCAGCACCGCGAAGCTCGTTTTCCACAACTTCGGATTCGTTGCTGATCACGAACTGACCAGTACCGCTGGCGCCATTCGCACTCGCCAGCTGCCACTGGATCGTTTCGGCGGGCAGACCGGCGGGGACCGTGATTCGTGCCGGTATCTCTCGCGCCAGTGGAGGATCGCCGGTATTACATTTGTCACCCTTCCAGTACGGCGGAGGTGTGATCAGGATATCACCCGAGGGACCCAGTATTTCCAGTTTGATCCGTGGATCGTGCACAAAGAACTGCATGTCCGGCGTAAAGTTGTAACCGCCCACCCGCACATCGATGGTGGTACCTGCCTGTCCCCCGGACGGAAAAACGTAACCGATCTGAGGTGCCACCTGGGCAACTCCGCTGCCGGCGATTCCGCTGAACACGATGGCTGCCATGAGAAGACAGCGAATCTTCGGTCGTTTCATTGCATCTCTCCAGCCACGCTTTGAAGTTCCACATTTGCGGGTTCGCCAGAGTGTCTGACGCGTCCACACCATCCCGCAGCGCCAGCAGAAAATACGAAACGCCGGCACTCCCCTGCTGGCGGTGCGGGCTGGGGTTTAATCAGAGTTTTCTGACAAGGCTCAGCTCAGGAGCTCACGAATCACCTGTCCCTTTGTGAGAATCGAGACGGGCCGGCCGGTGTATAGAAAGTCTTCTGCGTATCAATGCCCATCAGGTAATAGACCGTCTCCAGCAGGTCTTCAACACCGTACGGCTGTGTGACGGGATGCTCTGCATACTTGTTTGTGGCACCCACAACCCTGCCCGGCACCATACCCGCGCCTGCGAACAACACACTCTGCGCTTTCGACCAGTGATCGCGGCCGGCCTGTTTGTTGATGCGCGGCGTGCGACCCATCTCGCCCATCATGATGACGAGCGTCGTTTCCAGCAATCCCCGTTCTTCCAGGTCCGTCACCAGTGCTGCAAAGGCGCGGTCGGCATGGGGAATCCGATCGTTCTCCAAGCGGGGAAAACAGGTAAAATGAGTGTCCCAGCTGCCGTGGTCGACTCCGATAAACCGGCAACCCACTTCAACGAGTCGCCGCGCCATCAGGGTACACTGGCCTGACCTGCCCCCCTTAACCGGGACCGGTTCCAGAGTTGTAAACTCTGGCTTTGGTTCCAACACAGGAGGCAGGCTATGCCACGTAAGCGATTCAAGACCGAAGAGATCATTCAGAAGCTTCGTGAAGCGGAGGTTCTGCTGTCGCAGGGCCGG
>Ga0310123_10001463_pt1 | contig 19607 bp, 15 predicted proteins | sample CB6_AW_1057_MG_FD_203505 | JGI IMG/M metagenome (GOLD analysis project Ga0310123, IMG submission 203505) | Marine microbial communities from Western Arctic Ocean, Canada - CB6_AW_1057 | ecosystem: Environmental > Aquatic > Marine > Oceanic | place: Canada: Western Arctic Ocean | collected... | reverse complement strand
GCACGAGCTGCTGGAATTCTAGAATTGTAGCCCCATCCATTACAGGCTCGATCACCGGCGAGTCGAACGTGGTTGTGCGGTTGAGGATTTCGTGCAGTTGCTCTCGAGTTGAATAGCCCACATCCAGTTTCAGCAGGAAGCGATCCAGTTGGGCCTCCGGCAGAGGATATGTACCCTCCTGCTCGATTGGATTCTGTGTGGCCATAACGAAGAAAGGATCAGCCATGGGGTGCGTCGTGCCACCGACTGTGACACTGGTTTCCTGCATCGCTTCCAGCATCGCAGATTGCGTCTTAGGTGTAGCCCGATTGATCTCATCAGCAAGCACAATCTGAGCGAATATCGGCCCCTTCTGAAACTTGAACTGTCGACTGACCGCCCCATCACCTCCACGTGCCTCAAGCACGATAGTGGTGCCAGTAATATCGGCTGGCATTAGATCGGGGGTGAACTGAATCCGGGCAAAGTCCAGACGCAGTGCCTGCGCCAAAGATCGAACCAGCAGCGTCTTGCCCAAACCCGGCACGCCCTCAAGTAAGGCATGTCCACCCACAAATAAGCAAATAAGCACGCCGTTGAGAATCTCATCGTGTCCTACGATCACCCGTCCTATCTGGTCCCGTACCACCCCGACATCGTGGCGAAAGCGATCGGCCTGTTCCAAGACCTGCTGTTCTTGATTACCGGCTGCCATAGAGAATCTCCTTCGGGTTCATATCCTGTGCGATTGGGTCACGGTCGGCTCCGCCTTGCTCGGCGCTTGGCATCAAGCAATCGACCAGTGGTAGACGACTCAGATTCTGAATCCTCATCGTTCGTAGCCGCTACAGGAGGCGGATCGGTGGAGGGGTCTTCCGTAGCAACCCCAACTACCTTGGCAAAATCACCTACCGACTCTAGGTCCTCATCGGCCTCGAACTTCCGACTGCGCGACGGCGAAAGCGTCGACGCCTTCCCAACCTCTACTCGCTTACGCGCTTGTTTCAACGCAGCCAGCGTGAGCTCTGATTGCTCAGCATCGTGCGTTTGCAGCACTCCGGCGACAACAGCAAGTCGGCTTCGAAGCCAGTTGAAAATTCCGACCAGATCCCAGGCGATTCGACGACACGCCACATCTAGCAGAAACACCACGATCAGCCACGCCAACAGCATCCGCCATAGTGGCTGTACCGAGAAGGACTCCACTGGTTCGGTGCGGTCAAATAATCCCGGGGCGTGGTCAGCATATGGATCTAGTAAACGGCCGCCTGTAATCTCGGTGACACGAGTCATCATCGCGAGATTGGAACGCAATTGCCGCAATTCCTGCCCTGGGGTCCGATTGGCTCCGCCAAACACCACCTTGCGCCCGCCATGAGGATACTGCACGTACAAACTGACGATGTAACTGCCTGGGACGTCCGCTGGTGCATGCGCCTCGTACACCCCCGGACCGACTTGATCGAGGCCGATGCGCATCGTTTGCCCGTCCGGTCGCAAAATGCTGCCCTCGACCCGCAGAAAGTTCTCCCCCTCCGCTCCAGACATCAAACCATCCAAGGAAGCGACATCGAGCCGAACCATCAGCTGATCGCCCTCAATGGTGGTGGCCAAGTCCATGTCGCGGCTCATTGAAGGCCGTGCCATCGCTCGGGTCGCCCGGGCCCAGAAGTCTGCATACCCGTCCCAACGCAGCCAATGAGCGGCCCAGCGATTGGTTGCGTCGGACGTAAATGCGGCGGCGCGACCCAAACCGGCCTGCCAATGGGCAAAGACTGGCTCACCCTCCGAACCGACAATTGGCATAAAAATCCGCGCGTCCGGCTTGGCCCCGGTGAGCACGAGGCCCTTGAGCATGGGCACGGACCTGATATTGGCCAGGATCGGTGATCCGGTCGAGATCAGTGTTGGTTCAAACGGCACTTCCTTGATGAGGTTCTTCCGAATCATCTTCGCTTCTTTGATGAATACCTGGGGCAGGCTGTTTGGATCCTGAACCGGGTAGTAAGTTCCACTACCCATCTGTGCCAAGCGCCGCAACTCCTCGCCGTCGTGACCATCGCCAATACCAATAGTCGACAAGGAGATCCCCGCCTTGTTCATATGCCCCAGCAACTTGCTATAGTTGCCGGGACGTGATTTGCCATCGGTCAACAGAATGATGTGCTTGATTGCCGCTTCATCCGCAGCGATCGGTGCGAGCTTACGGTAGGCTAGATCGAGTCCACCAAAAATCTCCGTCCCACCATCGGGCTGGATGGAACGCACCAGTTTGGCGACGCCGATAGGGTCAGAATTAACCTGAACATCGACGATAAGCTTGGCGGAACTATCAAAAGCTACTACCCCGACCAGATCTTCCGGGTAGAGGGTCGACAACGCCAAGATAGCTGCCTCGCTGGCGATCTCCATCTGCGTCTTGTTGGAACCCATGACCGGCGAGGCCATGGAACCGGACCGATCAAGCACCAACACCAGCGCCCCCGTAGGCAAGATGGTCTGCGAAGGAATACGGCACGATACCGGCAGGATGTAACGATCCAAGTCGGTGTTAGTCCATGCCCCTGCTCCAAAAGACTCAGGACCGCCGATCATTATGAATCCCCCTCCCAAGTCATGCACGTACTGAACCAGCATCTCCTGCTGGGCGATGGTGATCCTTTCGGCAGATATATTCTGAAAGACCACGGCATCGTATCGCCCCAACCCGCTCATCTGGCCCGGAAAAGCCTCGGGCGAGATGACATCAATTTCAATGCCACGGCCACGAAGGGCGTGCGGAAGGATCATGCCGCTGTCCTCACCCACACCGTCGACGAACAACACTCGGCCCTTACCTGAAACCAACGTGAATGCCTCGGCCCGATTATTCGTTGACTCGACGTCGGCGGTGTCGTCCGGTTCAAACACCACCTCAAGCCGATTGGGGCCGGAAGAGGTCATGGGGACATCGATCTGTTTGACGGCAACGTATCGGTCCGCGCGAAACGAATCCTCTGAACTGATCGTCGGCTCCAGAAATTCTGGCAGCAGCGTCCAGTCCGTCTCCAGGATCGGGGTCCCGGTGCCGAGAGCTGGGCCGTTTAGATCCTGGACCACACCATTATGCAACAGTTGAACAAGACCCGTAGATGGATGGGTGGCGCGGAATACCGCCCGAAGGGAAATTGTTTGGCCTTCGCGTGCTTCGATTGGTGCATGAAGTCCCTCGACCAGCACCTCGCTGGTGATGTGGTAATGAATCGGTAACACATCAATCTGAATGCCGGCCGCGGCCGCCTCATGAGCGGCTGCCAATGTGTCGCCGGCGGTGTCATTGAAATCACTGCTGATCAGAAGCCTCGTGCCTGAATCCGGTGGATACATTGCGATCACTGTTCGAATCATCTGAGCAGTATCCGTCCCCTCCATGGGAACCGTCACTGTTCCAAAATCCAGTTTCATGCCGAGCTGGGGTGGTACCCGCACAGTTGGGCGCCGGTCATAGGTCACCAGCCCGAATCGATCATTCGGATACTGATTGAACCCGGCACGACTCAGATAATCAAGCTGCCATTGTGCCACGCTTCGAGGTAATGTCGAATCCCCAATACGAGGTACATGCCCGAATCGACGCACCGATTCTGATTGATCAAGTGCTGCAAACACTGTTAGATCGGTGTGCTTGCGCACCGACTGTAGACCCGAAAGTATCCCAACTAACAGGACCAGAACTGCTAAACGACAACCAATGACAATCCAGTGTCGGACAGGGTCCAGCGCTACTAGGCTGCGTCGACCTAGCCACATCACCGGCACCGCCAGCAGTAGCAGCCAAAGCAATTCGGGATGATCGAATGAGAGACTCAAGGCAAGGTAGCGGGCTCACTGCGGACACAGTGTTTCGGATCGAGATCTTACACGCACGAAATGCTGGATGACCCGTCCCGGACCCAGTATCCCACACTCAACGCGGCGCAGCCGAGGCACGACCGATCCGGTCAAGTGAGTCGGGCAGCTGTTTGAAGTACTCTCGTACTGATTCGTGGTAACGCCGTGGGACACGATTGTCGGCCACGGCCCGTTCAGCATTATCACGCGCATCAGTAATGGCACGATCGAATTGCACCGTTGGAGCACCGGCCACCATCTGGCCGTCCTTGAACCATGAGGCGATCACGCGACCCTTGTGGTCCTGAATATCAGAGCGTTGCTGGTACGTGTGGGTGCCGGGTGGTCGCTCACGCCCAAGCGGGTGACCACCCTCACCGCTACCCGCCTCACGACCAAAGTCGCCGGGGCGATGAAGATTCTGCATAGCTGTGCCCAGCTTTGATTGGGCCTGCTGCATCTGCTGCAATTGACTTTGCATCTGCACCATCTGGTTCAGTGCCTGCTGGGCAGACCAAGCGCCTTGTCCGAATCGCTGTGGGTCTTGTGAACCCTGCTGCTGCACAAGTGACTGGGACATCTGCTGCAGAGACTGACCGAGACTCGCCTGGTTTTGGGCTTGATTTTGGCAACCACGACACTGCTGCTGCTGTTGCTGGATTTGATGCACCATCTGTTGAGCCTTTTGCGAACTTATGCCCTGACTCTGTAGGGCCTGCTGCGCGAATTGGGGCGAATCATAGCCCTGTTGCTGCAACTGCTGGATCTGCTGCTGGTTCAGCCCAGCCTGCTGCAACTGCTGCTGAATCTGCCGTTGAATCTGCTGCTCCTGTTGGATCTGCTGTTGAGCCAATTGTTGCAACTGATTCTGAAGATTCTGAAATTGCTGACGCAGCGATATCTTCTGCTGGTCGGACATCTGCTCGATACGGCCCACAAGCTCCCCCAATTCCGCCGCTGCAGCTTGGTAGTCGCCCCGGCGCAAGGCATCAGCAAAACGATCGGCAGGACCGTTCTGCTCGGTATCCAGTCGGCTCATGGCATTGTGCATTGCCTGAACCTCGCGCTGTTTGGCGTCCGTAGCCACGGCAAGTTTTTCCTGTATGTCGGAAATCTTTACTGCGGCATCACGCTTCCCTTGCAAGTTATTCAGGTCATGACGGCTCAATGACGCCAATTCGTTCAATAGGCGGAGCGGATCGATCTCTTTGGTGACCAATGATTCTTCAGTATTCAAATCGTGAATCAATGCCCGAGCCTTGACGATGTGGTGTTCCGCCTGATCAGTACTGGCTGAATCATCCTGTCGCTTCTGCTTGGCAAGGCGCAACCCAAATGGATCTGGCTGCGAATGGGCAAGAAAGACGCACAGCACCGTAACCAATACACCAGTCACTGGCACGTAACCCCACACGCGTTGCAATCGGACGGGAAATGCCTCTGCAACTGAAATGGTAGATGCGGATCGTTGGGCCTCCGCCACCACGTATCCGGCAAAAGAATCTCCAGTCATCGACTCCGCATACAGCGCCGTAGCTAGTTGATCCTTCAAGTGCAACCGCTCATCGATCAGCGTAGCCGCCTGTGCTGGCGACGGTCGGGATGACCATGCAAGCACCGGCGCCAAGGCCGCCGCCAGTGCGGCCACTGCACCGTAAACCCAAAGGGGTACAGCAACGGCCAGAAGCACATCCACTCCCGCCAGAATCGCGATCAGACCCAGATCACAGAGGGCCAGCCAACCCAAAGCAGTCAAGATTGACTGGGCATAAACCCGCCGGCGTGCCGCAGCGATGGCGTCGTTGATCGTGCTCATTGCTGGCTCCCACAGCCATTGACCTGCTGCATCATACCCGTGTACTGGCACCCAGCCTAGTTCTGGCCGCATTCCTAGGCTCGCAGCAGACCTTATCGCCTGCTTCACCTATGGAAATAATGCGAAGGCCCGGTCAATCGTTCACCTAGAGGCATTTCAACCGATTCATAGCCAATCCATTGCCAAGTCGGCTATTATAAACCAGACCATCAAAAACCGGAGCGAGAGTTTGAGTAGTGACCTCTCAGACAGCCTCAGTGAATTAGCCGCGGGTCGCCAGGCACCGTGCTCAATGCCCGAGCAAGTCACCGAGCCGCCAGGAATTGAATCTCCCGTACCACCAAATGGTGCCAAGCGGCCAACGCCAAGCGGTGAAACCGACGGTTTCAAGGCGCTGGTCATGATCGCCATGGTCATCCTGGGCATGTTGCTACTGGGCCCGGCCGCCTGGTCAGTACTGACTCTCAGCGGTATTTGGCACTCCGATCGCCCCGACGCTCGCACCATGGCCATTGCCATGCTGGCCAGCTGGCCCCTCTGCCTGTGCCTGTTTACCGGTGCATCGTGGTTATGGACCCAGTCCCGCCATCGGTCACCAAACCCACGTGGTCGCTGATTAGGTTCCATTGGCCCGGTGCCAGCAAATAATCTCGCCCAGCAGGTCGGTGGCCTGATCCAATGGCAACATCACATCTGCATCGGACTGGGCTGAGGTTGGATCTGGATGCGTTTCGAGAAACAGGCAGTCCACTCCCGCAGCGACGGCGCAGCGGGCCAGAAGTTTAGCCCGTTCGGGCCGACCGCCACTGCGCGAGCCCCGGCCACCGGGCTGCTGGGTGGAATGTGTCACATCAAAACAAACCGGATAACCTAAATCCATCAGGTCCCCAAGCCCCACGAAATCATTGACTAATCGGTGGTATCCAAAGAAGGTGCCACGTTCTGTAAACATCAGGCCAGCACCCCCCTGATGGGCGTGTTGCAACTTCTGAGCCACATATGCCATCTCCGATGGCGACATGAACTGGCCTTTTTTCACGTTGATAGGTTTGCCAGTATGGGCAGCAGCGGTCAACAAATCCGTTTGGCGGCAGAGGAACGCGGGAATCTGTAACAGGTCCACGGTTTGAGCGACCTGCAGCACTTGAACCGACTCGTGCACATCCGTAGCTACCGGAACTCCCAAACGCTCAGCGACTTGGCGGAGCCACCTCAGCCCTTGAGCCATGCCCGGCCCCCGGTCAGATTCGATTGAACTGCGATTGGCTTTGTCAAAACTAGCCTTGAAGACGTAGCCAATCCCCAGTGTCCGACAACGGTCCCGCATCGCCGCCGCAACGTCCAGACATAACTCCAATGACTCAGCCAAACAGGGCCCGGCAATCAGCGCCAACGGCTGGCCCTGACCAATCCTCACGGAACCGACATCGATTAGATTCTGTGCCACGCCCAATAAAGATTATCCGCCATACCGGCCCTTTGCACATCGAGCGTACCACTCACGGCATACGGCCAAACTGACCCATGATAGAAACTGACGCTGAGCATCCGACACGATCGGCCCCGGCCTCAATCATGTTAGCGACATCCTGCGCGGTACGAATGCCGCCGGATGCCTTGACACGCATCCCAGCGCCGTGGGAACACATCCAGCGAACCACACAGATCGACGCGCCACCGGCGGGATGAAAGCCGGTAGAGGTTTTAATAAAATCACAGCCAGCAAAACGGGCCGCCTCGCAGGCCGCACTGATCCGTGCCTCAGCTTCCACATCTTCGACCCCGCTGATCAACGCAGCCGACTCGATGATAACCTTCACCACAACGAGTTCATTGGCATTCCGAGCGGATTCCACGATCGGCGTCCACTCTTGGATTGCATCCTCGACCCGTCGGCTGGCCAGCGTTGGTAGTGCCGCCACGAAATCAATTTCATCTGCGCCGTCAGCACAGGCCTGAACCGATTCAGCACATTTAATCGCCGTGCTGTTGGCGCCCAACGGGAACCCAACCACAGCACAAGTCTTCACTGGACCGCCCGCAAGCTGCGCGGCAACACGTGCGACGAACCGACCATTGACGCAAACTGACGCGAATCCATGCGCGATCGCTTCATCGCAAATTCGATCGATCGCGGCCTGGTCGGCCTCAGCCTCCAACAGGGTATGGTCAATGCGTGCTGCCAGTTCCGCACATTTTAGTTTGATAGGTCAGCCTCCAGAGAATCATTCACATTATCCGCTGTCTCGCCTAAGGATGCGAAGAATTGGGCCAGTGCCTGCATATACCGCAATGGGTCATACTCGGCTAAATCCAGATGACCGCCCCCCTCAAATACCACCAACTCACCTCGCGGCGCAGCACGAACGATTGTCCTCGCTGATTCAATTGGACAAAGCGGATCAGCAGTGCCGTGCAACACCAGTAAAGGACATCGCAGGTGTCGGGCATGTGCAACGCGATCATAGGACGCCATGCCACGCACGGACAAACGCAGGAACAACCCCGCCAAGAATATGAATGGCTGCACAGGATATCCACCTGCCCGTAACTGGCTGCGCACGGGTTGGTCCCAGTAGCGATACGGTCCGTCAGCAATGACGCCCGCGACAGCCATGGAGGCTTGAACCCCGGCGGCAATGGCTACACCCGCACCCATGGAATACCCGAATAGGACCACCGGACGACGTGAAGGTAGTTGATCAATCACGCACACAACGTCTGATGCCTCACGCACACCCATTCCGCCAACCCCAATCCGTGATTCACCCTGTCCACGCTGATCGAACACCACCACGCGGGACGCAAACGACAACACCAGTCGGACCCAGCATGCCATGGCGCCGTAGCGGCTGTCGCCAAATCCATGCACGATGATCACCTGTGGGCCATCAGTGCGTCCGCCGTCGATCAACCACGCAGGGGTAGTAATGCCGTCGGAGAGACGAAAATTTGTTTCGTGGGCGTCCAGACCCAGTTCAGCTGGATCGGTTGGCTGGCCGGCTGCCAAAACCACGGCCATGGACTTACGTCGTGGATGGTATAGCCCGTACAACAACGCCACGGTGCCCCCAACCACGATCAGAATCAGCGCCTGGCCGAACAGAATCAGCAGCCCTGTCATAGATAAAAGAATACCGGATCTCTGCAACATAGTGCTTGAATTCCGCAATGAAGAAAACCCCTGATCGCCGTATTATGGCACCCATGAATGATCGGCAGTTGCTTGAAGAGGCCATTCAAGAAGCCCGCACCGGGCTCCAAGAAGGTGGGCTGCCCATTGGCTCGGTGCTTGGTGATCTTCGCAATAACCATATTGTGGCCCGAGGACACAACCTCCGAGTACAAAGTGGCGACCCGACTGCACACGCGGAGATTGTCTGTATCCGCAATGCCGGCCCGTCGCCGCGACTGGTCCAATCTCGTGCTCGTAAGTACGCTGATCCCCTGTATCATGTGTGCGGGCGCCGCACTGCTGCACCGCATCCCGCGGGTGATTATCAGTGAGAATCGCAACTTTCAGGGCGCCAAATCGCTATTTTCCGAACACGGCATCGACGTAGCGGTATTCGCCGATCCGTGCTGTATCAAGATGATGCGTTGCTTTATTGCCGAACACCCGACCCTGTGGAACGAAGATATCGGTAGGGACTAAACCGCCTACCCGCCCACATCATCGAAGGCCGGCAAAGCCCGAGTCTGGCTACCAATCGCCCCCGCTTCTCGTAGTTCTGACTCCAGAGCCAGCAATGCTGCCCGGGTGTCCTCAATATCAACATAACCCATGTGGCTGATGCGAAAAATCTTTCCCTTCCAACACCCCCCGCGGCCGTCCTGACCGCCCGCTAAATGTATGCCATGCTTCTTGCGCAAGCGATGTCGAATACTGTCATCAACCCCATCAGGGTAGTAGGCGCCAGTCAGCGAATCAGATGGATGGGAGGAAATCAGCCGCAACCCCATTGCGCGCAAGGCTGCCCGGGTGCCTTCAGCACGACGACGGGTCTGCTGCCACACAGCATCCAAGCCTTGCTCAAGGATCATATTGCAGGCCACTTTCGCTGCTCGGACTAGAGGAACTGGCGGAGTAAAGGGCACATCAGCCTTCTGGTAACTGGCAACCCACTTGCGCAAATCCAAGTTGTACACTGGCAGGGCGTAGTCGATCTGGTCCAGCCGGTACAACGCCTGTTTCCCGAGTCCTACGAATCCCAGACCGGGTGGCAGCATCATCGCTTTCTGTGAACCAGTGACCAGACAATCGATCCCCCAGACGTCCATCTCACAAGCCAACGCCCCGACACTCGTGATCCCGTCAACAATCAGCAATGCGTCAGAACGGCGGGTTAGGTCCGCAATAGATCGCACATCATTGACCGTCGCGGTGGATGTCTCCGAGTGAACAACGGTCACAACGCTGGCCCTAGGATGCTCGCACAGTGCCTGGGCAACCTGCGCCAGTGGTACTGGCTCCCCCCATGGCACATTAATCCGCACCTGCTCCAGAGCCATCGCCTCCGCGTAACGGTCATACACATCCTGCCAGCGTTCGCCAAATTTCCCGGAGGCAATCGTAATCACCTGGCTCGTCGGCCGGGCCAAACACACTTGGGCGGCTTCGAATGCCGTGGTGCCAGAACCGGCAATGCTTAACACAGGTCCCTGAGTGCCCAGTATCTGCTGTAACTGCTGGGACAAATCTGAAAAAATCTCCCGGAATTGCTTGGTGCGATGATGGATGATCGGCTGCGCCAACTCCTCCAGAACCCGGGGCGGGACTGCGGTCGGACCTGGTGTCAACAGGCGTTGCGGCAGATCAGTTTGAGGTTGATGCACAGGAGAATCTCACGATGCACCGTATGCGCAGACGGGTGAATGGTCAACCATTGCGGGCTCTACGACAATCAGTGGTACTGGCCTCAATCACCGCCAAGGCCTCCTCAACCTGCGACACAACGTGATAGAGAGTTCGGTGCTTCTGACGAGCAAATCCTTGTACAATGAAATGCTCAAAGAGTTCCAGCAACTTGTCGTAAAAACCCATACTGTTGAGGATCACCAGTGGTCGGTCTGTGTAGCCGAGAATCTTCTGTACCAATATTTCAGACAATTCCTCCAACGTACCAAAACCACCGGGTAAAACGACAAACGCATCGGCCCTTTGATCCATCACGTGCTTGCGCTGACGCATGTCTGCCGTCACGATCAATTCGTCAGCTTCCATGTAAGCAACCTCGGCTTTCCGCAGGGATTCGGGGATTACCCCGATCAGATGCCCGCCGGCAGCGCGGGTGGATCGGGCCAATTCACCCATCAGTCCCACCCGCCCACCACCCCAGACAAGCCGGTGGCCGCTGCAGCCGATCCCATGGCCCATCTGCCGGGCAACGGCAAAGTAAACCGGGTCCACCTGATCACTGGAAGCACAAAAGACGCAGATGGTTTTTGACACAGGTGTTGGACTCCAAAGTTCGCTCTAACTGCCAGTCTAGCCTCCAAGGCTAGGGATGACTTCAACCTGCCAAACCCTACCTGAATCTCGTAGCAAGATAGATAGCCCTATATTCCAATTTATTTGGTATGTGAGACTTGCTCTCACCAAATCCGAGTTTAAAGTCCATTTCTGGCACTGCAAATGTGAAGCGACCGTTTGGAGTCCAGAGAAACCCTGAAATTGGGGATTGCCATCGCTACCCAAACTCCAGCACCCGTCTCTACCAATCAGCTTGTCCTACGGATGCTGAAATTGGCATGGCAGTTCAAGACCGCAGCAGTGGTCTTGATTGTCATGCAAGCGACCTTAGTAGCCATGGCCCTATCCGGCCTAGGTCTCACTGGCTTGGGCATTGATGTCATCCGGCACCACGTGCAACCAGACAGCACAAGTCCACCGCACTGGCCTTTTGGCCTAGCGCCACCGTCAGACTGGCCTGTGCTCAGCATGGTGGCAGTACTCAGCGGCGTGGTATTCGTCATCGCAACACTGAGATTCGGGCTTGATCGAGCCGCCACGATCTGGAAGGCAAAGCTGGTCCAATCCATCATCGTACACCTGCGAGCCCAGGTATATGACAAAATGCAACGACTGAGCTTCCGCTTCTTTGACGCCAACGAATCTGGATCAATCATCAATCGGGTCACGACCGATGTGCAGTCGGTGCGACTTTTCGTGGATGGTGTACTGGTCGAAGGTTGCATGATGGCTCTCTCATTGACGTTTTGCTTAGCACTAATGTTCAAAATCCACCCCTGGCTGACCTTCTGGTGCCTGCTCACGACGCCGCTGCTATGCATGCTCACGATTGTGTTCTCCCGTATCGTTCGCCCGGCCTACCAACGAAGTCGCCAGTTATTCGACACGGCAGTACTCGTGCTGTCCGAAAACGTACAGGGTGTACATGTGGTCAAGGGATTCGGACGCCAAGCCGACCAGATACGGAGATTCAGCCAGGCCAACTACGCATACTCCCAGCAGCAGAAATGGATCTTCTGGCGACTTGCGATGTTTGTACCCGTGATTAATTTTCTGCCCCAGATCAACATCATAGTGCTACTGATCTACGGGGGCTGGCTTATGATCCAAGGGGAAATCTCATTTGGAACTGGACTGGTGGTATTCGCAGGCGTACTGGAACAGTTTTCCATGCAAGTTGGCAGTATCGCCAATATCACCAACAGTGTTCAGAGAAGTATCACCGGCGCCCAACGAGTTTTCGAAATACTTGACGAACCACTAGAGATCTGCAGTCCACCGCACGCCGTGGCGATGCCGCATGCTCGCGGCAGAGTACGATTCGAAAGTGTGAGCTTCGAATACAACCAGCAGGAATCACCCATCCTCTCCGACATCAATTTCGAGGCTGAGCCCGGCAGCACCGTGGCCCTCCTCGGAACAACCGGCGCAGGCAAGACTACCCTGCTAAGCTTGATCCCGCGATTCTACGATCCGCAGAAAGGATCCATCTTGATCGATGATCAGGATGTGCGCAACTACAACTTGGACGATCTTCGTCACAACATCGGCGTGGTGTTTCAAGAAAGTTTTCTCTTCAGTCATACAGTGGCACAAAACATCGCATTCGGTCATCCCGCGGCGAGTCGTGAGCAGATCGAGTCTGCTGCAAAGATAGCCGCTGCCCACGAGTTCATCTGCAAATTGCCCAACGGTTACGATACACCGCTAAGTGAATCTGGCGGAAATCTCTCCGGCGGTCAACGCCAACGCCTGGCGATTGCCCGGGCTATTCTCCTCGAGCCACCGATTCTCCTGCTCGATGATCCAACCGCCTCGATTGACCCTGAAACCGAAGAAGAAATTCTACAGGCAATGACTCAAGCCATGGACGGGCGGACCACGCTAATCGTGGCCCACCGCCTCAGCACACTCAGGCGAGCCAAACAAGTCATCGTGCTGGAATCCGGCCGGATCGTACAGCACGGGACGCACGACCAATTGCTCCAATCACAAGGCCACTACCAACGAGCTGCTTCGCTGCAGATTGCCGATGACGAGAGTAAGCGTCTTCTGGGCATACTCAGGCCGGTCACGAAAGGCTCACCGTGACCCGTTCCACACCAACCAACACCGGGGAGGAGCATGAACACCGACAGCGTCCTCTTCAGATTAGCCTGATCAAGCGGTTGTTTGGATTCACCAAACTGCATGCTCGCAAACGTAACTGGCTCTTGTTAATCACCGCTACCCACGCGTGCCAAGTGCCGGCCCTGTCTTGGGCGATCGCCGCAACCATCGCCGGCCCCATCAACAACAAACAGCTGGATGAGATTATTCTCAGCGCCGCCGGCGTGACAATCCTGGCCATCATTACCTATGTCTCCTGGCACTTCCGGATGCGCCTGGGACTGGAACTGGGCGAAGCGGTCGTGCATGATCTGCGAGGCCACATCTTTGCCCATCTGCAGCGTATGTCGATGCATTTTTATGACAAGACAAAGCTGGGGCGCATCATCAGCCGAATCACATCCGACTGCGAGGCGCTACGGATGGGTGTACAGGAAGTGCTCGTCATCAGCCTTGTGCAAACCGGGCGGATGTTGATCGCTGCTGCAATCATGCTCTGGTATGACTGGATCCTGTTCATGGTGGTACTGACAATGGCACCTGGCCTGTGGCTAATCAGTCAATTCTTCCGCGGGCGGCTAAGCCACACTTGGCGCAATGTACAGGAATCATTCAGCCGGGTAACCGCGGCGCTGGCTGAGTCGGTCAATGGCATCCGCGTGACACAAGGGTTCGTGCGCCAGGACCGCAATGCGGAGCAGTTCCGAGATCTGGTGCAGAATCACAGCGATCACCACCTACACGCCGCACAACTCACAGGCGTGTTTCTACCTTTGCTGGAATGGAATAGCCAGTTCTTCATTTCCATATTGCTACTGCTGGGCGGTTACCAGGTGCTAGCCGGTGGGATGCTGGCCAATGCCGATCCAAACGCACAGTTCGAATCATTGGTGGTGTTCTTCTTCATGGTCAATTTGTTTTTTGGTCCGATCACAGTGATCGGAAAGCAGTACAACATGGCCCTAACCGCGATGGCCGGAGCTGAACGCGTTTTCGCTCTGCTCGATACCAAACCACAGCAGTTGGACCGGCCCGACGCTATCCTAATTCCAACAATCCGGGGGCAAGTTGAGTTTGCAAATGCCTGCTTTGCCTACGAACCAGAAACACAGGTCCTTACCGATATAAACTTCGTCGCCAAGCCAGGCCAGACTATCGCGATGGTCGGCCCAACTGGCAGCGGCAAGAGCACGATCATCAAGCTGATCAGCAAATTCTACCTGCCGACAAGCGGACAGATCTTGATCGACGGTAATGACCTGCACCAAATCCGCAGCCCGTCATACGTCAGACAGTTGGGAATCGTGCTGCAACAGAACTTCCTCTTCACCGGCACGGTCTATGATAACATCCGCGTAGGCAAGATATCGGCCACCGATGACGAAGTACGCGACGCGGCCCGCCGTTTGGATTGCCTGGACCTAATCCAATCTCTGCCCGCCGGATTCAACACCGAGGTAGGCGAGGCTGGAGGCAATCTTTCACTTGGTCAACGGCAACTGATCTGTTTCTGCCGGGCAATGCTTGCCGACCCACGGATCCTTATCCTCGATGAGGCGACCTCAAGCGTGGATACCATGACTGAAGCTCGCATTCAAAGGGCTCTTGCGGTCTTGTTATCCGATCGCACTAGCTTCGTGGTAGCCCACCGGATGAGCACCATCCGACACGCCAATGAAGTGCTAGTCCTAAATGAGGGGAAAATCGTGGAACGGGGCACGCATAGCCACCTGCTGACCGCCGATGGCCTCTACGCCAATCTCTATCGCCAGTTCATCCAGACCACCGACATGTAACCGTGTCGAATTCGTCCCTGCCCCTTCAACTGACCCGATTGGGGGCAGATTGATTGCGGGGTACAATAGAGAACATGGCACTCACCGGCGCTCACCCAGCCTCGCCAGACGCGGCACAGGCAACTCATCGCATCACCCTCCGCGACCTGCGTCATTGGGCGAGCCAGGGCACCAAGTTCGCCATGCTAACCTGCTACGACGCAACCACTGCCAGATGGCTCTGGCGAGCCGGGGTCAAGGCGATGCTCGTTGGCGACACGGCCGCACAAATCCTGCTGGGATATGACTCCACTCTGCCAGCGAAGATGCCTTTTATGCTCGAACTCACTGCTGCAGTACGCCGCGGCGCACCCGATGCCCTAATAATGGCGGACATGCCATTTGGCAGCTACCAGTGCTCCAACGACGCAGCGGTGGCCAATGCCAGCGCCTTCCTTGCCGAGGGCAACGCCGATCTGGTAAAGATGGAAGTCGATGACTCGTTTGCCCCCTTGGTCGAGCGGATGAGTCACAGCGGCATCCCGATTGTTGCTCACATCGGTTCACGGCCGCAGACTGTTCGATCGACTGGATGTTTTGTCTCAACCGGTCGTACCCAACGAGTAGCAGATATCTTGGTCGCCACGGCAGAAACCATGATACGGGCCGGCGCGGTCGCAATCCTGATCGAAGCGGTGCCCGATGCCGTTTCCAAGCGAATCACCGAACAGTCGATGCAACCGGGATCGGGCCGCCCCGTCCCCGTGATAGGCTGCGGCGCTGGACCCAGTTGCCACGGGCAGGTCCTTGTGTTGCACGACTTACTTGGTCTGACCGACTGGCAGCCACCTTTTGCGGAGCCGATATCTCACATGGGTGAACAACTGATCCAAGCTGCTGCAGCATGGATCCAACAGGTTGAATCAGGCCAATACCTGCGCAACGGAGGCCCCTACCAGATGCAGGAACCCTGAGGTTGTGATTGTAAAGTCCAGCGCGAACTTACTCGCAATTACTGCGTATAAGCTCTATGAATCAAAGAACAACTGCTATACCAAGAGGTAACTGAAGGAGTTGGCCCAATGCATCGAATTCGCCTGTATGGACCTACGATTGTCCTGCTGATCACTGTGATCGTGGTAATGGTCGCCGGCCCCGGGCTGGTGCGCCACATGGTGTACGCACAAAAATCGACGCAGGTGCAGCTGATCAAAAATAACCTGGTCGAAAACGTAGGCTTGTCCCAATTGTCTGCGGCTTTTCAGAGTGTGGCTGACGCCGTCGAAACCGGCGTCGTTCACATCGAGATCCGGTCGAACAGTCCTAGACGTTCCGATCTCACCGATGAGTTCTTCCGACGATTTTCGCCGTTCGGGTTGGAACGTCCGCAACGCTCCGACCCCAAAACCGAGGACGATTACGATCAGTTCAACCCCTCACAACCCGTTGGGAACGGATCGGGCTGGGTTTACGACCGCCAAGGGCATATCATTACCAATCGCCACGTTGTCCAAGATGCAGAAAGGATTGTGGTCCAATTCGCCGATGGCACGGAATGCGATGCAGAAGTGATCAACACCGACTGGCGAACCGACATCGCTGTGATCAAGGTCGACACAAAAGGCCTGATCCCCGCAACCATCGCCAGTAACCCGGTCCAACAGGGAGAGATTGTATTTGCGTTCGGATCACCTTTGGGATTTCAGTTCTCGATGAGTCAAGGCATCGTTTCCGGCAAGAGCAGATTCCTCGGCATCACTGGGCGTGGTGGTTACGACGACCACTACATCCAGACAGACGCAGCGATCAACCGCGGTAATTCGGGTGGACCTCTGGTCAACATCTACGGCAAAGTCGTGGGCATGAATACCGCCATTGCATCCGGACAAAACAGGATGACTTTGTCTGGAGGATTCATCGGCCTAGGATTCGCCATCCCCGTAGATGTCGTGCAGGCGGTAGCCGATCAAATCATCGCCAACGGGCAGGTCAAGCGTGGTTATCTCGGAATAGCGATCGAAACGCTATCTCCGCGCATGGCCAAGACTTTTGGATTTGAAGGCTCGGGTGTACTGGTGCATTATTCTGAACCCGGAACACCGGCTGCGGAAGCAGGGCTTCAACCAGACGACATCATCACGGCAGTCAACGGCAAGCCCACCGAATCCGATCATGAATTGCGGAGCGTGATCGCCCAAACCGCCCCCGGCAGCGACGTGGAACTGACTATCTTCCGAAACGGCACATCAATCTCCCTCGATATAACGCTCGCCGAGCTACCCGAAGACGACGCACCCCGCCTTGGCCACCGACATGGTCCGACCGCGAAGGATGGCAGTAGCTACTCAATTGAAATCCTACAAAAATTTGGGGTCGAGTCAGCGGAAACCTTCAGTAAAGAACTAGCTGATCGCTTGGGCGTTGACTTCCACGAAGGGGTGCTGGTTCGGAAGATCCGATCGGGCAGTGTCGCCGACCTTGAGGGGCTTAGTCCTCGTCGCGAAACTCCCGTGGTGCTAATTGTTTCGGTCCAAGGCTCGCCCGTGGCGACGGTAAATGCATTGGCTGCAGAGCTGAATCGGCACAAGCCGTCAAAACCGATCCGCATCCGCATCGAGTACTGGGACCGTGTCAACAGAAATTTCGTCGGAAGTTCCCGTGTGCTCGAATTGCCCGATCCGTAGACTATCGCTAGACCTTCATCTGGGGGCGATCGGATTCAGGCCAGTCTAAGTGGAAGAACTGGCCCCTCCGTTTGTCCACCCGCTCATAACTGTGCGCACCAAAATAATCTCGCTGGCCTTGGAGTAAATTTGCCGGTAGCACTGGGCAACGGTACCCATCGTAGTAGGCTAATGCCGACATAAATGCTGGACAGGGGACACCACGCTGAGCCGCCAAGGCAACGACCCGACGCCAACTCCCCTGCCCGCGATGAATCTGGCTCTTGAAGTAGGGGTCGAGCATCAGGTTGGCCAACCTTGGCTGACGCCCATAGGCATCCGTGATCTTCTGGAGAAATCGAGCCCTGATAATGCAGCCGCCACGCCAAATCTTGGCAATGGTCCCGAAGTCAAGCTTCCAATTGTATTCATCCTCGGCAGCCGACATGAGCTGAAACCCTTGAGCATAGGCACAAATCTTTGAACAGTACAAAGCATCATGAATAGCCTTAATCCACTTTTCCTGGTCCGCGGCTCTTGACTTCTTCGGTCCGCGCAACTGCTTGCTTGCGCGAAGTCTTTCCGGCTTGATGGCTGAAAGGCAGCGGGCAAACACTGCCTCTGCAATAGCATTAGCTGGGATACCCAGGTCCAAGGCACTGGTGGATGTCCACTTACCCGTACCTTTCTGCCCCGCGGTGTCCAGAATCATGTCGACCAGAAATCGCCTGCGATTCATCGGATCTCGCTGCTGAAGAATGTCAGCAGTGATCTGGACCAGGAATGAATCGAGTACTCCCCGATCCCACTTGGAGAACACTTCGCTCATGCGATCCGGTTTCATGCCCAGCAACGTCTTCATGAGCATGTACGCCTCGCAAATCAACTGCATGTCAATGTACTCAATGCCATTGTGGACCATCTTCACATAGTGGCCTGCTCCGTCAGGACCGATGTAGGCGGTACACGGCTCACCTCTAGTGATCGGAACTCCTGGCTCGTAATCTTCATAGGGTCGACCCGTCTGGGCATCGACCTTTGCAGAAATGGCTTTCCAGATAGACCGGATGCTGGCCCAAGCTTTCTTCGAACCGCCGGGCATCAGGGATGGACCGAAGCGAGCACCCAGTTCACCACCGGATACGCCCGAACCAACAAACTCGAACCCACGCGAGCTCAGTTGCTGCTGACGACGGATTGTGTCGTTCCAATTGGCATTGCCACCATCGATGACAATATCCCCACAGTCCAAATGTCCCAGCACTCCATCGATCGCAGCATCGGTCGCAACCCCGGCTTGAACCAAAAAGATGATCTTGCGAGGACGCTTGATCGATTGCACGAAGTCCTTCAAACGGGCGTATCCGGCAACCCGTTCCGCCGACGGTTCCTCGAAACGGCATCGGTCGATAAACTGACGCATCTTGGACGTCGTGCGGTTATAAACCGATACCCGGTAACCGTGATCAGCCATATTCAAGACCAGATTCTGACCCATTACCGCAAGACCGACCAGGCCGATGTCAGATTGTGCTTTGCTTTGCTTGGCCACGTGCGTCGCTCCGTTCCCGGTCGGCAATCAAGCCGTCAGGTGGGGTTTGCCTGGATGTAATCATCCCTGCCAGTAAGGAAGTTGATCAGGTTATTCGTTGCCCGCAAGGCTTGTCGGGCGACAGACTCCGACGTGCGGCTGCCAATGTGCGGGGTAATGATGATATTGTCAATCTGCTGAAACGGATGGTTGGAGCACATCGGCTCGTGCTCAAGCACGTCAGCGCCATAGCCGCCTAACTTGCCACTGAGACAGGCCTCAGCCACATCGGCTTCGTTGACAAGCCCACCCCGAGCTGTATTGACGATGAAAGCGCCCTCCTTCATTCGCGAGATCCGATCACGGTTAATGAATTGGCGGTTCTCATCGG
>Ga0310123_10001462_pt1 | contig 19622 bp, 18 predicted proteins | sample CB6_AW_1057_MG_FD_203505 | JGI IMG/M metagenome (GOLD analysis project Ga0310123, IMG submission 203505) | Marine microbial communities from Western Arctic Ocean, Canada - CB6_AW_1057 | ecosystem: Environmental > Aquatic > Marine > Oceanic | place: Canada: Western Arctic Ocean | collected... | reverse complement strand
GAGCTCAGATTCTTTCGGCTCCCCATGGGAAAAGAATCTTTCAAAATTCGAGACAGGCCGTGCAGCGCCTGCTCAAGGGGGTCGGAAATAAGGCGATCGGAGACTCCGGAAAGACCGTCTACAAACAGGTTATTGACATGCTGCTCCGCTCCGACTCATCGATCGCGGAACGCTGCGTCCTGACGGCAGAGCGTCTGTCAGAGCTCGAGCTAGGAAGCAAAAAACGGGCTAGGACCGCACGCGATCGATACGAAAAGGCGCTTCAGGAAACCGACGCTGCCAGGGCTGCAGACGGTTTCAAGAACGCCTGGGACACTGCTCAGAGAGTGGTGCGATTCAGGAGTCTCCTGACAACGGCATTTCGAGACGGCCCCGATCCCTTCTCTCCCCACCGTGGCCCCAATACCCTCTCGCTAACTTTCGAGATCCTCGAGCAAGGCCGATTCTCCCTCGAGTTCGTTCAGATCATCCAGGAATCCAGGAGTGGTGCCACCGTGCGCAAACTGATCAACAGTCCATGGGACGGCAGAAACGGTGAGGCAAGCTGGTTCGGGACGGGAAACACAACTACATCGCCTACGGACAGCTTCTCAGCCCTCGATCGGTAAAGGACAAGAAAAAGAAGCAAAGCAAAGAAGACGAGGAAAAGAGACTCCGAATCAGGCCATCTTCGTTTCCAGTCTCCGGCACCATTCTGGTCGACAAGACTCCGCCCGTAATCAAACATGAGGTGACTCCGGTGCGGAATGAGCTCGGCTGGCATAGGGATGAGGTGTCGGTGTCCTTCAAAGCCATTGACAGGCTCTCTGGGCTCGCGAGCACGAGTCCGGCCGTTGTGCTCAACAGTGAAGGCAGAGAGCAAATCGTCACAGGGATGGCCACAGATCGCGCGGGGAACCGAGCCGACCTGGAGGTGTCTCTAAATCTTGACCTTCACCCGCCCATCCTCCGAATCCTGGGACCCAACAGCGACGTCACGCTGAACACTCCTTCGCTGACTATAACCGGATCCGCTATCGATCCCTTTCTGGTTTGGATGCCGTAACCTGTAACGGAACCTCAGCCCAAATGACCAGTGTTATCTTCACCTGCGAGCTAACCTTGCAGCTGGGCACCACGAAGATCCAGATCCAGGCCACCAACAAGGCTGGCAACGTGGCGGATTCCGCGATCACCGTCCACAGAATATCGGAATAGGATTGTCCGGTTACTGAAAGTGCAAGCGCGGCGAAGCGTTACCGATTTCGCCTAACCCGGTTACGGTAGAGCCCTGGATCCACCACATCAGACATCCCGTCGACGCGCAGCCCTCCCCCCAGGAACGCATTAACGCGCGCTGCAGCGCCCGCTGCGTCGCTGATCACGCTCCCGTAGGCAACCTCCAACACCTCAAAGTTAGGACGAACCTGAAGCCACCTGTGCGTCAGTCTCAAATGTCTTTCGAAGGCACCCACAATCTGATCGTCAGGGCTGATGACAGGATCCGGTTCCCTCCGTCTCAGCATCTTGTTCTGGGACGCCACCACTTCTCGAAGATCACGATCCATGAAGATGATTTTGTAGTAGTAGGAATCGGGCAGTTCCTTGAGCAATTCGGAAATGACCTTGACGGCCTTGCCCTGCGCCGAGGCTAGCCACGATTTATCTGGCCGCTCTAGCAGTTGCTTCGTCGGCTCGAACTCATGGTAGCCTTCGGGATTGTCCACATCCGGCTCCCGGACCCGATCTTCCAGCAGTGCAACACCACCGGCAGCCAGCATGCTCATCATCACCGAGGTCCCCGATCTCGGCAGGCCTGAAACCACGATAATGGGCTCCCCAAGCTTTCGCCTCAGGTAGATTCTCTGGAATCGTCGAAACAATCCTTCCTCCTGGTCAGTCCTGTCCCCAGCCACGTATCGTAAATAGTGGGCAGTGGGCAGTGAAGAATGGTGCCATTACTCAGTGGCCAGTTTTTCACGTCCCTTATTCTCTCCATTCCATACGATCTGCTCTATCTCGTCCTCTGCCTCTTCACTGCTCACTGCTTACTGTCCCCAACGTTAGATTTCGACTCCAAGCGGACGTCGGAACACGAAGGCGGAGGCTACTGATAGCAGAAAAAATAAAACCAACCAGTGTAAATCGCAGCCCAGAATTTCCAGGGACAGCTGCGGATAACTCACCCCTACCACATCGATCCGGGAATCCAGAGGGATTGGTGCTTCACCCGGAAACTGGATCAAGTGCAGTAGAGATCGAGTCCGGAAAGGAGAAACAGCTCCCCACCTCTCTCCCGCATAGAGTTCCTTTTCGATCGTGTCTTCCCCTACCTGAATTCTCAGCTTGTGTTGTCCAGCCCGCTCGGCCCGAACCCGCCAGGACACCTCATTGTTCGCTACGATCCGCACCGGGGGCGTTTCGACTGTGACCCCATCAGATGCCACCAACTCCATCTTCTGCTCCAGATCCAACCCCGAGGCCAGCTTGACCTTGACTATTGCCGAGGTGCCCAGGGGAAGCGGCGCTCGCTCGAAATGGAGGTTCAGATGGATCACGATGACCAGCAGTGGGGGAATCACGACCAACATCGGAAGCAGCGAGTGTTTGAGGTAGATGAGTGTCTCTCGAAGGATTCGTGCCTGCAGTCCCAACACGACTCTGACGTTGTGTTGGAAAAGCCTAACTCCCAGCAGGTTTCCCTGGATGCCTTTCTTGACTCGACGGATACTGTCCTGATTGGAAACCCTGCCGAAAACCCAGAGCATGGCCAGTCCTGTCAGGAAGGACAGCAACAACAAGGGCCAGATCGGATCGACCCCTCGAAAGGGTCGGAGCAAGAGGCTGAATACAAAGACCAGCCAACGGTTCAGGAACTCGACGACGAATAGAGAGGCTTCTGCCATGAGTGGCCGTTTTCGAACTGAGACGGGGTAGACTACGAGATGTAGCCCAGCCCTTTGAGCCTATTCTTGATTTCCTCTTCGGAGGAGGCGTCTTCCAGTTTGGCCAGCTCCTTCTCCAGAGCATGGGTCACAAACTCCTCCGCGGACGAGTATCCGGCCAACTCGGAGTACTTCTTGACCTTTTCGAATAAGGCCCGATCCAACTTGATCTTGGGTCCAAACATCTTCTACTCCACGGGTCCGAGGCAATCTTGCCCCACCATTTCAGGTGACTTTTGGATCCCGTATTCATCCAGCACTGCCACCGTCAAGTCTACCAGAGACGGTTCCTCCAATATGATCTTTCGATTGCTGATCAGTACTCCGGGGACCAGTCGCGAATCGATGCTGTGATCCCCGCTCCAGGCATCGGTGTTATCAAGGAAGAGATCGGCAGGAAAATCACCCAGAGGACTTTCCCAGGAGCTGCGATAACCACGACTGTACCCGACAATCAGATCCGGACCCTGATCCAGGAACGGCCCCTTGAAGTCCCGCCGGCTGCGTACCACCCGGCTGATAGGATGGAGACCATTGGCGGGATCGATCATGCTCAGGAGATCCTCTTCCAGCCGTTCCAGGAGGTCGGCATAATCCATCCCCTTCGCCACCACTCCATCCCTTTCCCGACCCTCGAGATTGATATAGACTCCGTTGAGGCCGAGGGCGTAGGCAGTGGTCCCTCTCCAATTCACATTCTGGAAGAACGGTTGGGGCCCCCGCGGTTTGGGCCTGATGAACTTCACATACCCACGGTCATGCAGCCAGGAATTGAGATTGACCTGACGGTAGAAGGGTGCGAAGCCATGATCAGAAAGAATGATCAGAGTCGTATCGTCATCGAGCTTCTTTAAAATCTCGGCTACCACTTCATCCATCTGTTGATACATGGTACGGATCCCATCTTTCAGATCCTGGTCGGCCTCATAGCCCGGATGCTCAGGATCCATGTACCGCCAAAACATATGGGAGATCTGATCGATTCCAGAGAAATAGTAGAACAAAAGACCTTCGTCGAAATCCTTGAGCAAATGTTCCAACGCCCGCTTCTGTTCTGCGAAAACCGATTGGCTCTGAACCCAGAATTCCTTCGCATCAAACACGCCTGAGGAGAGCGCCTTGGTATCCTCAGCCAGCTCCTGAGTGTAGAAATAGCCCAACTCCTCGGCCAACTCGGCAGACCACCCCTCCGGCTGGGATATCGGCATGACGGGCTCTCTCGGATTGATCTGGAGTGGGGTCACGTAGAGCCGAAACTGCGGACGGACGCGCTGCAAGTAGAAGCGCGCCGTCGCACTGATGCTGGAGAGGTAGGGGACGGCTTCAAACTCGAGCCGGATCCACTCGCTCCACTCTCCCTCTTTCAGAATGAACTCCTGGTCCTGAACCAGGAACTTAGCCACCGCTTCTTGCGGATCCAGGAATACCTCAAAGGGCAGATCGAGCTCCGGGTTCCGGTGTCCGCCATCGGGCTGCTCAACCCTCCGATACGGGTTCCCAGGACCCCGCAGCTTTGCCTCAACCCGGTTGTCACGTACCTGTACGGTGGCGATCCTGCCACCACCGACATCCCGAGTACCCTCGGCTGGACTGCTGGTGAAGAAGGAGAAGGTACCGGGTGTTCCCAAAAGGTCAGGGGTCCCCATTCCTGAAAGAGCCCTTCCCTCGCCCTGCGGTGGAAAATTGACCGGCATTCGAAAAACGGTTGTCGGGATCCCCTTTTCCTGAAGCAGCTGCCAGAATGGCTTCCCTTCGCGGAGCAACTCGACTCGTCCCCCCGACAGCGGAAGCACCCAGGATCCGATCGCAAGACTTCTGTCCGAGGGTATCGCTTTGGATATTGAGAACTCTGGCAGAAGGGTCTTGGGGTCGCGATGTACAAAGTCGAAAATGGCATGGCCTCCGGCGTCCATTCCGGTGATGAACGCCGACCAGGCTACCGGGCTGAGCGGAGGCATGACCGTCCGCAGAGGCTTGAAGTGACCTTTCTGGGCCAGAGCTTGAAAGTTAGGGAGCCGGCCCTGATCAATGAAACGACGCAGTAATACAGGGTCGAGCCCATCAATTCCCAGGATGAAGACCTTACGATAGGGGACTCTCTGCAGGGAACTGCAGGCAGACAGCAGAAGAGTAAGAATCAGAAGGCCGACAAAAGAACGGTGGATCGACTGCAGCATCGGCCTCAGATCTCGATCCCCAGGGCTTTGCCGTCACAATAAGCGGGGACGCCAATCCCAAACAGATCCAGGACGGTGGGCCCGATGTCCATGATGCTGGCCTCGGCATCCGCTATCTTTCTGTTGCAGAAGAGGATTCCAGGAACATCGTCGGGATTCATGCAGTGGTCGCCACTCCAATTCTTCGTATTGTCCTCGAAGACCGAGGTCGTAACGGCTCCGGTGGCACTACTCCAGGAACTTCGGTAACCAGGACAAAAGCCCGTGATCAGGTCCGGCCCTTCCGCTGCATAGGGTCCCCGATAAGCTTCGGCAGTGTCGTGCACCCTCCGAACCACCTGAGATTCCTGGTTGCCATCGCGTAGTTGCTCCAGACCCTCAACGATCCCTTCTTTAACCTCTCTGGCCTCGTCACCGGGCGCCACTATTCCCTGGGCCTCGCGGCCGGCCAGATTCAAGTAGATCCCTCCTAGACCAACGGCATAAGCACGGGTCTTGCTCCAGTCAACCCCCTGAAACCACTCCGCGCCAGTAGGTCCATCATGAACCGTGAGATAGCCGTTCTGGTGAAGCCAGGAATTGAGGTTCACGCCCCGCTGAAACGACTTGAAACCGTGATCGGAGAGCACGATGACCAGGGTATCATCAGAGACCGAAGTCAAGACTCGTCCGACCAACTCGTCCATTCTCTGATAGAGCTTCTGGATCTCGTCTCGATGCTTAAGGGTCTCCCTGCCCACGTTGGCCGGGTGATCCTCTACCAGATAGCGCCAGAACATGTGCTGCAACCGGTCCGTGATATCAAAGACACAAACGACGGCACCCCGTTGTGTCTTCTCGATGGCATCGAAGAACATCCGCTCGCGCTCGTCGTGGATCAGATAGGCCTGCTTGAGAAAGGCCTCTTCATCAAGCACACCCTCGTTGAGGGCCCAGGTGTCCTCGGCTAGACCCAAGGTCGAAAACCGCCCCTGAGTCTTCGATAAATAGACCGAGTAGGTTGGAGGATGCGAAATCGGCATCGCAGGACGCTCCGGGTCCAGGTTGACAGGCGAAGCGTAGAGCTTCAGATGGGGCGCACCTTCTCTGAGATAGAATCGACACATCCCGCTGATCTTCATTCCCAGCCCGGCCTTGAACTTCAAGGGGATCCAGGGAGTGAACTCACCCAGGGGAAGCGGATACTGCTTCCCCTGAATAGCCAGAATCACCTCTCCGGTCTCTGGATCGAGATTCAGATCGAAGGCAATCCTCATTTCCATCGGGTCCCGCAGCAGCGGATTTTCAGGGCCCGGCACATAGGAATGGACCTGTCCCGACTCTATCTTGACCGAAATCCGGGTCCCTCCGGTCAAGCTGCCTCTCTCGGTCGGATCGCTACTGTAGAAGGTAAAGGTTCCTAGCGTCCCCTTCAGATCGGGCACCGACATGGCCGAGAGCAATAGGCCATTAAACTTCTCCGGGGGAAAGCTGGTGGGCACCCGAAGGACCGTGCTGAAGACACCATGGTCCCCTAGAATCTTCCAGAAAGAACGGCTCCGACGCTCGAACTGAATTCTCGGTTTGCCTACGGGAATTCGGTACTTGCCGATGTTGAGGTTTCTTGCTGGAGGCGAAATCTCCGCAGAACAGAGTTTGGGCAGATAAGACCTACGGTCTGGAACCAGAAAATCAAAGACTTTGTGGTATCCGGGATTGCACCCCGTCTGAAAGGAAGACCAGGCGACCGGGGACTCCGCCGGAAGGCTCGTCGCCAAGCGACGATACGCCCCCTCACCCGCCAGGCGCTCGAAGTTTGGCAGCAGGCCTTCCGCCATGAACCGATCGGTAAGCTCGGGATCCTGTCCATCCAGCCCCAGGATAACGACCTTGCGAACCCGGCTCCTGCGCAGCACCTTTCTTCCACGGAGCGTTTGGATGACCCAACGGAAGGGCCAGGTCAATAGCGCCAGCAGCGCTAACGCAAAAGAGGCCAGCACGACGAAGAAGGAGGAGACGAAGGCGATCCCGGCCCCTGGCCCAATATACGCTTCCGCCGAATCGGGAAAGAGCAAGAGGGAGACGAGCGCCAAGACAGCCGTCGCAAACCAACGACGTAATGGCTTTTCGGATTTGCGATTCGAACCCAACATGGTTTAGTACACTGGAACGTAAATACTGCAACGTTTGTGGCGAGCGCGACGGCGTCGAGTTTTCGAAGCGACGACGCTCTCAATGCCTCGTATCATGAAGGAGGAGCGACAAAGAAATCGGCCTGTCCCGTAGCCACCCGTAGGGCAGACGGGGGTTGCGGACGATCTCAGCGTTCGTCGTCGTCGAAGATGGCCAAACATCGTCTTCCTCCTCCTGCCTTGATCTCGCCTCGCAAGCCCCATCTGAAAACGTTGCAGTATTTGCGTTCCAGTGTACTTAGGCAACCTGCAAGGTAAGCCGAAACATCGTACCCTGACCGACCTTGCTCTCGACTTCTATCTTCCCACGGTGATCTTGGATGATTTGATACACGATTGATAGCCCAAACCAGTCCCGATGCCAGACTGTTTGGTGGTGAATCCGGGATCGAAGATACGTTCGAGATTCTCCTCCGGAATGCTACTCCTGTATCGCGAATCTCAATAATGGAGGACTCATTCTCAAGCCGAGTCCCGATCAGGATCTGGCCCTGGCCTTGGATGGCATGAGCGGCGTTCACCAGAAGGTTCATGAACGCCTGCTTGAGCCGGTTTAGAAAGTAGTTGATTCGGGGAATATCGCCGTAATCTTTCTGGACCTCGATCCGAGTCTTGAACTCGTGCCACACAAGCGTCAGAGTGTTTTCGATCCCTTCGTGAATGTCCACTTCGTCCAGTTCAGCCTCGTCCAGGCGGGCAAACCGGCGCAGGCTGTCGACGATCGTGAGAATGCGCTTGGTGGCGGTTTCATTGATGATATTCAGATCCAGTATCTGCTTGAAGTGCTTGGCAAGATCCTCACGTTGCGAATCTCCATCGGATAGAATCTTCTGGACCCTCCCAATAAGGCGCCTGGAAATGTCGACGTTACTTCTGAGCCCCCCAGAGGGGTGTTGATTTCATGAGCCACTCCTGCAACCAATTGACCCAGCGAGGCCATCTTCTCTGACTGCACCAGTTGAGACTGCTTCTTCCTCAGCTCTCTGGTACGTTCTTCAACCTTCTTTTCCAATTCTAAATTGGCGCGTTGCAGGGCCTCCCCATCCCATTTGTGTCGAAGGGCGTTGGCAAAACTTCCGGCGTCGATTTTGAGGAGCCTGATGACGTCCTCGGACCAGGACCGGTCCTGACGCACCGAATCGACTCCTAGGAAGCCGATCAGAACACTTCCAGAAACCATGGGAACGGAGATGAGAGATTGAGTCTGATGGCTCTCCATTAGGCTTTTCTCAACGGGAGCCTCCGCTGGAAGCTCAGCAACAGAGGGTATGTGGACGGCCTCTCCCCGGTTCAAGAACCTCATGAACCACGGAAACATTTCTACGGAAACATTTCTAATGGAAGGTCTTGAAGGCCCTTCATAGTCGAGGGTACACCCCTCCGCACACCACTCGTGAGTGTTACTCCCCTTTGGTACTCTCATCAAGAAGAAAGACGTAGCCGCGATCTGCCCCCACAAACGCTCCTATCCGTCCCAGGGCATCGTTGATACCGCCGTCGATGGCATTCGGGGAAAGGCTGGTGAAATGGGTGGATATCTCGGTGATCAGATCCTCGAAATCGGAATGGTACTTGAGAGCGGCCTCGGCCTGCTTGCGCTCGGATATGTCAGTGATGCTGGCGAGCAGTAGGCTCCTTCCGGCCTTTGGTAAGCGTAGCAAGCGAACCTCAGTGACAACCTCCGCACCCTTGGCGGTGCGAAAGGTCCACTCAAACACCGGAAGTCCTCCAGCCAGGGCCTCCTCGTTCAGGGGACCTCCCACCTCGCCAGCTGGTCGACCATCCAGTTGGGTCGGTGCGCTCATGGCGATCCAACTCATCCCCAGAAGCTGATCCTTTGGGTACCCCAGAATGAGCGCGGCGTTCCTATTGGCGTCTACAAAGCGGTTGGCATCAGCATCAAAGACGAGGATTCCTTCCGGTGCGTGTTCTACCAGGGTGCGGAACTGCGCTTCGCTTTCCCTGAGTTCCTCCTCCGTCCGTTTGCGCTCCAATTCGGCAGCCGCCCGTGCGGAGAAGATCTTCAGGAGTACCGCTACTTCGCTGAGCCCCCGATCCAGGGACGTGTCACCCAGGACAACCAGAGGTGACCCATGAGTTCACCGGAACCATCAGAGAGAGGGATTCCGAGGTAACTCTCTAGGTTCCACCTAACCAAGTCTTCGTCTTCGGGAAAAAGTGCCTGAACGTTTTCTGTGTGGTAGCAAACGGTGCCCTCGATAACCTTTTCGCAGGGCGTACCTCTCACGTCATACTCAAAATTCTCCGAAAAGCATTCTCCTTCCCAGAACTCGAGAGTCCTGACACGCGTCTTGGACTCGTCCTGACACTCGACCACAAAGGCGTAGCGAACTTGTAGCGTAGAGGCTAGATTGCGCACGAGGGAACGAAAGAAATCAGCGCCTGTCACCGAGGCCGTTGCTTCGGAAAGGGATTGCAGGAAATCTTCCTCGGTCTTCTTCTTTGTCCCTTTCATGCTCTCTTTCGAAAGCTGACTGATGACGGAATGGAACACTAAGATAAAGGGTGGATCAGAAAAAGAGAAGGGTCTCCTCTCCACCAGGACATTCGGGCACACCGTCAACACTGAAAAGCTGCGAACAAGAAACTTTGGCGAAGGCAAGAAACACTTCGGCGTTCGCATGTTCGGTGTTCTGCGGTTTGTGATTTAGACTTTCTTCCTTGCTGGAGAAAGCAACCGGGCTGGAGAAAGCAACCGGTGGAAATGTTTAACTGCAGAATATCGAACAGGCGAATTTCGAAGGAAAGACTCACGACTGTGCAGGAATTGAAAAGCAAAAGCCACAACCCAAAATGACGATTGTCCTTGACCCGCCTTGCGACGGGACTGCCTCCCTGTTAACGTGCGCGACTCAGGGTCTGCGCATTCAATCTCCTGGGGTGCGCTGCTTGAATATACAGCAGTCTGTCGATCGAGAAAACGGAAGGATGGCTTCCCTGAATCCTCCAGTTCCAAGTGTAGCGCCAAAGAGGTTATTACGGGTTCGTCCGTTCCAGCCTGGTCTTCACTCCTTCACTTTGCGAACTGCTGTGGCAACGACGAATTGACCTTCCACGCTTCCATTGATCCCCTCTATTGGGTTAGCCTCACCGTAGGAGTATCCCGAAAATGAAACAGTCGATTTCTTGGTCTCTAACAGTCTTTCTAGCTTCCTGGATCGTCTTTGCCCTCGATCCGTCCTGGGCCGCCCAGTCAGGATCGGAAACCAGCGTCCCGCTGGATTCCTACCTGGACGGAACTGCCCCACCGCCAGAACTCGTCTCCGACTTCCGACTGACGTTCGAAGGGGAGCTGGACCACGCGGTTCAGTTCCAGTTGGGACCGTCACCTGGACTCCTTGTTGACTCCGACCTCACCTTCCCCAACGGGGAGTCGAGCCACCAGGAGCATTTTCTCGAGGCTGCAGATGGATCCCGGCGGGTGAGTTTCAGCCTAGGTGCCCTGCTGGGACACGGACCCTATCGGCACCGGCCTCGCCAGTTCTACCCCGGGGAATACACCTTGAGGATCTCTGGCCGCGACCCGCGGACACGGAACACCGTGTTCAAGACCTTTTTTCGCCTCCCGCCCCAGGAATGGATCTGGGCAGACCTGGACCGTCTTCTCTACATAGACGATGCCCGGGCAAACCTGGACCTGAGACTCCTTCCCGGAGCGCCGGTCGAGAAGATTCGGGCGGTCGTGGACCTGCTGGAGCCCACTACCGGTCTGCGTGTTTCCGATCCTGAAGAGATCTCATTGACCCAACACAATACCCAGGTCACCTTCTCCCTGGAAGATCTGCTCCCGGGCGTGTACCAGGCCCGAATCCGGTTTCGGCGGTCGGGGAAGCTCTCCCCTGACGGGATCGTGAGAACCCTTCAGCTTTTCCGCAACGGTCCTGCACCCCAGGTGCGGGGTTCAGCCAGGATCGGCGATGGACCCCAGCTCCTGTTGGATGACTACCTGGTGGCCGAGTCCCGGAGTCTTCGCCGGGTCTTTCATCCGGCTCGAAAGGTGACCTCCGAACCCCTTCTCGTACCCGACCGACCTTACGAGGGTCACGCCGTACTCTTTGAGAATTCGGCCCGCTACAACCAGGAGAAGAAACGCTACGAGGTGACCTACGGAAATATCAACTTCGATGAGAACCGCTATCGCATGCTGGCGGTCTCCAAGGATCTCCTCACCTGGGAAAAACCGGACCTGGGCGAGGTGGAGTTCAACGGTTCCCGGAACAACAATATCCTTGCTCGGGTGGACGTGACCAAGCCGGGTGATCTGTTCCCCGTTTTTGCTGGGGTCTGGGACTACGCCGGTCGGGGAAATCCCGATCTGCGCCGGGGCCGTCTGTGGCTCTTCGGTCATCAGCAGACCAGCGATCGCTGGGCCCTCCGACGGGGCTATTACCTGGTGGTCTGGGACAAGGATGGAAAGAGCTACGTTACAACTGCGACACCTATACTGGGCCTGGGACAGGGAGGCACCGAGACCATGACCGTGTCAGGAGACACGTCGGCAGCCCTGGGCTACGACGACCGCACGGGTGAGTTCGTCGCCTACACCTCTCCCGGTCCCCCCAACCGGGGGCGAGGATCGATCCGGTACGACAACTCCACCAAAGCCCGGACCCTGTCCCGACATGCCACCCGAGACGGTATCAACTGGGATGTCCGTTACATCTGGGTGCCCGAGGTCTCCGATCCCAATATCCACAACTACGGCTTTCGGGTTCGAAGGTTGGGGGACCAGTACCTGGGCTTCTTTCCCCGGTACAACGTCCGGACTCAGCACATGGACCTCCAGCTTTGGGTCAGCCGTGATGGAATCCACTGGGAACAGCCCGGAGGAGAGCAGGCTTGGCTGGTCAATGGCCCTTCAGGATCCTTCGACTGGGGTATCGTCTACATGCCTTCCGGCTGGCATCAGCAAGGTGAACGGACCCGCGTTTTCTACCAGGGAGCCAACTACCTGCACTTTCACGCCTGGATCCGGGAGAAGCTCTCGGGACTTTACGGCGGCATGAGCGGAAAGCAGGCAGAGGGTCTTCTGGCTGGAGAGGCGTTCGTGGAGCGGAACTATTTAGCACCTCCCTCGACAAAGGGCACTTCCTGGTCCCTGATGCCTTCAGGCTGGAGTTGGCGACAAGGGATCGCCGGCACTGTCCAGGAGGCCAGAAGCCGTTTCTGGGCGGAGCTTACAGCCAACACCGGAGAGACACCCGAGACTTTCATCTCCAGAGGCGCTGATTTCAAGATATTTCCAGGTCTGGCCGAGTTCCGTACCAACGGCTTCGTTTCCCGGCGAGCCGACCGGGACGTGGGGGTCTTGACGACTCACCCGCTGCTCTTCCAGGGCCGGTATCTGACGGTCAATGCCCAGGTATCCCAAGGAGAGCTGGGGGTAGAGGTGCTCGATCCGGATGGCTCCCCACTGAAGGGCTATACCAGGGGCGACTGCCTGCTTAGGGGCTTCGATAGCACCTTTCAACTGGTTCGTTGGAAGAACCGCGAGGACCTGGCAGAGTTAGCTGGCCGTCCGGTGCGTCTACGCTTCTACCTCAGGCAGGGTGACCTGTACGGCTTTCAACTCCACCACACGGAAACTGTCGCGGAGGACTTGATCGAGCCCTTTCCTCCCTCTGATTTTTCGTCGTTTTGAGCTTGGCTGTTTGACGAGTTCTTCCCCTTGGCTTTGCCCGTGCCTTTGACCTTCCCTCTTTCCGTTGTCCGCCTTCGGGGGAAGACTTTGGTCGGAGGGGGGAGATCTAGCTGTTGTCCAGCTCTCTCCTCAGAACGGGGCTCACACTGCTGACGGCTCAAGTCGTTCGCGGCTCTGACGGACTTGGCTTCGTAAAACTGGAAATTCACCCGTTCGCGACACACTTGGACTGCTGCTTCCCATTCTTCATACTCATACTCATACTCACTGCTTACTGCTTACTGCTTACTGCTTACTGCTTACTGAATGCGCACTCTAGGGATTCTGGATCAGTTTAAAGACGCCTCTGTCAGTCCCAGCGTAGAGAGTGGAAGGCGTGGATGGATCCAATGCCAAGGACCAAGCATGGGGTTGCTTGGAGACGCCCTTTTGTGTCCAGCTGTAGCCGACTCGGGCCCACAGCTGGCCGCCATCGGAGCTCCTGAATACAACTCCGGCGGCGGCATATAAGAGGTCGGCACCCGAAGAGTCGATAGCCAGGGCTCGGACTATTGGAAAGCCCGGCAAGCCCCTGTTGACGTCTGTCCAGCTAGACCCACCGTCGCTGCTCTTGAAAATGCCATCGCCGAAGCTACCGGCATAGAGGGTGGAGGGAGTTTGGGGGTGGATCACCAGGGCCTGGAGCAGTTCGCCGGTAAGTCCCTCGTTGAACGGTGCCCAGTTGCCACCGTCGGTGCTCCTGGAGAGGCCGTCCCCGAAACTCCCGGCATAAAGAATCCAGGGAGAGGAAGGATCGACCTGCAAGGCGAGAACAGGAGCGCCGGACAGGCCCTTGTCCAGACCAACCCAGCCTATCCCCTCATCCTCGAGCTTGAACACCGCTCCACCAAAGGTGCCTGCGTATAGGGTCGAAGGAGTCTCCGGATCGATGGCCAGGGCGTGGACATCACGTGCGAGCGGCCCACGTGGCAAACCCCGATTGAATGCCTTCCAGCGGCTCCCCCAGTCGACACTTTTGAAGACGCCGGCCCCGTCGGTACCCGCATAGAGCAGGGAGGGATTCGAGGGATCGATCAGCAGGACCTGAACTCGGGGGTCACCCAAGCCTTCGTTAGCGGTTGTCCAGCTCTCCCCTCCATCCAGACTCTTGAGGATCCCTGCGCCGTCCGTGCCTGCATACAGGGTCGAGGAATTGATTGCCAGAGTCTGGACCAGTAGGTCGCTGAGGCCTTCGTTGACGGCCGCACATCCACGAAAAGCTGACGGATAGCGGGGCCCGTGCATCCCGCCTGGCCGCCGATCTAAACCGCACGCATCGGGAGAAAATTCGGGAGCTCTATCACCGAGCGTACGCCCGGGAGCCGGACAAAGAGGAACTGGCTGCCGCGACCCAGCATATCGAACACAAGGAGAAACACGGAACCGGAGAAAGTTCAGAGGAGGGTCTGAGGCAAGCCTATGAAGACATCCTGTGGGCGCTGATCAATACCAAGGAATTCATCTTCAATCACTGAGCATTTAGCTTAACCGTGTCTTACTCTTACTCTTGCCTTTGCCTTTGCCTTTGCCTCGACTTCATCTTCTGGTCGAATCAAGGCACGATTGGCGGAACCGACAAAGGCAAGGGTAAGACGGAGAAGTACATTCAATGACGTATAGCCGGCTGGTAGTTTCGATCTTCGTGGTCTGGCTGGGTGGTGCCTCACAGACCCTGGCCCAGCTCCCTTCGGCACGATTGCTCGCGGTCTTTCCCACTGGAGGGAAACAGGGGAGCACATTTGAAGTAACCGTGACCGGACAGGATCTGGATGAGGTAAGCCGCCTTCATTTCTCACACCCTGGAATCACCACCTCGATAGTCCTAACCGAACCCTCCCCTCTTCGCAAGCTGCCTCGGCCCGTGCCTGGGAAGTTCACGGTAACCATTGCGGCCGACGTGCCGCCCGTCCGGTATGACTTGCGCGCTATCGGCAGGTACGGAGTCTCGAATCCTCGCGCCTTCATGGTGGATGACCGACCCGAGATGAGGGAGCAGTCCCCAAATCAGAACCACGCCAACGCGAACAAGGTTCTGCTAGAAACGGTCGTCAACGGACAGGCCGACAAGGACGGCGCCGATTACTTCAGGTTCAGCGCCGAGAAGGATCAGCGCATTCTGGTCGATTGCTGGGCCCAGCGAATCGACTCTCTAATGGACGCGACCCTGGTCCTGTACGACGCAGCTGGCAGGGAGCTGAATCACAACCGGGACCACGACCGTCGCGATCCCCTGATGGATTTCACCGCACCGAAGTCGGGCGAGTATGTGCTGAAGGTCTACGACTTCCTCTACGGCGGTGGTGAAGAATATTTCTATCGCTTGACTATCGGAACGCGCCCCCACCTGGACTTCATCTTCCCACCCGCGGGCGAGCCCGGCAGCAAGAGCCAGTATCTTCTCTACGGACGCAACTTGCCGGGCGGGACCCAGTCGGGCTTGAGCATTGACGGCAAGCGCCTGGAGAAGAAGACGGTCGAGGTCGAGCTCCCCGTTGAGGGCGAAACGCAGGTGCAGACGACCTCCCTGCCCTTTCTGGAACCGGAACAAGTGGTCTGGGCTGGCATCGAGTACCGGCTGCGATCTGCCCAGGGGGTGTCCAATCCCGTTAGGGTGGGCCTTGCCACAGCGCCCATCGTGATCGAAAAGGAGCAGAACGATCAGCCCAGTCAGGCTCAAGAAGTCCAGCTCCCCTGTGAAGTCACGGGGCGTTTCTTTCCCAGCGGGGATCAGGACTGGTTCACTTTCCAGGCCAAGAAAAGGAGTGTCTACTGGATCGAAGTGCTCTCCCGTCGCCTAGGCCTCCCGACGGATCCGGCGCTGCTCCTGCAGCGAGTCACGACCGACTCAGCGGGTAGAGAACAGATCTTGGACATCGCCGAAGTCGATGACGCCACGCCGGTACTGGGAAACAGGAGCTACCAGAGCGCCAACAACGATCCGGTTTTTCGCTTCGAGGCAGTCTAGGGCGGCACCTACCGCGTTCGGCTCCAAGACCTTTACGGTGGGGCAGGAGGCAGCCCTTCTCATCTATATCGCCTCTCGATCCGCAAAGGCCGCCCCCGACTTTTATTTAGTGGCCCTGGCCCGAGATCAGCGGGATCTCGCCTTGGTGGCCAGTCTATGGACACCCTATTTACGCAAGGGTGAGAGCATGGCCCTGAAGGTGTTTGCCATCCGGAGGGATGACTTCGACGGTGAGATCTCTCTGGAGGTCGAGGGTCTACCGCCAGGACTTAGCTGTGGGCCCGCGCTGATCCCCGTAGACCGATCCGTGACAGACCTTATCTGCGAGGCCGCGGAAGACGCCACGGGAGGGACCACGGCCATCAGCGTCGTGGGCAAGGCCCGGCTAGGCCGAAGCCAGATCGTGCGTGAAGCCCTCTGGGCCTCACCTCTTCGGACGGTGCCGGATCTGAGGGGGGCCCTTTTCCAATCGCGGCTGAGTCGCGAGCTGATGCTCGCCGTCAGCGAGGAGGAAGCCATGCCTCCGCTTCCCGGTCTCGAAGTGGAGACGCAAGAATGGGAGATGTCTCTGGCAGGAAAGCTGGACATTCCCTTCAGGGTCATCGGGAGTAGCGAATTCCACAAGGATCTGCTCATCCGGCCAGTCGGTATCCCCGGGATGTGGATGGCGGATCCAATCTCCGTCGACTCCACGATGGAGGGAACCCTGACGCTAGAGTTGCCGCGGCCCCTGACTCCCCAGCTCAAGGTGGAGCCGGGACAATACATCTTCTACCTGGAAGCGACGACGCCGATCCCCTATCGCAACAATCCCGAAGCGGCCCAAGAGGCCCTACGGGAAAGGGGGAGGATCGAAAGGCTGGCCTCCCAACTAGCGATGACGGCCCAGAAGGCAGCCGAAACCAGGGCTGGAGCTCAAGGCCAGGCTTCCGCGCAATCCGCTGTCCAGGCCAAGACCGCCCAGAAGGAAAGGATCAGCGTAGTCCGGCGTGCCAAGGAGGCATCTGAGAAGGCCAGGATCAAGAAGCTCAGAGTCGCCGTTTACTCGGCGCCGCAAACCCTGACCATCACACCGGCTCCCATCGTCCTTTCCCTCGGAACTGTTCCGCAACGACTCAAGCCGGGGGCTTCGGTTGAGATCCCCGTGGACGTCGGACGACTGTACGCTTACGACGACCCGGTCGAGCTTCGTTTGATAGTCCCGGAGGACCGAATCGGTATACGGAGCAGCCCCATCATTATCCCGAAAGGGCACAGTCAGGCCACTCTTCTGGTAGAAGTTACAGAGGAGGCTGTGCCGGGCGAGTACAGCCTGACAATTCAGGTCCAGCTCGAGCTCAATGGGCAGGATCTGAAAGTGGAGGAGACCGTTTCGGTCCAGGTGGAAGCGTTTGAGAAGTCCGGTTGACCTACCCAATGATATTCGGCTCGGATCGTCTTCAACCCGTACACTCTGGTTATTTCCTGCCATGATTGTCGCCGCCACCAGTGACAGAGCCGTGACTGCAAAGGAGCGGTACCCGATCAACGATCGGGAGCTGCGGCGAGTCCATAAGGAGGGGGTCCAACTGGCCAAAGTCCGTATGGTCCGTTGTTTTCGGAATCGGTATGCCGGTACCGCTCCTTTGCAGTCACGGCTCTGTCAAACGGCGGCTTCTGCGTGATCTCCTATCCAATGAAGTCTCAGCCTAGATCCCGATCGCCCGGTTGGTTGGGCGGGAGTCTCATCACCATGCTACTCCTGACGCGTTGGGTCGCGGCTCAATCTCCTGAAGAGAGTGTCGGCGGCGGCTCCCAGTCCATTGCCATCACCCGGATGGAGCCCGGCCGCTCCATTGATTTCAAGCAGGGACTTCTGCCCATTTCCAGAAAGAACTGCCTGGCCTGTCACAACCAGACCTTAGCACTGGGTGGCCTCATACTGGAGACTCGTAACGACGTTCTGAAAGGCGGCGACGGAGGCCCCGTGGTGGTTCCGGGGCAAAGCGACGAAAGCCTCCTCTTGCAGCGCGCCGCCCATCGACTCCAACCTTTTATGCCACCTGCTGGAAACAAGGTGGGTGCCGTTGCCTTTACTCCCGACGAGCTGGGTCTTCTCGAATTGTGGATCGACCAGGGTGCCAGGGGGGAGGTTCAGAGCCTCCCCGAGAACCGGGTCATCTGGCAGCCCCTTCCGGCGGGCGTTAGTCCCGTTTATACCGTCGCTATCAGCGGGGACGGACAATGCGCCACCTGCGGCCATGGCAACCAGATTCTCGTGTATCGTGTTTCCTCGGGTCGCCTGGTGCAAGCTCTGACGGACCCTGATTTGCTGCAACCGGATTCCCAAATGAGCTCGGGCGCGGCTCATCGTGATCTGGTCCAATCCCTGGCCTTCAGTCCTCGGGTCAATCTTCTAGCCTCCGGAGGATCCCGCACGGTCAAATTGTGGCGGCGTCCGGATAGCGTGCGCAAGATGGACCTATGGGGAGCTGGAGACCCCGTGCGAAGTCTAGCCGTGAGTCCTGATGAAGGCTGGGCGGCCGCCGGAGGCGCGGACGGAGAGATCACGCTTTGGAAGCTGCCCTCCGGCCGCTGGGTGCGCACGATTGAGGCGCACACCGAGGCTGTGACCCAGATTCTGTTTGGACCGACCGGGACTTCCCTCATTTCCGGATCTCTGGACGGGTCCCTCCGCATTTGGGACAGGAGCAAGGGCAATCTCATGGGACAGGCCGAAACCTCGTCGCCCATCCACGCCCTTGCCCTGACGGGAAATGGCAGGCAGATAGCCTCGGGGAGTGAAGATGGCGTGATTCGCATCTGGCCGAGTCGCTCTGACCAGGCTCCCCTCACCTCCCTCGTCCCAATTCGGGAGATCCACGCCCATCCACGTCCCCTTACATCCCTGGTCTCCATCGACGGGAACGGCAAACACCTTCTCTCCGCGGGTGAGGATGGCACGGTGCGCTATTGGGACTGGGTGGCAGGGAAGCAGATTCAACAGATAGACCACGGTGCGGCGGTGGCGACCGTGGCCGCCAGCCCGGACGGGCTAAGATTCGCTTCGTCTGGCCTCGACGCGGTGTGGCCAGGCTTTGGAGCAGCGCGAGCGGTAAGCTCCTGGCCGAAATGACGGGAGACCCCCGCCTCCGAGAGCGCCTTGCCAGCCTCGATCGTGCTCTCGTCGTCGCCAACAGAAGCGTCCAGCTTAGAGAGCAGCTGCGTGCCGACGCTCAGGAAATCCTGGAGGGAAAGTCCGAGGCAAGCAGTTCGGCTGCCGCCGACAAATCCAGGGCGGAGCGAGCCTTCGCCCGAAAAATAAAATCAGCCCAATCCGCCGACTCGGCGAAGGAAGCGGCTGAGAGACACGCTTCGGATCTGGAGAGAAGGGCGGAAAATCGGAAGGCGGTATCCGAAACCCCTGGAGGGAATGCCAATGATCAGATCGCTACTGTCGGGCGCGACGCCCTGGCTAGAGCTGCGCTGAGGCAAGAGAGCAGACTCATCGGTTGGCGGCACTTGCCGAGAAGGCTGCCCAGGAATCCAGCGATGCCCGAAGGGAGATGGTGGCGGCCACAGAGCAGGCGGAGTCGGCCCTTAAACTAGCCCAGCAAGCGGCAGCCGAATTGATTGAGGCCAGAACCGCCCTGGCACATGCCGAAGCCGTACTCGAGGAAACCAAAGCCGATCTGGAAACCGTGC
>Ga0310123_10001461_pt1 | contig 19627 bp, 14 predicted proteins | sample CB6_AW_1057_MG_FD_203505 | JGI IMG/M metagenome (GOLD analysis project Ga0310123, IMG submission 203505) | Marine microbial communities from Western Arctic Ocean, Canada - CB6_AW_1057 | ecosystem: Environmental > Aquatic > Marine > Oceanic | place: Canada: Western Arctic Ocean | collected... | reverse complement strand
GCAAGGCGCTCAAAGCAATCACGCAATCGCTTGATCATCATGTACTTCTACCTACCAACCACACGATGATCCATGTTGCCAGCGACGGAAAAGAGGTCACTGCCACGTTCGCAGACCGCCGCTGGATTTTTCCTGCCGAGGACTGCATTCTGCTGCCAGTCGTGAATACGACAGCGGAACTCCTGGCTCGCTTCATTGGCGAACAACTACTGGAAAAGCTGGATAAACAAACAGCGGTCAAGCCTCTCGGCATCCAGATCGAAGTCGACGAATGCGCCGGTCAAGTAGGAATTTGGCACCACCAGCCAGTCTAAACCGGTCACATCAACTGCTGTAAATTGGCGATCCCCAGTCAAAAGTCGGCAGCTAGCTTACGCTGTCGATACGCTTCGTAGAAAATAATTGCGGCAGTCGCCGAAACATTGAGGCTGTCGGCAATACCGCACATGGGAAGCCGCACAGGCGTCATTTCTGACGACGACCAAATCGGGGACAAGCCCTCCGCCTCGCTCCCTAACACTATGGCCACTGGCCCGCGCATATCGATTTCAAAAACAGTTTGTTTGGCCGTCGGGCAAGCCGCCAGAATCTGTAGTCCCTCTCGCTCGAGCCACGCGCGAACCGCAGTAGCCTCGGCAGAAAACACACGCTCTCCAAAGACCATTCCCAGGCTTGCCCGAATCGTGTTCGGGTTGAACAAGTCGGTGCGGCCATCGGCAATGACAACCGCGTCGACACCGGCAGCATCAGCTGTCCTTAAAATGGCCCCCAGATTGCCCGGTTTTTCTACACCTTCGACGACCGCTACGAAGGCCCCCGGAGCTAGCCTCAGGCCCCCCAGTGTCCGCTGGGGGATTTCGGCCACCAACACAATGCCATCATTTCGGTCACCGTACGAAAGCTTTTCGAATACTTCCGGCGTTACCTCGAAAAGTTCCGTCGAACGGCCCGTCAGAAGAGCAATCGCATCCGCTGCATCCCTCGACTGGCATAGTTCACGGCAGACAAACGCCCGACGAGATTCGACGCCCGCCGCCAGGGCACGGGCTATCTCGCGAGCACCGTCCACCAGGAATTGACCCGATCGTTGTCGCCACTTGTGCTGTCTTAACAGCACAGCCTGTTTGATGCGTTGGTTCTGACGGCTGGTTATGAGAAATGGATTCATAGAAGCATCATCCAGAGAGTCACCCAAACCTGTCAACTTGCCTCAGATTCTGCAATCGGGAATAATTGCGTCGGTACGCCCCCTGTGCTATGATCTGGGCGGAGGAGTGGGTTCTTTTTTGGTTTCACCAGTCCTAAAGGAGACAATTGTTATGGTTTACCGAGTCCTTAGCCTCGCCGCTGTGATAGCGGTTTTAAACGTGCTGCCTGCCAGTGGCGAGGATACTGGCCAACAACAATGCCCAATTTCCGTTGCCATAGCGAAGCTGCCACGGCTCACTTACGTTGTGGCCGAGGAAACATGTGATTGCCCCAAGTCAGCTGCAACCAAGGCAGAAAAGCTTGGTGTACCTCTGGTGTTCGCCGTCGGGAAAGCAACCTTCGACAACGAGAACGATGCCAAGGTTGCGTTGGTCAACGCCACCGAGGCCTATCTTGACGAATTTTCCAAACCTTGCAAATGTGAAGTGAGCGGCTTGACCACCGTCGCAGGGAGATCGATGCAATGCGAAAAGACGGCTGCCAAACTGGCAAGCCTGGTCAGCAAGGCAATGGATGACGTGTACTTGACCTACAAGGTTGGTGACCAGGAATGCCATTGCCCGAAGCAAGCCGCCAGCCTGGCCAAGCAGTCGGGCAACGTAAAGCTTTACGTTGTCGGCGAAGAATGCACCGACTGCCAAACGACCGCCCGCCTGAATCTGGCGCGGGCGAAATTCCGTGCTGCGGTGGAAGCTTTGGTCGCTGCAGAGCAGGAAGCTGAAGCGCAGAGCAAAAGCTAAACCAGAAGAGCAACTTGTGCGAGTGGCAGATAAAATATGGCTGCCACTCGCACTTTTTCCACGTAATCTTGACCGATCACTTCTTTGCGTACGGCACCCTGATACTAGCCGAGGTTTGGCAAGCCGTTGTTGGCTGCCATCTCGAACCGCTTAAGGCAACTCTTGGCGGTTATGCCCGATTTCGAGTCCGCAACACACCCTTCCCTGGAATCATTGCCGCACCAACGGTTGAACCCTTGGAGGGAAAACTCTATCTCGGGCTCGATCCCAAGCTACTGTCCCTGCTTGACCAGTTCGAAGGCAGTCTCTACTGCCGCCAACTTGTGAATGTGCGGGCAAGCGACGGGCACCAGTATCGCGCCAACGCCTACGTCGTACGGCCAGAAAACCGGCGCCTGTTAACAGACGAGCCCTGGTGTCCGAAAAGCTTCGCTGAATCTGGCAAATTGGACCGCTTCTTGGCCCAAACCACGACTGAAAAACACCCGTCAGCCTGATCGAACAGAGGGCGGCTCCCTGGTGGGACAGGCACTCGTCGGCCAACTAGGGCTTGACACTTCCCGTAACCCGCTTTTGGACATCAGTCTCAAGCACCCCAAAGGCCTGTTCGTGACGCTGCAAAGAAAGAGACAAGGCCTGTAGCGTCCTCTTGGCGGTAAAATAATTGAGGACGATTCGCTGCGTGACCACAACCGGTTCGCTGGGGATACCATACGGCTGCGCGTTGAGACCAAAGTCGAGGATCAATTCCTCGGGAGTCCCTGTAACGCGGCAGAAGTTGGCGTAGCTGCAGACGGAATCCTTATCGACCACTTCGACACGAGCCCGCTGCTGAACGCCTTCTTGAGTGGATGGTGTTGCCGCCTCAGCATCTCCAGTTGAAGATTTTGTTTTTGCTTGTCCCACTGCGGTGGACGGTTTGTCTGAAGTTGGCTTATCGGCCATGGATTCATCCTCGAGTTGTGTGTTTGAATGGACAGCCGGTAGTTCGACTACTTCCCTCTTAACTTTCCTCTTACGGTACGGCCCTCTTATTTCTTTCCTCTTACGGTACGGCCACTTCTTAGAAATTCTAAACCTTTGCGACGAGGTCGACCATCCCCCAATCATCTCCCGGTGTCCCCTTTTGTGCCTGGCCGATCCGTTGATGAGCCGTGGCGCGATGTTAGTCCTGGTCTCCTCCACAACCAGCCGAAATTTTGAGGATTACGTTTTCTGCGCAGGTCTGGGGAGTCAGGTAGCTGGCTGCTTTTCGGAGTTCCAATCGCCGCAACAATCCGGCCTGCCGTGCCTCGGCTCGTTCAGCGACCCAATTTGGCCCTTTTATCAGCAGCAGGCGGTCAAACGCGCCCCAATGTGGTTCGAGCCAGCGGACGATCCTCGCCAAGGGTCCCACAGCACGTGCCACCAAGGTGTCGAAGGTTACGAGTTCCAACACTTCTTCGGCCCGACAGGCGTGGACCACAACAGGAAGTTTTAGTTGCTCCACGATCGCGGTAACGGCCACCGCTTTTTTCTGAGTCGATTCGCTTACCGCTAATTGAAGATCAGGCCTGAGTATGGCCATCATCAGTCCCGGCACACCCCCACCCGTACCAATATCGAGCACGCGTTCTCCGACTTTGACGAGTTGGCAAAGTTGCCAACTATCGACCACATCCCGTCTGGAAAATTTATCCATCGTGGTATGTCGTGTGAGATTCATCCGCTCGTTCCACATCCAGAGCAATCGACGATAGCGGTCGAGCAATTCAATCTGCGCCGCATCGATCGGTATAGCCAAACTGGTCAGTAGAGCATCAAGCGACTCACTATCGGGCTCAAAGACGGTCTCGTCATTTATCAAGGGGCTGTTGCTCCTGACTTCCCTTCGGTCGATAATCGGCAGCGTGCAGCACATGGCACCAGCCACTCAAAAAGCCACTTTACAAATCAAGGGACGCTTTACAAGATTTTTCAGCCAAGCTTTACAAGATTTTTTAGCCAAGCTTTACAAGGTTTTTTAGCCAAAACGTCTTTTTAGCAGAAACCGGAGCTACGGGAAACTGTCGCCCAAGTTCATGGACAACCATACGATTACTCTTCGCCGCAACAGCAACCAGGCCTGCGGGCTGGGGCAATATGCCATCGATATGCTCGCCGGCCGGTACCCTGGACCGAGTCGTTCCGTGTTGGCAAAAACCGAGCAGTTCCATCTCGACAGCATTGCCTGTGGCATTTCGGCTTTGGCATGCGGTTGCAATGCGCCACACGTGCTACGCGAGGAGGCACTTTACTATGCCGTTGGCGATCCATCAACAGGCGTGCCCATGTTTGGCACGCGGGTTCTGGTTCATCCGGAAAAAGCAGTCTTGGCCTGTGCTTCAGCGGTCCGCGAATGGGACGCCAATGGCACAAATTTCGGGTACAACCCGGCACGAGCTGCAACGGCGGGTGAGTTTGGCCACAACGACTACTACCCGGTTGCAATCGCAGCGGCCCAACTGGCCGGTTGGGATGGCGGTAAAACGTTGCTGGCAATGACTGTGCTGGACGAAATCCGTGGTCGGTTGGCAGAAGTCTTCTCGCTGAAAAACCATAAGATCGACCACGTACTGCATGGTGCAATTGCCTCGGCTGTGGTTTACGGAGCCGTGCTTGATGCGACGGTCGATCAAATCGAATCGGCAATCGGCCTGATCGTAGCGCACCATGTGCCATTTCGCGCTATTCGAGCCGGTCATCAGCTCTCCGATTCCAAGGGCGCCTCGGCGGCAATCAGTGCCGAAGTCGCGGTGGCGAGCATGCATCGGGCCATGCGCGGTTTCGTGGGTCCTGGCGACGTGTTCCGAAATCCACAAGCCCTTTTCTGCCTTTTCGAGCCACCCGAGGCGGCTGACACGAGCCCTTTTGAATTGACGCTTACAACCGCTGGTGATGACTTCGCTGTGATGGGAATGCACTTCAAGCTTGGGCTGTATGAACACCAGTCTGCCGGCGCGATTCAAGGGTTGCTTGACCTGCTGGCTGAAAAGCCGCAGCTGGTAGGCAATCTGGCCCAGCTGCAATGCGTGCAAATCATGATTTACGAACCAGCCTTCAGCATCATCGGTGATCCCGACAAGCACAATCCTCAAACTCGTCAGTCAGCAGACCACTCGATGGTCTACATCATCGCAACGCTGATTCGCAAGGCACACGAAGCCCGACTGCAAGGCTGGGATGGTAGCAACGGTTGGAAAAGGCTGATGCTCACTCCGGCTGATTACACCGAGGATGAAACAGCGCTGAGTCATCCGCTCACCCGAGCACTCATGCAAAGAATTGATTTCCGGCATGGTGGCCCAGACTACGACGACAAGTATCCCGACGGCATTCCCACGCAAATCCAGATCGATCACGCCGTGCACGGTGCATGCTCAAGCGGGTTGGTGATGTATCCGGAAGGCCACGCCCGCTGCCAAAGTGACAACCTCCAAGAGTTGCTGCAAGAAAAATTTGTGGGCTTGGCAACCCTGGGTGTCGACGATCCCACCGCGCTGCGGGCCCGATTCATCAATTTCGCCGAAAAGTCACCTGAAGAAATCGCCACACTCTACGACTTTGAAATCCGTTTTTCACGACCTCAATAACCGATCATGGGATTGCTACCCGCCTTGCTGCCATGTCGCTGTTCGGAATTCTTAATGTCGATAAACCGCCTGGCTGGACCTCTCGCAGGGCGGTTAACCACATCCAACGTTTCGTGCGGCCTGCCAAGGTTGGACACACCGGCACGCTCGACCCCATCGCCACGGGGGTGTTGTTGATTTGCGTTGGACCAGCAACACGGCTGGTCGAATACTGCCACCGGCTGCCTAAATGCTACCGGGCAACGTTCTTGCTCAGTCACCGAAGCCCCACTGACGATACCGAGGTCGAAAGCGAATGTCTGCCTGACGCCCCGCGACCAACCCACGCACAAATCGAAGCTGCTCTCTTCCAGTTCCGGGGGCAGATTCAACAACGTCCTCCGCTCTTTTCGGCCGTCAAAATCCAGGGCCAACGTGCCTACCAAATTGCGCGAAAAGGCAAACAGGTCGAACTACCGACACGAATTGTCACAATTCACTCACTTGAACTGATCGCTTATACCTTCCCGGAATTGGTCCTCCAAATCAAATGCAGCACCGGTACCTATATCCGCGCGCTGGGGCGTGATTTGGCTTTGTCGCTCAACACCGTGGCCGTCATGTCAGCTCTCGAAAGAACCGCGATTGGTAACTTTCGAATAGAGGACTCCCTCGAATTGACTGGAGTCTCTGCCGACAACGTTTCAATGGTGATCAGGTCGCCACTTGAAGTACTCGACTCTCTGGCATCCATCAAAGTAACCCCCGAGCAGGAACTCGCGATTGGTCATGGGCAAATGGTCTCACTGAATCTTCCCGACGAAGCCTCCGAATGCGTAGCCGTCAATGACGCGGGAATGGTGCGGGCTATTGTTCGACGCCAACCGGATGGCCGCTACCGAGCCGTGCAGAATTTCCCCGACGGTTGACACCTCCCCGCAGAAGGGATGACCACCTGTTTCCGGTGCGGCCAGCTTTAACGTGTCTTACCTTGGCTGGGAATCCGGCGCCCACTCTTAACGATTCTGGCAGTTTTGTGGATACGACTGAACGATCGTATGGCTGGCGCCTGAAACACCGGTAATACCTCTCGTAACTGCCGCGTAAGGGGTAAGTCAGGCTGGCAAGGAGTTGGTCTGTGTGCTCTTACCTTGCCGAAATCAAAAGTGGGTGACTCCTCGCGGTCATTTTCTGGATAGCTGTTGGGGCAAGGGCTGGCCCAGAGAAGAACAAGCCGTGTTCAGGCAGTTAGACCACCAATGAGCAATTTCTTTGACCCTTACTGCCTGACACGGGTGCCTCAAAGTTTTGGGAGCATTCCTTGATCCAAGGCGTTTCCTATCCAATGAACATGTTCGAACAACGTAGCCTAAAGGTCGATATCTGTGCGCTAGGTCTGTTGGCTTTGACCACGTTCCTGGGATTTGCTCTCTTCACCTATCACAAAACCGACCCGCCGGGCACGCTGGTCTATCCTGTGCCCACAGTCTATCAAAACGCTTGCGGTGTCAGCGGTGCGTTTGCTGCCCACAACCTCTTCGAAAGTCTCGGCATTGGGGCGTACTACGCCGTCGGCTCGCTTGCCATCCTGACCATTCTGCTCTTTAAGCGGCGTAAGATTGACCAACCCGTACTGAGGGCTGGAGGATGGATTGTTTCACTAGTTGGTCTTACCGCACTCGCCGCATTGGCTATTCCCAACCTTTCACCGGGTCCCGTTGTCGGTTCCGGAGGTTATGTCGGAGCCATAGCACGAAACGTGCTCGAACAGCATTTCGCACAGGCAGGAGCCTACATCTTTACGGTTACCGTCCTGCTGGCTGGACTCCTGCTCTGCACCGACTATGTCCTCCTGAACTTGGCTGCGCTAACGACCATCTTTTCAGGCAGAGGTCTCGTGAAAGTCGGACAACTTAGCCATGCCGCCGCCTCGGCGCGGGGCGGACGTGCCAAAACAGATGCCGAAAATGATGCCGAGCTTTCAGAGGAAGAAACCACTGACGAGGATTGGGAAGAGGAAGAGGAGGAAAACGAAGAAGAGTGGGACGATGAAGAATTTGGCGAAGACACCGAAGATGAAGACCAACAGCAGCAATCACCCCGCAAACTCAAGATTCGAACCCCCGCCGAGAAGGGAGCCAACCCGTCGAAACCAGCCCAAAATGATAATGCCACAAAACCTCAAAACAGGGCTGCGACCCAGTTGGCATTATCCGGTGCCAATCTGGCCAATGGTTTGAAATCAGCCCTTGGTATGAATGGAAACACAGCAACTCCGCCCCGGCCAGCCCCCCCGAAAACCGAACGCGATGAAATCATCGAAAAACTCGAGGCGGCAGACCACCAGACACCTGGAAAGGAGGCTTATGAACTACCCTCCCTTAATCTTCTCCTACCTCACGAACACGTTTCGTATAAGAAGTACGAACGGGAAGTTCGTCAAAAGGCCCGCGTCCTGGAAAAGACATTCAGGAACTTTGGATTCAACATCCGCGTCGTGGAAGTCGAAACCGGGCCGGTGATCGCTCAATACGAAGTCCAATTGGAAGCAGGCTTGCGATTATCAAAAATCACCTCGCTATCTGACGATCTGGCCATTGCATTACGTGTCCCCAGCGTCCGTATTGTTGCTCCCATTCCCGGTAAGAATACCGTGGGAATCGAGGTTCCCAACGAGAACCGTCAAGTCGTCAAGCTGCGTGAGGTCATTGAGGAAACTCACGGCCGTGCGAAACGGATGAAAATCCCCATCTACCTTGGCAAAGACGTCGCTGGACGGCCGATGGTGGTCGATCTCACTTCACTCCCCCACCTCTTAATCGCCGGTCGGACTGGTACCGGTAAGAGCGTTTGCCTCAACTCGATCATTGTTTCCATACTGATGGGCCGCGGGCCCGACGAGGTCCGCTTGTTGATGATTGATCCCAAAATGGTCGAACTTTCCGGATACCGGAAACTGCCTCATTTGATGCACCCAGTTGTGACCGACATGCGAAAAGCTGAGGCGATTTTGTCATGGGCCGTCGACAAAATGGAAGAACGGTATCAACTCCTCGCCCGTGCCGGAGTCAGGCACGTGAGCGTCTACAATCAACTTGGGGATGAAGAACTCCGCGAAAGGGTGCGACCCAAAAGCGAAACCGAGTGGGAACAAATCCCGCGACAACTTCCCTATGTCGTCATCGCAGCGGACGAAATGGCTGACCTGATACTGACAGCCGGCAAAGATGTTGAACAACACATCATCCGCCTGGCCCAAAAAAGTCGCGCCGTGGGAATTCATTTGATCCTCGCAACGCAAAAACCTACCGTTGATGTGATCACGGGACTGATCAAGTCCAATTTGCCCGCCCGTATCGCTTTCCAAGTCGCCAGCCGTACCGACAGCCGTGTCGTACTCGACGAATCAGGGGCCGAAAAACTGCTGGGGAACGGCGATATGCTTTTCCTCTCGCCCGGAACCAGTACCTTGTTTCGCGGTCAAGGAACTTTTCTCTCTGATGACGAAATCTCCAACGTGGTCGATTTTGTGGCTACCGACGACCCCCAATTCGCGCACGAACTTCTGGAATTGAAAACTAAAGATGAAAAAGAAGCTGCTACAGCGGGCGACTTCAGAAATCGAGATGAACTCTACGAAGCAGCTGTCGATATCGTCGTACGCGAACGCCGAGGAAGTGTCTCCCTGCTGCAACGCACACTGGGAATCGGTTACGGGCGGGCAGCACGGCTCATTGACTTTATGGCCGAAGACGGCGTTGTCGGTGAGTATAACGGTGCCCAAGCGCGAGAGGTAATGGTCACGCTTGAACAATGGGAAGCCACGAATGTCCAACGTGATCTCGACCAACAGGATTCTACCACGATCACGTCCTCTCTGGCCAAAAGTAACCAATCAACACATCGGAATAAAGTTGACTTGAAACAGGAAATAGAAGGTCCAACGGCCGCTAGTGTCTCCACCAAAGAATCGATAGGAAATCCAGCGTTCGAAAGCAGTGAAAATTCCTGGGACGTACCATGGAAAGCAGAAAACGAAGAACTCGAGGAGTCGCGTGACGAGGAGGAATGCGTCGATCACGAGTCGTGGGAGAACGGCGGCGAAGTTGAAAACGAAGCAGAGGAAGAAGAAGAGTACGAAGACACAGAAGAAGAAGAAGACGAAGAAGACGAAGAAGAAGAATCCATCGATACCGGGTAGCACCTCCACATGGCACTTCCCCGCCGACGTGCCACCTTGGTCTCTGTTTCGACGCGATGCAAATTCAATGGCAGCCTCACTGGCAACCACCCCTCTCTATGAAAACCACCTGCTGATCACCAGGACTGGTTTTGGGGCACTCATCCCACACAAGTCGGCCGGAAATATGGCCCCCACTTTCCGTGAAATTTCCCATTCCCCGCCACCCTTACAGAATGCTACACTACTAGAGAGGGTGGAGAACTGTGCCCGATTGGCGTACGCGTTTCATTTTCCGGATGAAAAGGGGGATTTCTCGATGGAAGCAAAACAACCAGGGTCCGGAACTCGTATGATCGCAATTTTGACGGGCTTTGGGGCACTCGTTGCTTTTTGTGCGGTTGTTCAGGGGGAACCAGCGCCGTCGTCAAAGCAATCCGTCGTGGTTGCAACTCAATCAACGGCAGCAGCGGATTCGTTGTCGGTAGCACCCCGATTAATCTCCGCCCAAAACGAGCCAACCCATGTCGAGGCTCCCTCGCCTCCCGACGAGGGGGCACCGGAGTCACGGTTAGTCAGCCCCTCGGATCACGACGTTCCAGGCGAAACAATCGACCCTGCTGTGGCCACCTGCATCCCAGTGTCTGTCTGCGAACACAAATTGCACCGTAGTGCGAGAAGGTTCCTGGCGTGTCACTCGGGCACAACCCATGCCGCGCTGGAAGTCATCAACCCGGCAGACTGTTGCGGTTGTTGCTATGAGGTTGAGGTTTGCTTGCCGGCCTGTTGCACAGGTGTGCCGCACTGGTCGAGCCGGGTTGGACTTTTCCGCCGAGGGATCGTGGAATATTGCTGGCCATGCGGTTGGCGAGCCAAAGTCGTGTTTCGTGCTTGCGGCGACGTCGTGGTACACTACGATGCAAATTGACATGGGTGCGCCAGGGAGCCGAACATGGGTGCGCCAGGGAGCCGAAACAGGCGGGCAACTTGACCCGGGTCAGCGAGCCGGCTACACTTCCCCTATCATAGAACCATCAGCTCACTTAAAGTAGAAGGCATCCATGATACACCCCCCTTGCAAGTCGATTTCTTCCGTCGCACGCGGCGTCGGAATCATTATGGTTATGTTGGGAGGGCAGCCTTAGGGTTGGTTTCGGTTACGATCGATACACACAGCCCTGAGGCCCCAAAAGCCTCAGGGTTTTTTTGTGACAAAGACATTCCTTCTGGCAATGGTGGAGCCCTTCTGGCAATGGTGGAGCCCTTCTGGCAATGGTGGAGCCCTCCTGGCAACGGTGGAGCCCAACCGCGAGCAACCTGCCACGATGCCGGCTCCTGACGGGCACGGCATCCTGCTCAAATCACACTGGTAAACGATACGGCGATGACACGAATCGAGATCTACGACACGACACTTCGCGACGGCGCACAAGGTGAAGGGGTCAATTTTTCACTTGAGGACAAGCTTCTCATTGCCCGGAGACTCGATGAACTCGGCTTTGATTTCATCGAAGGAGGCTACCCCCTTTCGAATCCAAAAGATGCGGAGTTTTTCCAACGGCTCGTAGAAAATCCACTGAAAAAAAGTCGCGTGTGTGCATTTGGCATGACGCGACGAAAGGAGGTTGCTGCAGCCGACGATCCCGGCATGAAGGCACTGCTGGAATCGCAAGCACCGGTGCTGACAATCGTGGGGAAGACGCATGACTTTCATGCCACGGAAGTGCTCCGGGTATCACTGGAAGAAAATCTGGCGATGATTCGCGAGACGGTGGGCTACCTTCGTGAGGCAGGCCGCGAGATCATCTATGACGCCGAACACTTTTTCGACGGTTGGAAAGCGAACCCGGACTACGCTCGTAAAACGATTCAAGCGGCGGTTGAAGGTGGAGCGATGCTGGTAGTGATGTGCGACACAAACGGTGGAAGCCTGCCTGAAGAAATCACAGCCATCACGCAAGAGGCCTTGTCTGCAGTCGATGTTCCGCTTGGTATCCATACGCACAACGATTGCGATCTCTCGGCAGCAAACTCTTTGGCAGCTGTAGATGCCGGAGCAATCCACGTTCAGGGTACGATCAATGGGCTTGGTGAACGATGTGGCAATGCCGATTTAATTGCGATCATGGCAAATCTGGCTATCAAGAAAGATGGTTATGAGTTATTGAACGGAGGTGGAATCAAGTATCTGACGGAACTTTCCCGTTACGTTTATGAGATTGCCAATCTGCACTTCTGCTCCAACCAGGCCTTCGTGGGACCGAGTGCATTTGCCCACAAGGGTGGAATGCACGCCCATGCCATCAATCGAGCAGTCACGAGTTACGAGCACATTCCACCGGAAACGGTAGGCAACGAACGCCGCGTGCTGGTGAGTGAACTTTCGGGGCGATCAAACATCATTGCTTTGACGACCAAGCACGATCTTGAGCACGACAAAGAGCTTATGGATTCATTGCTTCGCCAGGTCGTTGAGATGGAAAACCGTGGATACCAATTTGAAGCCGCCGAAGCCTCATTCGACCTGCTGGTAAAGCGGGCTGCGGAAAAATTTTCTCCCCACTTTGAGCGCATCAATTACCGCGTCAATGTGGAGATGGAGAATCACAAACAGAAACCTACCACCGTGGCAACGGTTAAACTACGGATCGGAAACCGTATGTTCTACGAGGTGGCCGAGGGAGACGGCCCGGTGAATGCCCTCGACAACGCTATGCGAAAGGCACTTTGCAATGTGTTTCCAAAGTTGGCAGATATGTATCTTGTCGATTACAAAGTACGAGTTATCAATTCTGAGGCAGCGACGGCTGCCGCCGTTCGAGTCGTAATTGAAAGTCGTGATGCCGACGGCGAAGTATGGGGTACCGTCGGCGTACATGAGAACGTCATTGAAGCCAGTTGGGACGCACTGGTTGACAGCATCGAGTACAAGCTGATCAAGGACGAGAATAGCTAATCACTCCCTCGCTTTTTTGCGTCTGCCTGCCGAGTTCTAATAGCTGAGTGCTGGAGTTCAGTAAATCAAATCATGACAGCCACTTCCGAAGTATCGCTTCAAGATCTCCCTTCCCAATATGACCATGCTGGGGCACAGGAACGCTGGTACCCGTTCTGGGAACGTCGCGGCTATTTTCATGCCAACCCGAATGACCCCGGCCCTCCCTATACGATCGTCATCCCTCCGCCCAATGTCACCGGAGCACTTCACCTGGGGCATGCGCTGAACAACACCTTGCAGGATATTCTCATCCGCATGAAGCGGATGCAAGGCTACAACGTGCTCTGGATGCCAGGGACGGACCACGCTGGGATTGCTACGCAGGCTGTGGTGGAACGACGGTTACTGGAAGAAGAAGGCAAATCACGGCACGATTTGGGGCGTGATGGGCTCGTCGAGCGCATTTGGAACTGGAAGGAACAATACGAGGCTCGGATCCTGGGGCAGCTCAAACAGCTTGGGTGTAGCTGCGACTGGGACCGAACTCGTTTTACGCTCGATGATACCTGTGCCCGGGCAGTGCGCGAAACGTTTTTCCGACTTTTCCAGGACGACAAAATCTACCGCGGCAAGCGACTGGTCAATTGGGATACCTTTCTGCAAACCGCTGTGAGCGATGATGAAGTCTTCCACGAAACCGTCAAAGGCCACTTCTGGCACTTCAGCTATCCAGTGATTGACCCACAACCGGGTGAACCGACGCACGTGACGATTGCCACGACGCGACCTGAAACAATTCTTGGCGATACGGCCGTCGCTGTACACCCCGACCCGGGTACTGCCCTCGAAAAAGTAAAATCGAGTCTCGTCGAAAAACTTGCCGCCGCTACAGAAAAGGACCAACCCTTCCTTGAGGAGCAAATCACAGCTCTTGAAGTCCACCGCAAAACTAGACTCACTGAACTCGAACAACTGCGAAATATGGCGCGTGACGGCCGCAAACTTTTGCTCCCGCTGGTCGAACGTGAGATTCCGCTCATCGCCGATCCCTGGGCGAAACCAGAACTTGGCTCCGGCAGCGTAAAGATCACGCCAGCCCACGACCCAAACGACTACGATGTCTGGCAACGCAACCAGGAAATTGGTGCGATCAACATTATCAATCCCGACGGAACGCTCAACGAAAATGCTGGACCCTATGCCGGCCTTAAGATCAAGAAAGCACGGGAAACGGTCGTCGCCGACCTCGAGGCGCAAGGTTTGCTGCGAGAAATTGAAGACCGTGAGATTGATCTGGCCCATTCCGATCGCTCGAAAACACCAATCGAACCGTATCTCGCTGACCAGTGGTTCGTGAAGATGGACAAACTGGCCCAATCAGCCATGGATGCCGTCACCGATGGCCGTGTAAAAATCGTGCCCAAACGCTACGCCAAAGGTTACCTCGACTGGCTCGGTGAAAAACGAGACTGGCCAATTGGCCGCCAACTCTGGTGGGGACACCGAATTCCGGTATGGACCTTAAATCGAGAGCGACTGCCTGGTCATCCATCAGCCGAATCGGATTCGACAACCCAACTCCACGGGATGCTTGACGGACTGGCGGAGTTTGAAAAAGCCGCCCGCTTGTCAATCAAGCAAAAAGAAGAAAATGGCAAGATCACGAAAGTCTTTGTGTGCGTGCGAAGCGAAAATGATCCTGAAGTAATCAACTACCTGGAGAAGGATGGCTGGTTCCGGCAAGAAGACGACGTTCTCGACACCTGGTTCTCAAGTGCCCTCTGGCCGCATTCCACCTTGGGCTGGCCAGAGAACACGGTAGAACTCGCCAAGTTCTATCCAACCAGCACGCTCGTCACAAGTCGCGATATCATCACGCTTTGGGTAGCGAGGATGGTGCTCACGGGGCTTTACAACATGAACGACATTCCCTTCGAAGAGGTGTATGTCCACCCCAAAATCCTCGATGGGTATGGCGAGACCATGTCCAAGAGTAAAGGTAATGGGGTCGATCCGGTCGATGTGATCGAGAAATTTGGAGCAGATGCTCTTCGCTTTGGTATCGCCTACCTGACCACCGAGACTCAGGACGTGCGGATGCCCGTCGATTTCGAGTGTCCCCACTGCCATGCCCTTGTGAAACAAACCAAGAAGAACCGGCAGCTTCCCAGAGTCGAGTGTGAGAAATGTAACGAGCCATTCCGCACCCAATGGGCGGAATTGGAGGAAGACCAAACGCTACGACGCGGGGCGGTGGTGAGTGATCGGTTTGAACTAGGTCGCAACTTTTGCAATAAGTTGTGGAATGCCTCTCGATTCTCCCTGATGAATCTCTCGGGATATGAGTCGGGACCCGTCGACTCGGAAAAATTGCGACTCGAAGACCGGTGGCTCCTGTCACGACTCACGACCGTTACGCAACAAGTAACCTCGGCACTCAACGAATACCGCTATGCAGACGCCGCGCGCACCCTCTACGATTTCGCTTGGGACGAATTTTGTAGTTTTTATATAGAAATGGCCAAAACCCGGTTTGCTATTGTCGCACAGCGCACAACGGCTCAGCGTGTTTTAGCACATGCACTCGATACCATCCTGCGATTGCTCCACCCGCTAATCCCATTTCTCACCGAAGAAGTTTGGCAACTGCTCAACGAGGTCGCTTCCACTCGAGGTTTACCCGAGCCGATTTTGGCAGCCGAAAGTGTTTGCGTTGCGCCGTGGCCCGATGCCAATACCTCGTATCAAGACCCTGCAATCGAGGAACAATTCGCACAATTCCAGGCAGTGCTCGGCGCCGTGAGGAAAATCCGTACCGAAAACAACCTGCCAACCAGGGAGCCAGTCGAATTTTACGTGCGCTGCAACCCGTCAGTTGCCAGGCTGCTCGAACCGATGCAGCCCTATTTCAGCTCGATGGCCAAAGCCACGGTTAAAGCGTTGGGCCCTGATACAACATCACCCCGGCGGTCGGCCAGTGAGGTCCTGGCCGGTCTGGAAGTGCACCTTGACGTCAGCGCTTTTTTCGACGTTGATGTCGAGCGAGCCCGCCTTACCAGACAGCTTGATGAACTTGCGGGGCGCATCAAATCGATTAATAAGAAACTCGCTAACAAAAACTTTGTCAATAAAGCTCCGGCCAACGTCGTCGCCCAGCAGCGTGAAAGCCTGGCCGAAGCCCAAGCACAGCTTGACTCAATCAAAATTGCAATAGAAAAAATTGCCGACGGGTAAAAAACGCTTCCTCATCGCTCCTCGGTCACTCCGCTGCAGATTAGGCACCTCAAGTTTAAAGAACCCCGCCTCTTCGTTATTTGCATACCGGGCCAACTGCATACTGGTCTTTCGGGCGACATTCCAGCTATAATGGAAGCAGACCGTGGCAACGCCTGACTACGGTCTTCCGATATGCCGTTCAGCAAGAGGATATGCATCATGCCCGTTTCGATGGAACTTTCGCGAATCATCATCAGCGAAATCAACGATCAACAAGTTGTTTACCTGAAGGAAGTCGACGGCGATCGGATGTTCCCAATCCTGATCGGCATATTCGAGGCAACGAGTATTGACCGACGTGTCAAACAATGTGAAGCTCCACGGCCACTGACGCATGATCTCCTGGTTAATACCGTCGAAACACTCGGTGCCGATTTTCAGGATGTTGTGATCAGCGAACTGAAAGACCACACTTACTTCGCCAAACTACGAATTCGGCATGACGGCGAATTGACTGAAATCGATTGCCGGCCAAGCGATGCGATTGCCGTGGCGGTAACGTGCGATCCCCCGCTGCCGATCTACGTTTCCGAAGACGTACTCAACGACGTGATGGGTGAAGGAACTTGAAGCCTGACGGTCCGGCGCGGTAGGATAAACGCCGCACGACAAGCAGGCCTGGACTTGTTAATTTATTCAACCCAAAACGTCTCGAAACGCTTCTTTCAGCGCAGCCAGTCCTGCATCACCTTTTTCCGGTGCTACCACAACGTTCAGGCGAACTTCACTCGTATTGATCATTTCGGCGTTGATACCCACTTTCAACAACGCCTGAAACGTTCGAATCCCAACCCCAGTGTGGCTACGGATACCAATTCCGAGAACTGAGAGAATGTCAATTTCCGGCTCGTGGGTCATATTGCCACCCAGCTCGTCAACCAGCTTTTCGACAATAACTCTAGCCTGATCCACGCTTTTGCGCGGCACCGTGAAGCTGACATTCGCATAGCCATCGAGCCCCACACTCTGCACGATCATATCGACAAGCAAATCTTCAGCAGCAATCGCCTCGAATATCCGGGCAGCAATACCAGGTTGATCAGGGACCAATGCCATGGTCAAGCGAGCCTGCGATTCGTCCAGCGCGACATCCTCGATCGTCAGATCTTCCATGTGTTGAAGTCGATCAACAACCGTAATGCCATCGGTTCGTTTTGCTGCTGTCATCGTATCGGAATAGGTGACTCGTGCTCGAGGAGGCTTTTCCAGCTCGAACTCCCTGTGAACTGCCCGCAAGGCCTCCATCGCCTTTTCTTGTGTCACCAGTACCGACACCTTGATTTGACTTGTCGTAATAGCCTGGATATTTACATCCGCCTCGGCGAGAGCGCGAAACATTCGGTCGGCGACGCCAGTCTGAGTGGCCATTCCGAGCCCCACAATCGATACCTTCGAAACGTTCGCGTCATGCGTAATTCCCTCCGCACCCAACTCGGCGGCGGCCTTCTCAACAGCCCTCAGTGCTTTGTTTAAATCGGACTCCAGTACGGTGAACGAAATATCCGCCTGGCCATCAGCACCTACATTTTGCACGATCATATCAACCACCAAATTTACTTCCGACAGTTGAAGAAATATGGTCAGGCTGGTCCCGGGCTGATCGGGTACCCCCAGGATGGTAATGCGGGCTTCTTTCCTGGTTAGAGCCACCCCACTGACAGCCCGTTCTGCCGATTCAGAAATCGGGCCCACAATTGTTCCCATCTCATCATTAAAAACAGCACTATTGCGAACATGAATGGGCACGTTGAATTTCTTGCCAAATTCGATCGAGCGGCTGTGCATCACTCCTGCGCCCAGGCTGGCAAGTTCCAGCATTTCATCGTGACTCACCTGGTTCATTTTACGGGCTTCGGGCAACAGGTGAGGATCGGTCGTGAAAACACCGTCGACATCGGTGTAAATCTCACAAACTGTGGCCTCCAGAACAGCAGCAAGGGCCACGGCGGTCGTGTCACTGCCTCCGCGTCCCAAAGTGGTGATGTTAAAAGCTTCATCGATACCCTGGAAGCCAGCGGCAATAATGATGTTGCCCTCGTCCAGTAGCTTGCGGATCCGGCCCGTCGAAATCGACTGAATTCTTGCCTTGGTGTGCCAACTGTCCGTCCGGATTCCAATCTGCCCACCGGTGAGACTCACGGCCTTATGCCCGAGCGAGTGGATTGCGATCGCCATCAACGCCACACTCACCTGCTCACCGGTCGAGAGGAGCATATCCATCTCTCGAGCCGGCGGGTCGTCACAAAGCTGGCCAGCCAGATCGACCAGCATGTCGGTCTGCTTCCCCATCGCACTGACCACCACGACCACCTGGTTACCCTGCTGTTGGGCCCGAATGGCTCTCCGTGCAGCAGCCTGGATCTTCTCTGCATCAGCAACGCTTGTGCCGCCAAACTTTTGGACAATCAAGGGCATTGGAAGTAAAATAATTGGAGTTGATGGAATTGTGCACGGCCCATGCAGCCCACGCGGTTATGCATCTCATCATTCATCGGTTGTTCGAAAACTGGTTGGCCCAGTGCAAAACCGAGCAACTGCTTTCGCTTCGGTTCCAAAAGGCAAATCTGACCCGTGACTAATCAATGAACCACTTCATCATCTGCCACCCTTCATCAAACACAAGGCTAGATTCGTTTGCATTGCTGTCGCCGTAACGCATAAACGCGTCGGAGTCGACCCCCGTACCTGCCATCGTGACAGGCACATTGCCATGGTTATGGACCTTGGTGCGTAGAAACGTAGGATGATCGGGCGAGACCATGACCCGCCACTGTTCGTGGGCCGACAGCTCGTCAAGCATGGGACCGACGATGTGCGCATCAATTTGCTCCAGAGCCTTGACTTTTTCGTCACAGCGGCCTTCATGGGACGCTTCGTCGGGAGCTTCTACGTGAACACACACAATCTCAAAGCGGTTGAGCGCTTTAACACCAGCCCGCCCCTTTGCAGCATAGTCGGTATCGAGATAACCGGTGGCGCCGTCAACTTCAATCCGTTCCCAACCGATTAAGGCTGCAATGCCTCGTAATAAATCAACCGCTGTGATCATCGCCCCGCGGGGCCCGTACTCTTCGGCGAATGGTCGTAGCTTGGGTGCCAGGCCTTGCCCCCAAAGCCAGATATTCGTTGCCGGTAGCTTGTCATGTCCCTGACGCACCACGTTAACCGGATGATCGGCAAATAACTCGACGGAATAATCCATCAACTCGTTCAACAGGTCGCTCCCGGGTCCGAGCGGATGAAAGTCGAGCACTGCTTGATCGGTAATATCGTGCGGTGCAGTGGTTGCTGTTTCGGCCGTAAAGGGGGCAGCCCGCTTGTCCCCGCGCCAAATCAACAGGTTTCGATAGCTGACCCCAGGTACGAACTCAAGCACACCTCCAAATTTCTCCCGGGAGGCGATTTCCGTTTGTGCGGAGTTTAGAAGATCGGTTGATTCGGCCGTCGTGATATGGTCTGCCGTGAAGTCCTTCATGATTTGGTCGGTGATCGTGACCAGGTTGCAGCGGATGGCCCAATCGTTGGGGCCGAGGGTTATCCCCTGGGCTGCAGCCTCCATCGGCGCCCGACCGGTAAAATTCGCATGCGGATCGTAACCCAACAGGCTCAGATTTCCAATTTCAGACCCGGCTGGGAGATCTGGTGGCGTGTGGCAAGCACGGGCAACCACGCCTTGGGCTGCAATCTGGTCCAT
>Ga0310123_10001458_pt1 | contig 19660 bp, 17 predicted proteins | sample CB6_AW_1057_MG_FD_203505 | JGI IMG/M metagenome (GOLD analysis project Ga0310123, IMG submission 203505) | Marine microbial communities from Western Arctic Ocean, Canada - CB6_AW_1057 | ecosystem: Environmental > Aquatic > Marine > Oceanic | place: Canada: Western Arctic Ocean | collected... | reverse complement strand
TGAAACGTTCGAGCGTCTCCGCCTCGATCCGGACCGAGAGATGAGGCGTCGTGTTGGAGGCGCGGACGTGGGCCCAGCCGTCGGGGAACTCGATCCGGGCGCCATCGATCTCGGAGACCTGGTAGTCGTCACGGAAGCGGGCAGCAAGTGCGTCGGCAACACGGAACTTATCGTGATCGGTGCAGGGCAGGGTCAGCTCCGGCGAGGTGACGAGTCGGCGCATGCCCTGGAAGTGTGCCGAAAGCGGTGTGCCGGCGGCGGCAACCAGCTTGGCGATTGTGCAGGCGGCGTAGACGCCGTCGTCGAGGTAGGGGTAGTCCTCGCCGAACATGAGATGCCCGCTGACTTCGCCACCAAACACGATCTGCTCGTCGCGCATCTGGCGGCGGAACATGGAGTAGCCGGTGCGAGCCAGGACGGGGACGCCCCCGTGTGCGCGGATGTCCTCCAGCGGGCTGCGGGAGGTCTTCATGTCGCAGAGGATGCGCGCGCCGGGATGGCGCGTCAGCACATCGCGGGCGATCAGTGCCGTGGTCCAGTCAGCCTCGTAGCGCACGCCCTGCTCATCGACGACCCCGATGCGATCGCCATCGCCGTCCCAGGCGAAGCCGAGGTCGGCGCCTTCGCTGACCACGCGGGCGGCGAGCTCGACCATCGTCGGCGCGTCCTGCGGATTCGGCAGGTGGTTGGGGTAGCCGGGGATCAGTTCGGTGTAGAGCCCGATCACATCCGCGCCCAGCGCCTCCAGCGCACGTGGACCGCTGAGGGCGGCGACGCCGTTGCCCGGGTCCACCACGATGCGGAGCGGGCGAGCGAGCGTGAAACGCTCGCGCAGCATCTCGATGTAGGTGTCGTACGGAGCGATCGTGTCGACTGCGCCCAGCTCGGCGGGCGCTGCTTCCGCGAGGGCGCCCGCTTCAGCGATGGACTGGGCGATCGCCTGCACGCGCACAATCTCATCCGGTAGCAGCGGCATCGCCTCTTCGCGCAGCAACTTGAAGCCGTTGAACTCGATCGGGTTGTGGCTTGCGGTGACGGAGACGCCGCCGTCGAAGCCGCCGTCATAGATCGTGAAGTAGGTCAGCGGGCTCGGGGCCAGTCCGAGCAGTGAGACATCCGCCCCAGCCGTCCGCAGCCCACCGCTGAGCGCCTCGCAGAGCACTTCCGAGGTTGGCCGGTTGTCGCGCCCGACAGCGACGCGTAACCGCCGCCGACTGCCGTACGAGGGCGACAACTCGTGCAGATAGGCCGCCAGCGCCCGGCCGATCAGGCCGGCGGTGGAGGGCGTGATCTCATCGTCGGCGGCGCCTTGCGACAAGCCACGGATGTCGTATGCGCGGAAGATATGCGGCGGGATTCGATCGTTCGGCATGGATCCATCGTACCGAAGCGGTCTCGCGGGCCAATCAAGGTTTCCCCTCGTTCCGTCCCGCTCGTCGGGACACGGCGTGCCGGACTCATTCAGATTGACAGTGTTTCGTGCCGTTCTTAGCATCCCGGCTGTCCGTCGGGGGCTGTGGGGAGCCATTGTCGCCGCAGATTGCGATCGGCCCCTTTTAAGGAGACCCGACGGAAGTGAAGATGGTTTCGGTCGCGAACGGCCGCTTTGCGGCGAAAACGCCCGAAGCCGGCGATCGAGCAGACTGAAGCGAGGCACCAGAAGATGCTGGCCCACCTGGGCTAGCATGCGCGGCGCGGGAAATATCTGAAGGCCGGCACCGTGTGGTGTCGGCCTTCGTCGTGAAGGAGACCACATGGGACGCTTAGACGGGCGAGTCGCCCTGGTAACCGGCGGCGGGCGTGGAATCGGCCGAGCGATCGCACTGGAGATGGCACGCGACGGGGCCAAGATCGTGGTTTCCTCGCGCTCGCAGGCGGAGTTGGACTCCGTCGTGGCGGAGGTGCAGACGATCGGCAGTGACGGCCTGGCCGTCGTCGCCGACGCGATGGATAAGGATGCCGCTCGCGCGCCGGTTCATCGGGCCATCGAGCACTTCGGCCAACTGGACATCGTGGTGGCCAATGTGGGCGGCGTGATCGGAAGCGGCCACGACCCCTTCGAGCATGACGACGGCGACTGGGAAGACAACGTCGTTCTCAACCTGACGACGACCTACTGGACGACAACGGCAGTGCTGCCGCACATGAAAGAGCGCGAGTTCGGCCGGATCCTGACGATCGGTTCGGGCTTCGCGAAGCGCAGCGGGGGCACGCTGTCGTACACGACCACAAAACACGCCCTGATCGGCTTCACGCGCTCGTTGGCGGCCTCCTGCGCGCCACACGGGATCACGGTCAACTGCCTCTGCCCCGGCTACACCAACACACAACTGGTGGATTGGGAGCGGATGGGGCGCGGCCGCGGCACCGATGCGGAGGAGGCGCACGCCTGGGCGGCGTCGCAGAACCTCGTCGACCGCGTGCTGGAGCCCGAGGAACTGGGCCCGATGGCGAGTTTGCTGGCGGCCCCAGAATCGTACGGGATCACCGGGCAGGTGATCAGCGTCGACGGAGGTTACCGCGTCTAGCCGGGCCCAGCTGTCGATCTCGGAGCGGCATCCCTGCAAATGATGTGAGTGGGTTCACGGGCGTGGAGTTCGGCGGGGGAGCCGATCCAGTGGTTGCCACTGAGGACCCCCATGCCCAAGGTCGCCGTTTTCGTGCTCGGCGTCGCGCTGTTGCTTGCGCCGACGCCCGTCCGCTCATCCGCCGAGACTGATGCCCCCAGCCCGATCCAGTTGCACTGGGGGCTGGCCGGAGTTTGTCTCGTCCGGTCCCACCAGTGCGCTGGTGCCGTTGCTGGCGAACGCGCCCGCGGCGCAACAGGGAACCATCGCCTCCGTCTTTCATTGGGGCGATGCGACGCGCGCGTGGGACCTGGTGGCGCGCGGTGGCGCCAGTCCGCCTCAACTCCCTGCAGGAGCTTCGTAGTGGCAGCGTGTATTGGATCCGCTCCACGCTGAACTTCGCGCTCGAGCCCCCTGCGGCGCTGCCCTCGATCGCCCAACAAGCAATGCGCGAATCCGGTGTGGAGATCGTCTTGGTCGGACTGCCTTCCCTGAACAGCCTTGAGGGCATCGGCCACGCGATCGTGGAGCTGCTGGAAGAAGATCCCACCAGGACCGTTCGGATGCGCGGCGTGCGGTTGTTCATCCTTAATCCCGCTTCTGGGGATCCTGCGGACCGGGGCTTTCCGGGGGCGGCCGCGCTTGCGTCGCCGAGCCGCGAGATCCGGATCTACGAACTGATCACCGCCCGCGACTATGATCTCGTCTTTTTGGGGGCCTACGTCATGACGGTGCATGAATTCGGCCACATCTTCGACTTCGCAGATGGTAGAGGGGCGAACGCCTCGCTCTCCGAGTGCGCGGGCATCACCGACGGGGAGGTCTGCGCCAGTCAGTACAGCGGCCTGTACGCGGCCGCGCTGCAGTTCGACTGGAAACATCGCGACCGGATCGGCTAAGGCCCAAAGCGCGGAACGGGGGCAGCGGGGCTTCAGTCGAGCGGCGGCTGTACGTCGGCCCAGGGCAGCGACTCTTCGAGCGCGGCGGCGACGCGGAAAACGGTGGCGTCCGCGCCAGGGCGGCCCACGATCTGGATCGCGGTCGGCATGCCATTCTCGTCAAAGCCGGTGGGGACGGAGGCGGCCGGTTGCTGGGTCAGGCTGAAGGCCGTCGTGTAGAGGATGCTGACGGCGAAGGCGTTGATCCGCTGCCCCTCGATCTCGCGAATGATCTCGCCGTGGGGGTAGGCGCCGCGCGCCAGGGTCGGCATGAGCAGGACATCGTAGTTGTCGAAGAAGGCGCGCATCCGCGCCCGGAACCGATCGACGTTGGCGTAGGCCTTCGCGACGTCGGGGCCGGAGAGCGCAGCCCCTCGCTCGATATTGCTACGGGCGTAGTCGGTCAGATCCGACTCCGAGCCCGCCACAGCCTCGGCGTAGTTGGCGGCAGCGCCCGCGGAAGAGATCGGACCGTAGACGCGCAGCGGCTCGTCAATGGTGGGCGCGGCCTCTTCCAGCGAACCCGCCCTCTCGCCCAAGGCCGCAACCGCGCGACGGGCATTGGCGAGCACCGCTGCGCCGGCGACGGCATGGCCGCCGAGGTCGGGGCTCCAGGCGAGGCGGAGGTCGGCGAGGTCCGTTGCGTCGCAGACGGCGAGATAGTCGTCGGGCGATTCGGGCAGCGACTGCGGATCGCGCGGGTCGGGGCCGGCCATGACCTGGAGAGCGAGCGCGGCGTCGCGCACGGTACGCGTGAGCGGGCCGTCGGTCGAGATTTGGCTCATGCCCGCCCCCCAGTCGAACTTGGGGATGCGGCGACCGGTGGGCTTGAAGCCGACGACGCCGTTATAGGCGGCCGGGATGCGGACCGAGCCGCCGCCGTCAGTGCCGTGCGCGATCGGGCCGAGGCCCGCTGCCACCGCACTGCCTGCGCCCCCGCTCGATCCGCCCGCGATGCGGCCGGGGTCGAACGGGTTGCCGCAGGCGTCGCCCAACTCGTTGGAGGTGAAGGCGGCCATGCCGAACTCCGAGGTGTTGGTCTTGCCAAGCAGGACCGCGCCGGCCGCGCTGAGACGCTCCCAGAGGATGGCGTCGCGCTGGGCGACGTTGTTTTCGTAGAGCTTGGAACCGAACGTCGTACGCACGCCCTCGACATCGACGAGGTCCTTGAGCGAGAGCGGGACGCCGAGCAGCGGCGGCAGGGCGTCGAGCTCTCCGGAGCTGCGGGCTTCGCGGTAGCGGCTCTCTGCGTCAGCCGCGGCCGCGCGGGCCCGATCGTCGGTCACGGTCAGGAAGCAGTGCAGGCTGGGATTGAGCCGCTCGATCCGCTCGAGCGTTTCCTCCGTCACTTCGACGGGCGACGCCTCACCGCTTCGGTAGAGTTCCAGCAGGTCCAGTGCACTGGTGTAGGCCATTGCTGCTGTTGGCGACATTGGCGCAGCATAGGCGGGGAGATTGGTGGTGGCAGAGAGCGAAGGCGAAGCGCGACGCTCGTCGATTCGGGGGCGCTCAGCGGAGGACTTGGCGCAGTCGTTCCACCTCTTCGGGCGGGTGGAGGCGCCACACGCCGAGTCGCCGATGTACGCGGAGCTGTCGTACGGCGTCTCTCAGGAAAGCCGAACTGTTGGCGCTGGCGGCGGAGACGCGCGTTGGACAGCCGCCGCCCAACATGCTCTTTGCCGCCGTGCACTTCCTGCTCTTGGCGGGCACGGATCATCGGCTGGCGGCGCACTATCCCGCGATCGGCGGCGCTGATCGACCCTTGGAGCCAGCCTTCCCTGGACGAGGCGCTGGAGGAAACGCGAGGGGGGATACGTCGATCGTGGTCTTCGCCACGCACGCGCTCTATCAGCTCCTTCGCGAAGAGCGAGTGCGGTTGCTCAAGAGTATGGAGATTTCGCGCAAGAGACCGGGACGCGCGTCGACTTCATCTCGATGGAGGCGTCGGGGGCGGACTTCTCTGAAGTGATCCTGAGCACGTACGGGCCGGACGGGCGTGGCACGCGCAAGCTGGCCGACGCGAACGGCCACGGTCGCTGGCTGGAGTGGTTGGAGCCGAGCTAGCCGACCAACGACTCGAGGATGCGGCCCATCTCGTCGGGGTCGTCTTCCATGACGGTGACGGAGTGCAGCTTGGTGCCGGCTTCGGCTTCCTGGTCGAGGCGGGCGATGCACTCTTCGGTGTTGCCGACGAAGCCGAACTGGTCCAGCATCTCCTGCGGCAGCGCCTGGGCGCCGGCTTGCGCGCCGCCGTCCTTCCAGGCGGCGCGGACGGCGTTGGCCTCGTCCTCATAGCCCTGGCGACTGAGCTGTCGGTAGTAGAAGTCGCCCATGCGGGCGCAGTAGAAGGCCAGGGTGCCGGCCTGGGTCATGCGCGCCTTCTGCACGTGCTCGGCGCTGTGGGCGACGGTGACACCCCCGGGCGCGCGCACCGTGAAGTCGGCGGGGTCTTTGCCCGCCGCCGAAACCCAGCCGTTGACCTGGTCGATCTCGTCCTTGAGCCGGTCGATCGGGATCATGACGGGCAGCCAGCCGTCGGAGATCTCGGCCGTCATCTGCACGCTCTTGGGGTTGAGCGTGGCGAGATAGAAGGGCAGCTTCTTGCGATAGGTCTCGAAGCGCATCGTGAAGCCGCGCTCCAGCTTGAAGAGTTCGCCGTCGTAGTTGAGCGGCTCGCCGGAGAAGAGGATCTGCATGATCTCGACGGTCTCCCGCATGCGGCGGAAGGCGGGCTGGAACGGGATGCCGTGGAAGTGCTCGATCACCTGGGGGCCGCTGTTGCCCAAACCGACGATCATGCGGCCCTCGGAGAGTTCGTCGAGCGTGCCGAAGTGCTGCGCCAGCGCGGCCGGCGTACGTGAGTAGATATTCACGATCGACGTGCCGAGTTGGACGTTCTTGGTCACTTCGGCCGCCTGCACCAGCAGGGTGAAAGCATCGCGCCCCCAAGCCTCCGCCGCCCAGACGGAGTCGACACCAACTTGGTCCGCCACCTTGACGCGCTCCAACGAGCGCTCGCGGTCAATCGATCCTTGCCAGTCAAAGCCGATGCCGATGCGTCGTGCCGCCATGAGAATCTCCCGCTGAATGGGCCCGTTGAATGGGTTCACGTTCGCCGGGCAGGATACGGTCCCGGCTGACTGCCGTCGATTACGTGGCACGCCCCATCGCGAGCAACGCGTACGCTGCGCATGGCGGAGGAAGCGCGAGGACCGAGTGCGACGCCGTGTCAGACACCTGCCGCTGCTGCTGCTCGTCCTGACGGTTTTGGCGCTGGCCGCCTGCAGCAGCGGCGACCGATCCTCGAGCGATGGGCAGTCGGATCCGGGCAGCCAATCTCAACAAGCGCAGAGCGACAGCGAAGGGACCGGCGCGACCGATCCCTCGCCGCGCGGCGCGGCAGGGCCCGGTCGGATCGACCTGCCGAACGCCAACCGCCCAGCTAGCACCGGCGAGCCCGTGCCCGCCGCGGAGGCGGGCGAGCAAGCCCCCGGGCTGGACGTCGAGGCGGTCAGTCGGGCCGTGGTGCGCGTCGAGACGGCGCTCGGTCAGCCCGGCAGTGCCGGATTCCAGACGATCGGCTTCGGCACCGGATCAATCGTCGATCCGAGCGGCCTGATCCTGACCAACTTCCACGTGATCGACCCGGCGATTGGATACGACACGCTCCTGATCGCGACGACGGCGGAGCTCGATCAGGTGCCCCAGACGCGTTTCATCGCCGAGGTGCAAATCGTCGATCAGTTGCTGGATCTCGCCGTGCTGCGACTCGTGAGCGAAATTGATGGCAGCCCGCTCAAGACGGACAGTCTCAACCTGCCGATCCTGCCGATGGGCGACTCACGGACGGTGCAGGTGCTCGACCGGGTCTTGGCCTTCGGCTTCCCAGACATCGGCGATGAAACGCTGACCGTCACGACCGGGGCGATCATCGGCTTCTTGGCCCAGGAGGGCGTGCCCCAACAACGGGCCTGGTTCAAAACCGACACGACGATCTCGTTCGGCAACAGCGGCGGCGCCGCGGTCAACGAACGTGGCCAACTGGTGGCCGTCCCAACGCAAGGCCGCGCGAACGAACTTGGATCGATCGCGCACCTGCGTCCGATCGAGCTGGCACTCCCGTTGATCGCAGCGGCACTGCGAGGCGAGAGCAACAACCCCGGCGGCGGCCCGCTGCGACGCGACACGTCGGTCTTCGACATCGCCTTCGGTCTCGATTTCGACCAGGACGGCACGCTGCTGGAGGCGCGCTCGACGTTCGACTCCGCCGTGACCGATGTCTTTTACAGCTTCCGCTTCCAGGGATTGAGCGACGGGGTGAGCTGGGTCGATCGTTGGCGGCGGGACGGTGATCTGATCCCGGAGTTGAGCGGGCCCCGGCCGCCGTGGGCATCGGGCGAGGCCGGCGCGTTCCTGAGCGGGATCAACGACCCCGGGGGGTTCGGCGACGGCGTGTACACGCTGGAGGTCGTGTTCGAAGGGGAGTTGGTAGCGTCGCGCTCGTTCACAGTCGGCACGGCGGTGGTGCCGGAGCTGACGGTGGGGGGGCTCCGCTTCGAAGGGGCGATTCGATTGGCCAACGGCGAGATCGAGCTGAGCCCGATCCTCTCCACGAACATGCGCAGCCTGATCCTCTTCTTCGATTACACCAACGCGACGCGGACCAGCAGCTTCGAGGCGATCTGGTCCCGCGACGGCCTGCAGCTCAGCCGGTTCGGTCCCGTGCCGTGGGACGGCGGCGCGGAGGGCACATGGCTGTTGGCCCTGGACAACGAACGCGGCTTCCCGCCAGGCAGCTACCAAGTGGATCTGATCTTCGACAGCGAAACGCGCGGTTCCGCGATCACCACGATCGGGCTGGACCACGATTTCGGGGACAACGAGTTGATCGCGCCGGGCGATGAGCTGAGCGGCGAACTGGGGGAGGGCGAGGTTGCGGCATTCCGCGTGGTTGACCTGATCGCGGGGCGCCCGCTTCGTGTCGCGATCAGCGGCGCGGGCGACGCCGATCTCTACGTCAAACGTGGTGAGCAGGTCAGTCCAGACGAATTTGGTCTGGGCTGGGACGAGGCGGGGCTGCAGGCGCCGTTCCTCGACGGATCGGATGAGTCGGTCCTGATCGGTGAGGTGGGGCCAGGCGAGGAGTGGTTCGTGGCGCTGGTGGGGTTCGACCAGGGCAGCACTTTCACACTGACGGTGGAGCAACGGGTCGGGGCGGAGTCGAGCGCGCCGCCGCTCGTTGAGTTCGCGCGGCAGTCGGGGGTCTTGGATCAGGCCAACCCCAACGACGAGTACCTGGTCGACGTGCCGGCGGGGACGAGCCTGCTGACGCTGGTGATGACGGGAACGGGCGACGTCGATCTCTACGCGCGACCTGGTCAGGCCGTCGCGGCGGGGCAGATCGGAGCGCGGGCCGACGGCCCACTGTTGTGGTCGCCGTACAACCTGGGCTCGAGCGAGAAGATCAACGTTCAGGATCCGGCATCGGGGCTCTGGTTCGTGCGGGTTGAGGGCTTCGACCTGCCGGCGAACTACACGCTGGAGGTCTTCTTCGACACGCTCGTGACGGCGCCCCTGCCGCGGCCGGTCACTCCGATCGATCTAGCGGCGGGCACCCTCGCCGAGGATGAGGTCGAGATCCTGAGCTTCGAGTACGCGGGCGGGGGCAACGTGCTGGCCTTCGCGATCGGCGGCAGCGGCGACGCCGATCTCTACGTGCGTTTCGACGCCGAAATCCGGTTGGATGACCTGGGGCAGGCGTACAACGGCGCCGACTTCCTGGCGCCCTTCTTGCTGGGCTCCAGCGAGACCGCGATCTTCCCGCAGCCAAAGGCGGGTCGCTACTCGATCGTGGTGGCGGGCGCGGCCGAGTCGAACACGTTCGATCTGGTGGTCTACGAGCTGATCGAGCTGCCGGAGACGTTCGGCATCGACCCGCTGCTGCCGGGCGAACCGGAGTCGTTCGCGATTCGGCGCGGCGAGGCGCCGCTGCGCGAGATCTTCGTGCCGCCCGGCGCTGCTCGACTGGAGGTGGCGCTGAGCGGAGGGGGCGATGTCGACCTCGTCTTGCGTTACCTGGAAGCGCCGGACCCGTCGCAGTACCTGGACCCGGCCAACGGGCCGGACCTCTTCACCGCGATCACGATCGACTCCGAGGAGTCGATCGTGATCGCGGGACCGCTGCCGGGGGTTTACGTGCTGGCGGTCGTCGCCGTGCTCGATCTGCAGGTGGTCGACGTCACCGTGCTGCTGGAGTAGCGGGCGCGAACTTGCCCTGGGCCTGGGCGCTACCCTGGGTCGTCTCGCATTGGAACCGCCAGTTCGTCAACTTCACTGCGGGAGATCACAATGCCGCCCGTTTATTTCGTGGTCCAGAACACCATCACTGATCAAGAGAAGCTGGATGAGTATTTGGCACAGGCCGGCGCGACCATGCCTAGCGAAGGGGTATGCCTGCTGGTGGCGGATGACGCCCCAAAGACCATGGAGGGCGATGCGCCGCATCAGCGCCTGGTGATAGCAGAGTTCGACTCGGAAGAGCGGTTCCAGACCTGGTACGACTCTCCCGGATACACGGAGGCTCGACAGCTTCGACTCGACGGGTTCGAGGGGTTCGCACTCCTCGCGGCGGGCTTCGAGCCAGGCTGAGCGGCTATTGCGTGATCGGCTAGCGGGGCAGTCCGGCCTGCAACAGCTCGGTCAATTCGCCGGCGCTGGTGACGGGTGCGCTACAGGCGAAGCCGTGACAGACGTAGGCGGTGGGCGCGCCGTCGATCGAGACTTTGCCTTCGAGCTGGGGCACCTCGCTCGGCTCGCCGCTGATATGCCGCATCAGGATCGTGTTGCGCGGCGGCCCGTCGCGCACGGCGTCGACGAGATCCTGCCATGAGGCCGCGTCCGGCCCGACGATGGCGACGGTCTGATGCCGGCTAAGCCAGTCGCGGGTCAAGGTTAGCAGGGGCATCATCGTGGGCGCCTTGGCGAGGATGGCGCCGTGAGCCGCGACCAGCGCCTCTATGCGATCAGCCAGCGCACCATCCGAGGTGAGGGCATAGAGGCGCGCCATGGCCCGCGCGGCCAGGGAGTTACCGGAGGGCGTGGCGCCATCGTGGACGGGTTTGTTGCGCACGACGAGCCGCTCGTTGCCGTCGCCGGTCGTGAAGAAGCCACCGGCCTCGTCGTCCCAGTAGCGCGCCAGCATCTCCTCGACGAGGCCAAGCGCCTCGCGGAACCAGTGCTCGTCGGCGGTTGCTTCGTAGAGCGAAAGCAGGGCGTCGGCCAGTGCCGCGTAGTCGTCGAGGAAGGCCGCGACGGAGACCCGCCCGCCCGCATAGATGCGGTGCAGGCCCCCACCGTCGGCGTCGTCGCGCAGGGTGTCGAGTAGGAAGGTGGCGGCGGCGGCGGCGGCCTCGACGAAGCGGGGGGCGTCCAGTTGGGCCCCGCCACGGGCCAGAGCGTCGATCGCCATGCCGTTCCAGGCCACGATCACCTTGGTGTCGGTAGCGGGGGCCACGCGCTCTGCGCGGACCGCGAGAAGCTTCTCGCGGGCGGCGGACAAGCGGGCCGAGGCCTGCTCGACGTCCGTTCCCGCCGCTTCGGCGACCTCCGTCATGGGCGCGGTGACGTTGAGGATGTTGGAGCCCTCGAAGTTGCCGCGCTGACTGACGTCGTAGTAGGCAGCGAAGAGTTCGGCGTCGTCTCCGACAATGGTGTTGACTTCGTCCAGCGACCAGACAAAGTACTTGCCCTCGACGCCCTCCGAATCCGCGTCGGTCGAGGCGTGGAAGGCACCCTCAGGGGTGCGCAACTCGCGCACGAGGTAGTCGAGCGTCTCTTCGGCGATGCGGGCATAGAAGGGGTCGCCGCTGAGCCGCGCCGCGTCGAGGTAGAGCGGCGGCAGCAGGGCGTTGTCGTAAAGCATCTTTTCGAAGTGAGGGACCAGCCATTTGGCGTCGACGGCGTAGCGATGGAAGCCGCCCGCGAGTTGGTCGTAGATTCCGCCCTCGGCCATTTTGCGCAGCGTCCAGAGCACCTGCTCCTTGGCCCGCTCGTCCTCCTGTGCAACAGCACCCTGCATTAGCAAGCCGAGGAAGAAGGGTTGGGGGAACTTGGGGGCGCCGCCGTAGCCGCCCTCCCGGGCGTCGTAGCTCTGCATGATCGCGTCGGCGGCGAGCCGGAACGATTCATCCTGGTCCGGCAACGATCCGTCGTCGAGGGCGGTGGCCCGCCCCTCGATCCGCTCGATGATGGCTTGGCCCTGCGCCGAGACCTTGTCGCGCTGCTGCTCATAGGCCTTGGCGACAGAGCGCAGCACGTCGGGCCAGCCGGGCATGCCCTGACGACCCTGGGGCGGGAAGTAGGTGCCGCCGTAGAAGGGCAGCCCTTCCGGCGTACAGAAGACGTTGAGCGGCCAACCGCCCTGGCCGTGGATCAACTGGATCGCCTCCATGTAGATGTCGTCGACATCGGGGCGCTCCTCGCGGTCGACCTTGATGTTGATGAAGAGCTCGTTCTGCAGCGCGGCGATCTCTTCATCCTCGAAGGATTCGCGCTCCATCACGTGGCACCAATGGCAGGCCGCGTAGCCGATGCTGACCAGGACCGGCTTGTCCTCGCGCTTGGCGCGCTCCCAGACGTCGTCGTTCCAGGCATTCCAGTCGACCGGGTTGTGGGCGTGCTGGAGCAGGTAGGGACTGGTCTCTTGGGCGAGCGCGTTCGTGTGTGGGTGGGCTTCGCCGTTGGTGTCGTTGGCGCTGTCGGGCATGACAGATCTCCCCCAGATCTCAACCGCCGGGCGCCATCCGTCGAGGCGCGGGTGCGAGCGTACCAGGGCGCTTATACATCGAGGCGGGTCGCGGGACTTCCAGATAGCCCCAGGGCTGCCTACGCTTCGTGCCGGAACCGCCCGGTGTTTACCGGGTGCACTCCGCTGGGGGACCCGATGAGCGAACAACCCGCTTACCTCTTCGTCTGCGTCCACAACGCGGGGCGATCGCAGATGGCGGCGGCCTGGGTGGGCGCGCTCACGGAAGGTCGCATCGAGGCTGCCTCGGCGGGAACCGAACCGGCTCATCGGGTAGACCCCGTCGTCCGAGAAGCGATGGCAGAGGTTGGCGTCGAACTCGACGCCACTCCGCGCATGCTGACCGACGATCTGGCTCAGGGCGCCGGCCGGGTGATCTCCATGGGCTGCAGCATTGAGCAGGCCTGCCCGGGGCTACGCGCGGACGAGGATTGGGGACTGGCAGATCCGGCCAGCGCGCCGCTCGTCGAGGTGCGCCGCGTCCGCGACGAAATTCGTTCACGCGTGGAGGCATTACTCAGTGGGGGCCGGCTCGATGGCTGACCCCGGCGGCCACTTCACCTTGTTGGAAAACTCCGTGCGACGCCTGCCCGATCTGCCGCGTGTGCTGCTGGCGGAGATCGCAGGAACGTTCGGGCTCGTTTTCTTCGGCGCGGGAGCGGCCACCGTCGACGCGTACACGGGGGGCGACGTCACCCGCGTGGGGATCGGACTCACCTTCGGGCTGGCCGTCGCGACGATGGTGCTCGCCTTCGGTCGCATCAGCGGCGCACACATCAATCCCGTCGTCACGCTGGCGCTGTGGCTGGCGGGGCGCTTCCCATCGCGGCTGGTGTTGCCGTACATGGCGGCGCAGATCGTGGGGGCCTTGATCGCCGCCTCGGTGCTGCACGGGCTGTTCCACGGCAGTCCGGGCGCGCTGGGGGCGACGTTGCCCAGCGGCGATGTCTGGACCTCGTTCGGCTTCGAGATCGTGCTGACGTTCATGCTGATCTACGTGATCTTCGCCGTCGCACATCAGCACCACGCGCCGCTGGTGCTGATCGCCGCCGCAGCCGGGATGGTGGTGGGGCTAGAAGCGACGTTCGCCGGCGAGATTTCGGGCGCGTCAATGAACCCCGCCCGCTCGTTCGGTCCGGCCGCGATCGCGTGGGTCTGGTCGGACCACTGGATTTACTGGGTGGCGCCAGCCATCGGCGCGGTGCTGGCAGCCCTTTTGCACCTCGCGGTGCATCGCCCGGAGGACGTGGCCGAGACCTAAGGCGTCGACGGCAGGCAGCGTTCACAACGATGGCGCAACGTGGACCTGGGTAGGGGGCAGCGGGAGACTAGGGCCCGCTGACAGGGAGGGGGGGCGTTGATCAACCGAACCTTCGTGGTCTTGGCCTTCGCCATGTTCATGGCCGCGTTGGGGCTGGGGATGGTGACACCGATCCTGCCGGTGCATGCGAGGTCGTTGGGGGCAACGGGCGCGCAGGTGGGGCTGACGTTCTCGGCGTTCGCGTTGACGCAGGTGTTCATCAGTCCGTGGAGCGGGCGCCTGGCGGATCGCTTTGGGCGCAAGCCGTTTCTGATCGTGGGGATGCTGACGTATGCGGCGGCGGCGGTCGGGTAGCTGTTCTCGGGCAGCATTGAGGCGGTGATCGGGTTCCGGATGCTGAGCGGGGTCGGGTCGGCGCTGGTCTTCTCGATGGCCGGCGCGTACATCGGGGACATGGCGCCGCTGGGGTCCGAGAGGCGTTACATGGGGGTGTTTGGGCTGTTCGATTTCCTGGGGTTCGGGATCGGGCCGTTGCTGGGGGGAGTGATCCGGGATCAGGCAGACATCGACACAGTGTTCCTAGCGATGGCGTTGCTGTTCTCGGCGGCGACGCTGGTGATCCTGATCCTGCTGCCGCGGGCCGTGCGACAGCCGGGCGGGGCGGGGCAACAGGCGAGGCGGGAGGTATCGGGGCCAGCGTCGCGGGCGGTGGTGCTACGAAACCGCTACATGCAGGCGCTGTTCGCGGTCCGGGTGGCGACCTCGGCGTCGTTGGGGGCGACATTCTCTTTCATCGCCGTGTTCATGGAAGAGGACTTGCTGGTCAGCTCGACGATGGTGGGGCTGGTGCTGGCGGCGGAGCAGTTCGCGGGGGGCGTGCTGCAGCCGGTGGTGGGGGTGGCGGCAGATCGCTTGGGACGGCGGTTGATGATCGTTGTTGGGGCGACTTTCGTCGCGCTGGGAGCAGTGACGCCCGTGCTGGTGGCGAGCTACTGGCCGATCTTCGTGGCGTACCTGATTGGGATCGGCGCGGGCGGAGCGGTGGTGAACGTGGCGTCGCGGGCGATCGAGGTGGAGGTGGTGCGTCGACTGGGAATGGCGACCGTGATGAGCCTGAATTCGACGGCGTTCGCGGCGAGGGTACTGGTGGGATCGTTGGGGGGCGGAGCGATCGCGGAGATCGGAACGACGCAGGATGCGTTCCTGGCGGCGTTCATCGCGTTGGTGGCCGGGACCCTGTTTTTCGTGCTGCGAACGGCTGGCGTGGGAACAGCGCTGACCGAGACGGGACTGGATGAGGGGCGGGGGGAGCCAGCCGGAGGTCGAGTCGATGCGTAGGCTTCGGCCGGCTCCTGCCACGGGACGAGGAGAACGTCCCGAGATGATCGGGATATGGCCTCCGACTCCGACGTCGTCATCCGACACGCGGCGCGCGTGCTCGTGCTCGTGCTCGTGCTCGTGCTCGTGCTCGTGCTCGTGCTCGTGCTCGTGCTCGACCGCGACGACGCATCCTGCTGATCCACACCCAGGTCGACCCGTCGATGGAGCGCAAGGTTTGGCTCACGCCGGTGGCGGACTCAACGAGGACGAGAGCGCCGAGGACGGCGCGCGGCGCGAGTTGTGGGAGGAGACGGGGCTGGAGACGGGCGAGCTGCGCGCGGTCTGGGATCGTCGCCACGCCTTCCGCTGGCGCGGGCGCAACCACGAACAGCGCGAGGGTTACTTCTTGGGACGCTTCGACGCGCCGTCGGTGAAGTTCACCGCGCTCGAAGAGTTCGAATCGCAGCAGTTGCTGGCGCTGCGCTGGTGGCAGGCGGAGGCGATCCGGGCGTCGGACGAGATCTTCATGCCGCGACGCCTGGGCGAACAGCGCCGCTTCTGCGCGGCGAACCGCCGTCGCAGCCGATCAAAGTCGACGTGTAGGTGGGCTCAGTCCGTCGTGCGGGTGCGCTTTGCGACCTGGTAGATGGTGGTGTGGCGGATCTGGGCGAGGTCGACGCCATCCTCCGAGCGGATCAAGCAGTCGACGACCCCGTAGTGGTGCCCTTTGCGTTCGAAGGTCTCCACAAACGTGCCCGCGACGACGAGGGTCTGCCCCTCACCAGGTCCGCTGTGAGCGGGGGCGAGATGCTGGATCTGGCTGCGGGCGTGGATGGCGGGGCCGTAGTCGTAGGAGTGGTGGATGAAGGGCGTGCAACGGGCGGCCAGCCAGCCCGGATGGATGCGAGGATCGGGCCCGAACCAGAGCGCGTCGCCGTCGGCCTCCTGTTCCACTGCGTAGCGGGTGGCGGCCTCGGCGGACAGCGGAACGGGCATCGGACGCAGGTCTTGGCCAACGGGGGCGACCTCCGGCGTCAGCAGCGGAAGCGTGTCGGGCCGGGGCCGGGCTTCAACGTCTTGGGGGCGATGCAGCTCCGCGGCCCAAGCGGCGCGTCCCAGGCCGACCCTGCCCGTGATCGCATCTTCGTTAGGGCCCTTGGACACCGTCAGCTCATGCGCGCCGTTCGCCACTTGTTCGACTTGGATCGTCAGTCGATCGTCGGGGTAGACGGGGCGGCGGAAGGCGATCTCGGCCCAGCCGAGCTCCAACCAGCCGTCACCCAGCGCTTCGCGGATGGTGGCCACGGTCCAGCCGTAGACGGTCACGCCGCCGACGAGAGCCGCCTCGTAGCCATAGTCGCGCGCAGCGTCCGTCGAGTGGATCACGTTGGGGATGTCGGGGTTGTCCGGGTCCTCCATGAAGGCCGTGAAGTCCCTTGTGGCGAGGGCTGTCATGTGGCGCTCCTTCCGATACGGCGGGCGCTGGGGGTGAGGCCGCCGACGTTGCGCTCGGAGAGCGGGGGCACGGCCCGAGGTTCGACGTCGATCGCTTCCTCAGGCGGGAAGCGATGAATCCAGAACGCCGCGACGACCGCGAGCGCCGCGATGACGGCGACGATGATGAAGACGGCGCGGAAGACGCCGATCCCCGGAACGGCCCCGTCGGTGCTGAGGATACCCGCCAGCAGCCCGGCGCCGACGATGCTGCCGAGATAACGCATCATCGAGTTGGTGCCGGCCGCGATTCCGGCCTGCTCGCGCGGGGCGGATTCGATGGCGGCGGTCGCGGAGGGGCCGAAGGTGAGGCCGACGCCCATCCCGACCAGCGCGAGGGCGCCGGCGAGGAAGGCGGTGGAAACGTCGGTTCGCAGGCCGAAGACGATGATCAGGGTCGCGCCGAAGGCGATCACGGCTCCGGCGACCGCTGGAAGCCGGCGGCCGTGGGTGTCGGACAGCCAGCCACTGGCTGGGGCGAGGAAGGCCATCAGGATCGACATCGAGCCGAGCAGCAGGCCCGTCGTGCCGTTGCCTTTCTCCTGCAGCTCGCGGATGAAGAAGGGGATCGTAAGCAGGGTGGTGTACATGACCAGGTTCATGAGCATCACGTTGACGGTGGCCGCGCGGTAGGAGGTGAGCCGGAAGAGGCGCCAGCCGGCCAGAGGCTTGTCGGTGCGGCGCTGGCGCCAGAAGAAGAGCAGGACGAAGCCGATCGTGCCGGCCACGCCGAGCGCCAGCCCCACCAGATCGTCGCCGCGCAGGGAGTTGAGCAAGGTGGTGAGGGAGATCAGCGTGGCGCTGAAAAGCAACGCGCCCGGCCAGTCGAGCAAGCCGCGAGCGGAGCGCAGCGGCTGGGTACCGGGTGTCGCGGGGTAGTTGAGGCGCCACTGGGCGAACAGCGCCAGCGCGATGATCGGCAGATTGGCGAAGAAGATGAAGCGCCACGACCCCAGCGCCAGGAAGGCAGCCCCCAGCAGTGGACCCGTTGCCGCCGCCAACGAGAGCAGCGATCCGGTGATGCCGTTGGCCTGGCCGAGCTGCCGCACCGGCACCGACTCACGCACCATCGCCATTCCCGTCGGGATCACGACAGCGCCGACGATGGCTTGCGCCGTGCGAAAGGCGATCAGGAGCCAGAAGTTGGGCGCGGCGGCAGCGGCGAGCGAGAGCACCAAGAAGCCAATCAGACCGAAGCGCAAAACGCGGCGCCGGCCAAGCCGGTCGCTGAGATCACCGCCGATCGGCTGAGCGACGGCCATCGCGATCAGGTAGGCCGAGACCAGCCAGCCGATCTCGGCGTGGCTGAGGTGGAAGTCGTCGCGGATCTCCGGCAAGGCCACGGCCAGCATGGTCGAATTGAGCGGCGCCAGGACGTTGCCGAGGGCAACCGTCGTCAGCAGCAGCCAGTAGCGCTGCGCATGCGGCGCTTGCGCCCCTGCCGGAGCCGTTGGGCAAGCCGGTTCTTCGGACACGATCAGCCGACCTCACTCATCCCTGCCTCAGCCCAGCAGCGTGACGCGACCCGCTTCGGCGTCGACGCAGACGCGCGCGCCGTCCGTAATCCGGCCGGTCGCGTCGCCACAGGCGACCACGGCGGGAATGCCAAACTCCCGCGCGACGATGGCGGCATGCGAGAGGACGCCGCCATCGTCGGTGACGATGGCGCCCACTCGGCCCAGAACGACGTTGTAGGTGGGGGACGTGGAGCGCGTGACGAGCACATCGCCCGCTTCGATGCGATCGAAGTCAGCCGGGGAATGGACAACGCGCGCCACGCCTTCGTAGACGCCGGCACCGGCCGCACGCCCCGCCAGCACGGCCTGATCGACGGCGTGCGCATCATCTCTACTGGGTCGAAGACGAGCCCCATCATCGAGCTGAAGGCTTCCCTGCCGCGGCGCAAGCCGCCGGCCGGAATGATGCCCGAGGGCGGCGGCTCCGACGGCTCGCCACCGATGAAGCGCGGGGCATCATCGATGGTGTGCGAGGTGCGGTATTCGAAGCGTTCGGCTAGCTCGGCGGCCAGGCCGTCGTCGCCTTCGGCCAGGCGCCGCAACTCGTCTGCAGCGGCCTCGACGGCGTGTTCGGCGTCTCGCAGGGTGCCGTACTCCACGGCGCGGCGGCCCACTTCGAGGATAGCGGCGCGCAAGAGGCCGGCCGGCAACGGAGTCACTGAAGAGGCCGCGCTCGTCGCGCAGGCGGTAGGTGCTGCGTGCTTCTTGCAGGAGATCATCAAAGTTGGCCCGATGCTCGACGGGTACTGCCTCTCGGGCTTCGGCAGCATGGCGGTCGCCGGCGGCGCGGGCGGCTGCTTCGTCGCGCGTTCGCAGGGCGCGCAGACCGTCCAGTAAGAGGCCCGGGGTCTCCCGCGCGGTGCGGTCGGCGATGTCGTAGCCGATCACGCGCGGCTCGATCACTTTGAGGTAGACGTCGAGCAGCGGCCCGATCGTCGAATTCTCAGCCAGCCCAGCGAGGACGGCATCCGGGGAGCTGTCGCCCGCCAGGAGTTCGCTGGCGGCCTGGTCGGCGGCGATCGCCGCCAGGAGTGGGTCGGCTTGGGGAATCCAACCGGAGGAGCTGGGCGACTCACCCTGGAAGATCGGCAGCAGACTTTCGAGGCTGCGCCCTGACCAGGCGCTGACCTGATTGAGAAAGTCGCCTAGCGGAAGCATGGCGGAGACGCTGAAGTATGCGTGCTGGTGGGACATCTCCTTCCATTGCGCGAGACAGGCGTCGACGTGGTCGGCGAGCTCCTCGTTGGAGAGGGCGGCGAGGTAGACGGAGCCAAGCTCGAGGTGGCGCTGGTTGGACCGGGGCTTGGCTTCATCGTCCCAACGGCGAAGGTCGCCGCGCCAGATCTTGCCGGCGAAAGCGGCGTCGGCTTTTTTGCGCTGTGCGCGGATGGCCGGGTGCAGCCGCAACATGAGCCAGAGCACGAACTTGGGGGGCGCGCCGCTGGCCAGCGCCTGCGCGATGGTCAGGCCGTAGGCCTCGTAGTGAGGCGGGGAACAGAACAGATCCGCGGCGGCAAACAGCGCCCACTTCGCCTCGCCCGCGACGTAGCCGGAGAAGCGCACCTGAACACGATCGAGTTGCGCGGCTTGCCGCCGCAGTTGCTCGTCGTAGCGGTCGCCGCCCATGTAGGCGGGAGCGCCGGCCACAATGAGAGCGAGCTTGCCTGCGCGGGCAGGATCGTCCCGTTCGATGCGCCGCAGCGCATCCAGCACGCGCTCGACCTGCTTTTCGGGCGAGAGACGGCTCAGGGTGAGCAAGA
>Ga0310123_10001456_pt1 | contig 19668 bp, 16 predicted proteins | sample CB6_AW_1057_MG_FD_203505 | JGI IMG/M metagenome (GOLD analysis project Ga0310123, IMG submission 203505) | Marine microbial communities from Western Arctic Ocean, Canada - CB6_AW_1057 | ecosystem: Environmental > Aquatic > Marine > Oceanic | place: Canada: Western Arctic Ocean | collected... | reverse complement strand
CCGTATCAACGGCCGTGCAGTGAAAAAATACATCCGCCCCGCCGGACATGGGTTGAATGAACCCAAAGCCCTTGTCCGTTGAAATCGAGAGTATCTTTCCGGCAAACATCGAGGAAACATCCCGCAAGAAGAAAATTTAACAGGCTGTGTCTTTCGAATCTAGAGGCCGTCAGGCCGCCGCTGGTGGGCGACACAACCCGATCGCCGTCCGGTCCACGGCCGGCCGGCCTGGCAGCCATTCTCGTGGTGTGACGGCGGCCTGCGAGGACGATCATGCCCCCGTTTTGGCAAGCCGTCGGAAATCTGATCCGAGACCCCCAGTCTCCCCACCCCAGCCCCGGACTTCAACCCGCCAGGTCCGAACCACGCCCCCTGATTCCCGCCCCCTGATTCCCGCCCTGGCCGCGATCCTCACCGTCGAGCTGCTCGACTGACCTGGTGTGCACCGTACACACCAACTTCCACCCCAGCCCCGGCGTTCAACCCACTGGATCTGTGTCCTGGGGTCACACTTCAGGTAACACCTGCCCGTCGGGCGCCCCGCCAGCGGATCCGGGATAGACTCAAGGGCGGGATGCGACAGGGTTTGGAGAATGGGGCCGCCAGGACTCGAACCTCGAACCAACGAACGAGATTCTCGCAGGAGCAGTCGGGTGGATCGACAGCAATTTCGCGCGAAGATGGCCGGGAACTTTATCGCGTTGCCCACGCCGTTTCACGACGACTTCAGTCTGGACCTGGAGACGTTACGTCGGCTGGTCCGCCGCCTCATGGACGCCGGCTATCAGACCGGCAACGGCGTTCTGCTGGCCGGGGGGGCCGCCGGTGAGTTTGCTACGTTGCGGACCGAGGAGCGTAAACGGGTTGCGGAAGTTGTTGTCGAGGAAGCTGCCGGACGCATCGCCGTCATTGTCGGAGCGCAGGACACCAGCACCATGCGGGTCCTGGAACTGGCCCGTTTTGCGGAGAGTATCGGTGCAGACGGAATCCAGGTCGGGCCACCGTACTACTATCCGCCGAGCAGTGATGACATCTTCGCATTGTTCCAGGCGATCTCCGACAAGGCGGCGATTCCAATGGTCGTCTACAACACCTGGTGGACCGGCACGAATGCGGACCTGGGCTACGACCAGATAGCGAAACTGCTCGATCTCGCCAATGTTGGCGCGTTGAAATGGAGTTCGCCGGACGCCTTCGTGTTCGAAGGAGTTCTCGACAACTTTTCCGACAAGATCGCCATCATCGACAACCAGCTCTGCGAGATTCTCTCCCACATGATGGGCGCGGTCGGTTTTGTCAGTCACCCACCACTGGCCTGGCCCGAATATGGTCTCCGGTTGTGGTCATCCTTGGAGGAGAGCCGCTATGCGGACGCGCTCGAAATGCTGATGCGGTTCCGAAACCCCTACTACCGCCTCTTTTTCCAGGCCTACGAGTACAGCGGGAGTGAAGGCCATTTTGACAAGGCGATTCTCGAACTGGTTGGGGAGCATGCCGGCCTCCCACGACCGCCCGGCCGGCCACTGCCGCCCAAGCTGGTCGAGGCGATTCGACAAATGCTCCTCGATGCCGGCGTCCCCGACGTGAAGACAACCTGATGTAGAGATGGCCGTGTCACGGTCCGCGCACGAAAACACGGAAGTCACTGTCAGGAAGCGACTTCCGCGAGAGGCGCCGCCGGGATTCGAACCCGGGATGGCGGATTTGCAATCCGCTGCCTTAGTCCACTTGGCTACGGCGCCCAAGAGACGAAAACACGGCCCCCCTACAGCCGGTTCTCGCAATCGCCGTCGATCCTACGAGTGAGTTTTGACAGCGTCAAGAGAGCCCTCGACAACGACCGGGCACGACTGCAGTCACCAGGGTCCCATGAAATCGACCGCTGATTGACACCCGGATCGGCGAAGCTACGATGACAGAGAAGCCCCGCCGGCAAAGACGCTCAGAGCACAATGACCACCGAGACCGCCATCCAGATCGACTCCGACAACGACGTTACCGTCGTGACCTTCGGCCCGTCCCTTGAACACCTCGACGATCACGCGGTGATGCAGCACCAGGACCTGCTGATGGCCACCGCGCGCGACGCCTCGCCACCACGCGTCCTCTTCGACCTCTCCAACGTCCACCTCTTCGGCTCAACCTTCATCGAAGTCATCTTCCGCGTCTGGCATCGACTCAACGCCGAGAGCGACAGCCACTTCGCACTCTGCGGTGTCTCCGAATACTGCCTCGAAGTGCTCCAGGTCACACACCTCGATCAACTCTGGCCAATCCACACCAGCCGGTCCGAGGCCATCGAGCAGATGGCCGCCGGATGAACAGCCGTACCGAATCCGGCTCGACTCTCGGCCCACTGACCTTCCAGCCCGTCTACCGCCGCGCACTCTGGGGCGGCACACGTCTCGCCTCGCTGCTTGACAAGAACTCCGGCCACATCGACAACTGCAGCGAAAGCTGGGAGATCGTCGACCTGGACGACCACCAAAGCGTGGTCGACTCGGGACCGTTCAGCAACTGGACACTGCGACGACTGGTCCAGGAACTTCCCGAACAGCTTCTCGGCTGCCACGCTGCTCTCGATTCGTTTCCGCTGCTGCTGAAATTCCTCGACGCCACCGACCGCCTCTCGCTGCAGGTCCACCCCGACGACCTCGTCGCCGACCGACACCACCCCGGCTGTCGAGGCAAGACCGAGGCCTGGGTCGTTCTGGAGGCAGAACCTGCCAGCCGACTGTGGGTCGGCCTGCAACCGGGCATCACCGCCAGTCAACTCACAGACGCCCTCAACTCCGGGGACATCGACTCGTGCGTCGCCAGTTTTCCGGCCCACCCTGGCCAGTGCGTCATCGTCCCCGCCGGCACCGTGCACGCCATCGGCGAGGGGATTGTGCTGGCCGAGATCCAGCAGGCCAGCGACCTGACCTACCGGCTCTACGACTGGGGCCGTCTCGACCGCGACGGTTCACCCCGCGTCATCGATCTCGAACGCGGACTCGAGGCCGTCAACTTTGACGCCGGACCGATTACCCCGTCGTCACCACCTGCAGCCAACTCGACACACCAGGTGACGCGGGTTGAGCGTCCCGAGTTTCGGGTTGTCCAGCACCAGGTCAACAAGCACCTCGAGATGGTCAACGACAACCGTTGTCGGATCCTGACGACGATCGCCGGTAACGGTACGCTCGAAGCCGACGGCTCCCGACATGTACTCTCACCGGGCCGCACCCTGCTGCTGCCCGCCTCGGTCCCATCCGCCCAACTCGAAAGCAGCGACGGACTGACACTGCTCGACTCGCACCTGCCGTGAGCAGCGGCAGGCTGCAGGCCGTTCGAGCGAGGGATGTCCACTCCGCCGCAGGCGGACTAATCGGAGGCGACCGCATTCGGCGGGCTGTTCTCTTCGGGCGATGCTCCCGATTGCCCAGGGCCCGGTTCTTCGGTCGCCGCCACGGCACTTTTCGAGAGACCGTGACGCTGCAGATGGGCGATCGCCGACTCGAGCCGAGCGATGATCTCGTCCCGCCGCTCACCGTCCTCGATCTTCTTGCCATGGCGGTCGACCACGTAGAACACGTCCACCACCTGGTCGACATGCGTAGCGATTCGAGCCAACTCGACCGAGTGACCCAGTTGGAACAGGGTGCGAGAGATGATGTACAGCAACCCGGGTCGGTCGTGCGCGAAGACGTCGACGATCGTCCGGGTCGGTGACGACTGGATGTCGATGACAATGCGAGTGGGATGGTCCGAGACCGGTTCATCGTGCCCCGAGCCGACAAAGACGCGATGCCGCTCCGAGAGTTCTCGAACACTCACCTCCCGACGCACCCCCTCGCAGATCGCCCCGTCGATTTCGCCGATCCGAGAGTCGGTGACCGGTCCGTCGAAGTCGTGATCGACCACGTGAAAACGGTCGATCGCCACGCCATTGAGCCCGGTCGAGATTGAGGCGGCCAGCACCTCCAGCCGCAGCGCAGTCAGCGTGCCGGCGATCCGGTGAAAACACCCCTCCGAATACTCGCCTCCGACCAGCACCCTCAACTGCACCGTCCCGGTCTCGGGATGGTACTCGCCATTCACCTGCACATCGTCAGGCCGCAACTGCCTGACCGACGCCAGGTCGTCGGCAATCGTCTCCGGCGGCGTCGAAACCAGGTACTGGTCCGAGAGCCCCGCAAGTTGCCCGGCAGTCCACTCGTGCCACTCACCCGATTCGGCGTCCTCTTCAGAAGCGACCGAGCAATCCAGCACCTGTCGGCGGATCGATTCGAGCCGCTCCTCGAGCTGAAACCGCGGTCGTTCGCCACCGAGAACCACCAGCGCCTGTTCGAATAACTCGGTCAGCAGCTCGGCCTTCCAGTCGGTCCACTTGCCCGGTCCCACGGCGATGATATCGGCGGCCGTCAGGACATACAGCATCCGCAAGGTCTCGGGGCTGCCCACCAGGTGGCTGAAGTTCATCACCAGGCCCGGTTCGGAGATGTCCCGCCGCGTGGCCAACTGCTCCATCGCCAGGTGGCGGTGAACCAGGAAGGCCAGCCGGTCCGAGTCCGCGGAGTCGAGCCCCAGTCCCTGGGCCGTTTCGATGGCGAGCCGGCGGCCCACCTCGCTGTGGTCCTCGTCGAAGCCCTTGCCCAGGTCGTGCAGCAACAGAGCCAGGTGCAGCAGGTCCTTGCGGCCAATCGCCCGGTAGGCCGCCCCCACCGGTCCCTGCTCGTCGACCAGGGCCTCGGCCGCCTCGACTGCCCGGAACGAATGCTCATCGACGGTGAAACTGTGGTACTGGTTGAACTGCATCAGACACCGCGCGTGGCCGACGGCCGGGACCAGCTGATCGAGTACCCCGGTGTGGAACATCTGCCGCAGGGTCGGCCCGACGTGGCCGGTCTGGCCCAGGATCGACAGGAAGCGACGGCTGGCCACCTGGGTGATTTGAGGGTCCCAACCGCCGGCGGCATCGGTGAGCGTGTCGAGTAATCCATGAGACGGGTCGACCCCGTGCGTCGCGGCCGCCTCGAACAGCCGCAGGCTCCGCTCGAGTGTCCACTGCACCTCGTCCCGCTCGGTCCCCGCCAGGTCAATCGTGCGACGGTTGATCCGAAACGGGCCGGCACGTCGCGGAATGCACCACCAGTCGGCCAGGGTCTCGACCAGGCGAGGTGGCCGGTTCCGCTCGGCAAATCGTTCGGCCACGCGTGCCAGCCCGGTGGTATGCCGGAAGTAGTCCTGCATGAACCGCTCCACCGGACGCTGACCCGCCACGCCCTCGGCACCACGACTCTCGGTCAACCGCAACTGCTCGTCCCGGGTCAGCACATCCTGGCCACGCCCGGCCTCCAGGTGCAGGTCGACGCGGATCCCGGTCAGCAAGCGGTGCCCATCAACCAGTACATCGCGTTCCCGCTGCAACAACGCCCCGCAATCAACCAGTTCGTCGATGTCGGTCGTGCCGTGGCGACAGAATCCCAGCCAGCGAACCAGGTGTACGTCGCGGAGTCCACCGGGGGACCGCTTGACGTCGGGGACCAGCTCGCTGGCCGAGAGTCCGTGTCGAGCCCACTCGCTGCGTCGCGCTTCGAGACAGTCTCGAAAAAACCGGGACATGCGTCCCACGACCACCCGCCGCTGAAAGGCCTGGCGAAACGACTCGGCCAGCCCACGATCACCCCACAACCACCTCGCCTCCACCGCCGCCGTGGCAAATTCGATCTCGGAACCGGCCAGAGAAATCGCACCCGAAAGCGAGTGGACGCCGTGGCCCAGCTGCAATCCCACATCCCAGCAATCGCGAACCGCCTGCGAAGTAAACTCGGCAAACGACTCGCCATGTCTCGCATCGAGAAACAACAGGTCCACGTCCGAGCCGGGCGCCAACTCGGCTCGACCCGATCCTCCCACCGCCAGGATCGCTCCCTGGGCGCTCAGCGAGTCGCCCGCCGGACATCGCTCGGCCGCCTCGTCGAACAGCTCGACCAGGAATCCGTCGGTCTGCAGCGCCAGGGCCTGGACCAGTTCGACCGCATCGACGCCCTGGTCGAACCGCTCGTGCATCGACTGCCGCAGCCGCTGGACCCGCTCCCGATGCCGCGTCAGCCTCGAATCAGAGGGCGCTTTCACCGGATTCTCCGGTGCGGATCCGGATCATGTTCTCCAGCCCAATCACGAAGATCTTGCCGTCCCCGATCTGGCCGGTCCGAGCCGTCTGCTGGATTACCTCGATCACCCGCTCCGCATCGTCGTCTCCCACGACAACCTCCATCTTCACCTTCGGCAGGAAGTCGACCGTGTACTCGGTGCCGCGGTACTGCTCCTTGTGACCCTTCTGACGACCAAATCCTCGGACCTCCGAAACGGTCATGCCCTGGACCCCGATTTCGGTCAGGGCATCCTTGACCTCTTCGAGCTTGAAGTGACGGATCACTGCTTCGATCTTCTTCATCGGTCTCGCCGTGTCAGATGCGGGGAATGCGGGGAATGCGGGAACTGTTGGAGGAAATCGACCACCGAACAAACGGTCGGGTCGGATGCCCAAAAGGGGATTCCAGATTATTCTCGATTTGGAACCGTCGGACTAGAGAAAGATGTAACCCTCTTCGCCGTGCTGGTCCAGATCCAGGCCCTCGCGCTCGCCGTCAGGATCGACTCGCAACCCGATCGTGGCCCGGATCGCAAGCAAGAGCACCAGCGTGCCGACCACCGCCAGGGCCGTGGTGGCCAACAGTCCCACCAACTGCGTGACGAACTGGCTGGTGCCACCGTGGATCAGACCGTTGAACGCGGGGTCACCGGTCACAGCCGGCGAGGACAGCACGCCGGCCAGCAGCAGGCCCAGGACTCCACTGGTTCCGTGCACTCCGAAGACGTCCAGCGAGTCGTCGTATCCGAACCGGTTCTTGACCCCGGTGCACATCACGTAACAACCGACTCCTGCCACCAGCCCGATCAACAGGCCCGAGAGCGGGGTGACCGATCCGCAGGCCGGAGTGATGCAGGCCAATCCGGCCACCGCGCCGGTGCAGGCGCCCAGCACCGTCGGACGACCGCCCTGGATCCACTCGATCGCCATCCAGCCCAGCAGCCCGGTGGCTCCGGCCATGTGAGTCGTCACGAAGGCATTGGCCGTAAGGGCATTTACCCCCAGGGCACTGCCGGCGTTGAAACCGAACCAGCCCACCCACAACAACGCCGCACCGATGGCCGTATAGGTCAGGTTGTGAGGCGGCATCGCCTCGCGACCGAAACCAACCCGAGGACCCATCACCAGGCAACAGACCAGCGCCGCGATGCCGGAACTGAGATGCACGACCGCGCCGCCGGCAAAATCGAGCAGCTGAAACGGCGCGTCGGGGTTGGCACCGCTCAACCAGCCGTCGCCTGACCAGACCCAGTGCGCCAGCGGGCAGTACACCAGCAGGCCCCACAGCATCGAGAATACGCACATCGCCGAGAACTTCATCCGCTCGGCAAATGCACCGCAGATCAACGCGGGGGTGATGATGAAGAACATCATCTGGAACACCATGTGGACCGACCGGGGCAAACCGCCCTCCATCGGCACCACCTGCTGGCCATCAACCCACTCGGGCAGCACACCGCCCAGGAATACGTAGTCGCCCCCGCCGATGAAACCGCCCAGCACACCACTGCCGAACGCAAAGCTGTAACCACATACGACCCACACGACCGACATCAACCCGATCAGAGCCGCACACTGCATCAAGACGCTCAGCACGTTCTTCTTTCGCACCAGCCCGCCATAGAACAGGGCCAGGCCGGGTGCTGTCATCATCAGCACCAGTGCCGAACAAACAAGCACCCAGGCCGTGTCCGCCTTGACGGCCGGATCGTCGAGCGAGGCGGGTGCCGCGTCGTGAGCGACGACCGTGGCCGGAGATAGAGCCAGCAGGAGGACCAGGGCCAACCAACGACTTCGTGACATGTTCATCGTCTCTTGGAGCCTCAGATCCCAACCACGCCGTTGCCCGCGACGGTTCTCCGCCGACACCTCTGGATCCCGATCACGGCGTCCACTAGGATTCGGAAAATAGAGAATCACTCTCGGCGAAAGCCTGACTCTCAGGGCACTTGAGTGCAACTCTCATGCCACCAATCGGTGGAATTCACTTCGCCGGAGACTGACGCCAGGATGCCCAGTCTTGCCCGATGCGTCGGGTCTGGTCTCTGATCGGTTCAACCAGAAAGCGGCCGACCCGCCATGCCGTTCCACCAACTGGGCACAGTGCCGGCGCTGCTGGTCGTCGTGGCGGCAGGGGGGTTGGGCGTGGTACTCGGCCCGTTCCTGGACCGGTACGTCGTGCGGGTGGGAGCCGATCGGCCACGAGGTGGCTGGATGTCGATCTGGCTGGGCCTGGGCTGGCTGCTGCTCTCGGCCTCGGTGATCCTGGGTGGTTCGCAACAGATCCCCTACGTCCAGCCCGACTCCATCAGTCTCTGGGTCCGACTGGGTTACCATGGGGTGCTGTTGGCGTTGCTGCTGGCGGCGACCTGGATTGACCTGCGCCACACCGAGATCCCCGACGGGATCACCGTCCCCGGAATCCTCTTTGGCATCGCCGGCGCCACGCTCTCGGGCGATCTCCAGATGATCCACCTCTGGATAGACTGGAACCCGGTGTCCGAACAACTGCACGGCGGCACCGTGATGATTCCCAAGTGGATTCAAGAACACCGTCACTGGCACGGGCTGGCCTGGAGTACCGCGGGGATGGCCTGTGGAGGCGGCCTGACATGGATAGTCCGGGCGGTCTCGAGGCTGGTGCTGGGCCGCGAAGCGTTGGGGTTGGGGGACGTGACCCTGATGGCGATGATCGGCAGTTTTGTCGGCTGGCAGCCGGTGCTGTTCATCTTCCTGCTGGCCCCATTCTGCGGCCTGTTTGTCGGCCTGCTGGCACGGATGCTCTTCAACCGCCCCTACGTCCCCTACGGGCCATTCCTGGCCACGGCCGCCGTGGTGGTTCTGGTTTGTTGGCGCTGGATCTGGCTGTTCCCTCCCAACGCCCCCCGCGACGGTTTCGCCGTCCGCAATCTCTTTGGTGATGCGGTGAGCCTGGCGATCCTCGGTGGATCTGCCCTGGCCGCCTTCTGCGGGCTGCTGGCCATCGTGAGACTCTACGGGACCATCCCCGTCGGTGGTCGCCGCCATGGCAAGCTCCGCCCGCGTCAGACGACCGAGCCTCAACCCGAATCCCCCGCACCTTCTGATGCACCCTCCGATGCACCTCCCGAATCCCCTGGGGCCTCTTCGGAGGAATGAGGGGGATCGAGATCGAGTCGCTCGGCGAGTTCGTCGTAGTCAACTCTCTGATCGGTGCCCTCGGGTACCGCCCCCTCGATCAGTTTCCCGACCTGTCCCTGGGCCTCGGCCTGGGCCTCGGTGTAGGCACCGGGGTGAAGTCGCCGCAGGACGTTGAGAAACGCGCGGGTGGCCGGATCGACCGACAACTGCCAGCCGATCGGCCACCGCGAATCGACCGGCGTGGGAAGGGAAGCCAACGAGCCCATCGAACCCCCTCCAACTCGGAAGGAATGATCCAGAGACTGCTGCGGCGGCGGTTCGACTCCGAGTGATCGAGTTGCCTGGCGGCAGGGCCCGCGACTGTGCGAGACATGCTCAGAAGAGCAGACCACCAGTGTCAACATCACTTGGCCGGGAATCTCGCACAATCGAGAATTCGGCTGCTAGATCATGTCCAGTTTCGGGTGTCGGCCTTGCGGTGGGCGGCAGCAGTTGTCGCACTTGCCGTAGACTTCCAAGCGGTGCCCGGATTGGCGGAATCCGTGGGTCGCAGATACTTCGGCCACCACCTTCGAAATCTCCGCCGCCGGAAACTCGATCAGCGTACTGCACTCGCTACAGATCAGGTGATCGTGCTGCGGGTAGCCGTAGTCGTGTTCAAAGACGTCTCGCCCATTGGCCCGAGCCACCTTCCGCAGCAACCCGGCTCGTTCCAGCTCCTGCAGCGTCCGGTAGACGGTTGCCCGGCTGACACGGCGGCCGTCGGTGCGTGCCGTCAGAGTCACCACCAGCTCTTCGCGTTCGAAGTGCTCGTGCGACGAGAAGACCTGCTCGAGCACCAGGTCCCGTTCTCGAGTCAATCTCTTGTTCTGCGTCGAGAGGTACTCGCCGAATTTGGCGCGTGGCGAGACGGCAACCGAGACGGATTCCAGGTCACTCACGCCACCACTCCGACTGTCTGTCACTGGCCACGATTACTCGGTCGCTCTCAACTGCTCCAGCGTCGCCTGGTAGGAATCCACGTGCGCCGTCACCTCCTGGGCGCCGTATCCCTGCGAGACCCAGAAGCGTCGCTGGCCCTCGAGGATCGCCGCTGACTCGGACGGTGACTGCTCGGCCAGCCAACTGGCATGGGCCGGATCCACCGCCAGCGGCGGCAGGGAAGTCCCCGGGCCCGCGATGTCTCCAACGGCCGCCGTGCCGGAAACCGGTGCACCGGCCTCGACCTGCGCCTGGGCTTCAGGTGAAAACTCCACGCGGTCGACCGCATCGGCCGCTTCGGTCGGTGCGATGTCGCTCGAGGGTGTTACGGTATCGGGCGGCTGGATCGGCTGCAGTGGCGGGTCGCCACCGATCGGAGCTGGGCCGGTCACTTCCATGTCGAGATATCCTGGCAGGATGCGTCCACCGGCCCCGCGGCAGGGCCGGTATTCCCGAGATCATACCGCATCCCGAATCGGCTCAGCAATACCGCGTCGGCGTCTCACCGGTTCAGCCACGGCTGTAGGGCCCGGTCTCCGATCCCACCAGGTCACCCACTCCCGCCTCGACACAACGGCCAATGATCGCCGCCGCCTCGATCACCTGGTCCCGGTCGACGTCCAGGTGAGTGCAGGCCCGCAGCCGATGCGAGCCGCTGGCTCCGACCTTGACCCCCGACTCGAATGCCTTGGCCGCCAACTGGGTCGCGTCACCGATCTCCGGATCGATCTCGAAGAAGATCAGGTTCGATCCCACGTCGTCCGGATCGATCCGAATCCCTTCGATTCCCGTCAGCGCCTCGGCAAAGGCCCGCGCGTTGGCGTGATCCTCGGCCATCCGCTCGACATGGTGCTCGAGGGCATGCACGGCTGCCGCGGCAACGATTCCCGCCTGCCGCAACGCGCCACCGAACAGCTTCCGCGACCGACGTGCCACGGCAATGTCCTCGGCCGAACCCACCAGGATCGACCCCATCGGACATCCCAGTCCCTTCGAGAAACAGATCGAGACGGTGTCGTAGTGTCGAGTCGCCTCGGCCGCCGAATAGCCTCCGGCAACGCACGCGTTGAACAGTCGGGCACCGTCGACGTGAGTCTTGAGCCCGTTCTCGTGAGCCCACTGGCCGACTCGATCGAGTTGATCCAGGGGCCACGGACGACCGCCTCCGGCGTTGGTCGTGTTCTCGACGCACACCAGCCGCGTACGGCACAGGTGCTGGTTGTCGGCCCGCAGCTTGCCCTCGAGATCGTCGACGTCGATCATCCCGTGGTGAGCGGGTAGCAGGCGACAGGTGACCCCCGACAGCACCGCCGGTCCGCCCGCCTCGAAGTTGGCGATGTGACCGTTTTCGGCGATCAGCAACTCGTCGCCGGGTTGGCAGTGAGTCCTCACGCCCATCTGGTTCGACTGGGTCCCAGAGCACGCAAACACGGCCGCTTCCTTCTCCAGCCGCTCGGCCACCATCGCCTCGAGTCGGTTCACGGTCGGATCGTCGCCGGACATGTCGTCCCCGCACTCGGCCTCGGCAATCGCCTGCCGCATCGCCGGGGTGGGCCGGGTGACGGTGTCACTGTACATGTTGATGAACGGGTCGTGCATCGCCGGTCCTCGGTTCGATGGTCCTGGGTCGCGTCGTGTTCCTGGCCCCCTCACTCTAGTCCCCGCGCGGTGGCTTCTTCAACGCTGGGCCAACCGCCGATCGTATAGTCAGTCCTTCGAGCAGCCACTAGGATAGCCCCCGACCGGCCCCGACTCCCCAGGTCGCAACCGATGACGCTCGACATCACCACCTTCGACACGGCCGACGGCGACGCCATCACGCTGATCGACCAGCTCCGAGGACGGCTCAGCCCGCAAGGTGACATCGTCTCCGATGCCGGCCGAGCCCGAACCATCGAACTCTTCGGAGAACCCCTGGCACCGCGGGAGGTGGTCCAGAGGATCTGCGACGATGTCGCCAAAGACGGCCTCGAGGCCGTCCTCGACTACACCCGCCGGCTCGACCAGGCCGAACTGACCGCCGAGACGCTGAGAGTCTCGGCCGACGAGTTTCAGGCCGCTCACCAGGCGGCCGACCCAGAATTCCTCGCCACCATCCGACGCATCCGAGACAACATTGTCGAGTTCCAATCGAGCCTGCTGCCGGAGAACGTGACCGTGACCCGGCAGCGATCCCTCGAGACGGGGCAGGGGAGTGCGCAAGGGTTGATTGAGTTGCAGCAAAGGTACCGGCCTCTGCGGCGAGTTGGGATCTGCGTGCCCGGCGGAGCGGCAGCCTACCCCTCCACTCTCTTGATGACCGCCGTGCCGGCCCGCACTGCCGGAGTCGAACAGATTGCCGTGGTGGTGCCTCCGACGGAGTTCGGCGGCTACAACACGCAGCTGCTGGCTGCCTGCCACGAGCTGGAAATTGACGAGGTCTACCGGGTGGGTGGTGCCCAGGGGGTCGCGGCCTTGGCCTACGGGGTCGAGGGCATCGAAGCGGTCGATAAGATCGTCGGACCGGGCAACCTGTTCGTCGCGCTGGCCAAGCGGCAAGTCTTCGGCGAGGTCGACATCGACTCGATCGCCGGGCCCAGCGAGGTCGTCGTGCTGGCCGATGAGACCGCCGATGCACGCTTCCTGGCCAGCGACCTGATTTCCCAGGCCGAGCACAGCCCCGGTGCCAGCGTGCTGTTGACCTGGCATCCGCCGTTGATCGAGCAGGTCCGCCAGGCTCTCGTCGAGCAGTTGGAACGACTGCCGCGAGGTGACCTGGCCCGCGAGAGCCTGAACCAGTTCGGGGCGCTGGTTTGCGTGGCCAACCCTGACGAAGCGATCGCGTTGTCCGAACGGATGGCTCCAGAACACCTGCACATCTCGACCGCCGATCCCGACTCGATCCTCCAGCGGGTCCAGAACGCCGGAGCGATCTTCCTGGGCCATCACACCCCCGTGGCCCTGGGCGACTACGTCGCCGGCCCCTCGCACGTGTTGCCCACCGGCGGCACCGCGCGGTTCGCTAACGGGCTCTCGGCCAACGACTTCCTCAAACGCTCCAGCGTCATCCGCTACGACCGCACGTCGCTGGCGGCCGACTCCGCCGACGTCTGCCGGATGGCTGAAGCCGAAGGCCTGGGTGCTCACGCGGCCAGCATCACGATCCGGCTGGAAGACTCCGACGAGAGCGGTTCAGCCTGATCCGGGTGCCAACCGCGCAACCGCGTCCCAGTCGACATCGACTCCCAGTCCCGCTCCGGTGGGAGTTTCGATCACCGGCCCGTTGACCGAGATCGGGTTGGTGGCCACCCGCGCCTCGTGATAATCAGGGCCCAGGATGTCGCCGGGGTAGGTCTCGACCTGCATGTTCGGGCAGGCGACCACCAGGTGGCACATCGCCGCGGAGGCGACGTCGAGTTCGAGGTTCGATCCGATGCTGCAGGCGACACCGTGTTCGGCAGCCAACCGGGCGATTTCCCACGCCTTGCCGATGCCACCGTTCTTGCCCGGATAAAGGCTGATCACGTCGCACGCCTCGTGGCGGATGCACTCCAGGGCATCGGGCAGGTCGAACACGATGTCATCGGCCATCACCGGGCAGGAGATCGCCTGCCGGACTTCGGCCAGTGCATGGAAGTCGCCGTTGGTGGTCGGCTGCTCGAACAGACCGACGTCCAGGTCGGACATGCGGTCCATCGCGGTGATCGAGGTGGCGGCATCCCAACCAGCGTTGGCGTCGATGACCAGGTCGCGTTCCGGCCCGATCGTCTCACGCACCGCCGTCACCCGGGCGACATCCTCGTCGATGTCGGTCCCCACCTTGACCTTGATCGTCGTGAACCCCTCCTCGACCAGTTCCGCGGCCCGCTGGCGGGCTCGATCGATCGAGTAGGCTCCCATCGAGAACCGGCAGGTGATCGGCAACGGCCTCACCGCGCCACCGAGCAATTCGTAGACCGGCTTGCCCGCCTGCTTGCCCTGGATGTCCCAACAAGCCATTTCGATCGCGCTCTTGGCAAACCAGTTTCCCGCCGCTGCCCGGTCCATCACGTGGTCGATCTCCGGGATGTCAGCCGGATCGCAGCCGATCAGCAACGGGGTGAAGACGTGATCGATGATCGCCTGGGCCCCCCAGGCCGTCTCGCCGCTCCAACGCGCCATCACGGTCGCCTCGCCAACACCCTCGATCCCCGCATCGGTCTCCACCCGGACCAGCACGTAACGCGACACGGTGTGCTGGCCGAGTGCCGAGATCATCCGGCGAGCGGGCTTCAGCGGGATTTCGACCTGGTGAGTGGTGATGCCAGTGATCTTCATCGACTTCCTCGTTCCCGACCGGATCGCCTATCATCGCCGATCATGTGAACCGCATACGGCGGACCAGCATACCGACCCCGTCCGTTGTTTCCATCGACCCGGTCTCGATCGTGAAGACGATTTTCCTGCCACTGGCCGTGATCAGCACGCTGCTGCTGGGTACGACGCTGGTGCTGGGATTGATGATCGAAGACGCCGGCGAGGCGAGTCTGAGCCACCAGGTCGACTACCATCTCTGGACCTCGCTGGGAGGGATGCTGTTTGCCACGATGGTCCACGGACTGGTGATGACCTACTTCATCGGGACCGGGCGTTGGTTCGAAGAGACCGACCGCGTCTATCCGAACAACAACGACTGCTTCACCGCCAGTCGAAAACTGAAGTACCGTACGATCCTGGCCATCATCGGAGGATTCGGGCTGCTGCTGGCCGCCGGCACGCTCGGAGCCGCCGCCGATCCCGCCTCGCCGGTCGGATTCACCGGCTGGCTGGGACTCGAGCCCGCCACGCTGCACCTGCTGGTGGCACTGGCCGCCGTCGGAGTCAACACCTGGACGCACCTTCTGGAATACACCGCGCTGGACGAGAACGCGAAGCTGATCGAGCAGATGATGAGTCACGTGCGACGCATCCGCGACGAGCGGGGACTCGACAGCTAGCGCTGGCGAAACGGCTGAGCCCCTATGAAGGCCGGGTCCTTCGGGTTGCCCCGGCCACGTCGCGGCAGCGTGCCGGCACGCGGCTCCAGGAAATCAGCCAGTTGTGGATCAGTCGATGAAAACTCGACCTGGACACCACGCTGACTCTTCAAACCCGGCAGCATCAACTCGCGTTCGCCCTTCTTGAGATCGGCCGCCTCGGTCCGAGTCGACCAGTTCTCGGTGATCGCTGCAGCCGCGCTGACCATCTGGCTGAACTTCAACTCGATGTAATTGTTCTCGACCACGCACTCCGGACCACCCACCTCGAAAAACAGGTTGCGGCGAATGGTGACGTTGTCCGAGTTGTCCGTCGGCATGTGCTCGAACACCAGGCCGCGATCGACCTGGGCAAACGTGTTGTTGCGAATCGAGACGGTGCGCCATCGCCGATCCTGGCCGGCAAAGAGCATCCCGACCTTCGCCGACTGGATCACCGACTCCTGCAAAGTCAGATCCACAACGTGAGCGGTCATCTCCAGGCCGGCCCGCAGCGGCCCGATCACCCGGCACCGCAGGATCCTGATGTGCGAGTTGGTGTCGTAGGTGCCGGATGAGAACTTCAGGCCAACCGCTTCGGGGCCGCCGGCCCGCAGGACCAGGTCGGTCAGTTTCAGCACATCCTGGCTCGGGTCACCCGCCACGCCGCGAGCATCGATTCCGGCTGCGGTGAATCCCTCAACCACGAGCTCTTCAAGCTGTACCCGATCCTGGACTCCAACCAGGACCACTCCCGCCGGCTTCCCCTTGGCGGCGATCCGAAAACCGACTATCCGGATGTGCTCGACCTGCTTCAACTGAATCCCGGGCTTCTGGCCACCCGGAGCGATCACCGCCGGCTCGACACCGGTGCTGATGATCTCGATCCCCGTCGGCCACTGCTGCTGGGAGCCGTCGATCTCGATCGACTCGGCATAGGTGTTCCCGCCCAGGACATTGATCGTCGCCTGGATGCGGCGCGCATTCGCCCGGTAACCCGCCTTGTGGTCGCGAACGTGGGCCAGTGCCGAGGCGATCGTCTTAAATTCCGCCTCGGGTCCCACCTCCAGTGTCCTCTTCGCCGTAACCACCGGAGTCTTCGCAACCGGGTCGGTTCCGCCACCTGCTCCAGTGCCCTTGCCGTCGTTGTTCGTCGCCCCTCCACCGGGTCCCAGGTTTTCGCCTCCCTCTCCGTCACCTCCGTCACCGGGCCCCATGGTCATCACCAGGCCGATCACGATGATCAACACGATTCCGGCGGCGGCCAGACCGATCTTCAGTCCACGGCCCGAGCCAGCCTGGGAAACGCTCCTGGAACCACGGTGGGAGGTCGAGGTGGTCCGATCGCGGGCCTTGGGTCGAGTGTCAAGGGCCGGAGCCGATGTGTCCAACATCGGGAAGCCCCCGTCATGAGCCTCGGCCCCCGGGGCGATGTCCGGGGCGATTTCCGGGGCGATGTCCGGGGCGATTTCCGGGGCGATGTCCGGTGCGATGTCCGGTGCGATGTCCGGTGCGATGTCCGGTGCGAGGCCTTGTCCTGAATCCGGCACGGTCACTTCGACGGGCACCTCCGGCGGTGCCGCTACTTCAGGCGGAGCCTCGACAACAGGCGGTGCCTGTGCAAGGGGCGTGGCGATCGGAACCGCCGGCGTCGGCGACTCGACAGCCGGGGCAACCGGCGGCACATCCGGTTCGACCACCGCCACCGGGCCAGGCTCCACGTCGACCTTTCCCGCAGCCGGCGGGGGTTCCGGGGGAGTCTCCTCGAGTGTCGACAGAAAATCGGCCAGGCCGGGGTCATCGACCTCGGGCAAGTTGGGCGTCGTCTGCGTGCCGGCAATCGGCTCGGTGTCGCTCGGTTGCACGGCAATCACCTCGTCGACAGCCGGAGTCGACGGTTCGACGGGTGGGGCGACTGGAGCCGCCGTAGCAGCCTGTCGAGTCACCTCGGGTGCCTGTTCGACCGGCTGTGCCACGGGAACTCCCCTGGCAATTGGGGCCTGCAGAGAAGTCGGCTCACCATCGCCGAGCCATGCGGTGAGTTGTACGGCGACTTCATCGGCGGTCTGAAACCGATCCGAGGGCAGCTTGGCCATCATCTTTAAAACGACATCAGCCAGTGGGCCAGGAACATCCGAGCGGGATTCGGAAATCGACGCCGGCTCCCTGGTCTGGTGCCACATCAGTCTCTGGGCCAACGTCCCCTCGTCGAACGGCGGCCGCGCGGTCAGCAGGAAGTACATCGTGCAGCCGAGGCTATAGATGTCGGCCCGCGCGTCGACCTTGTGGCTGTCGAGGGCCTGTTCGGGAGCCAGGTAGTCGGCGGTCCCCAGCACCTTCTCATCGTGCCGCAACGTGATCGGATCCTCGTCAGTCTCTTTGAAGAACCTCGCCAGGCCCAGATCGAGGATCTTGACCACACCCTCGGTGTCGACCAGCAGGTTGCCCGGCTTGATGTCTCGATGGACCAAGCCGGCCTCGTGAGCGTGCGTCAAGCCGAAGGCCGATTGCCGGATGAAATCGGCGACATCGTGGAAACCTTGAGGACCCCGGTCGACCACCAGCTCCTGCAGGCTCTCACCCTCGACGTACTCCATCACCAGGAAGTGAATTTCCGTCGTACCATCCACCTCGCGATCTACATCATAGGCCCGGACGATGTTCGGGTGATCCAGAGAAGCAACCGCCTGGGCCTCACGGTGAAATCGCTCGAGGTAGCTCGAGTCATTGACCTTCTTGTGGGGCAACACTTTGATCGCGCAGCGGCGACGCATCAACACGTGTTCGGCCAGGTAGACCGAGCTCATCCCGCCCTTGCCCAGCAACGACTGCAGCCGATACTTGCCCAGGAAGAACCCCTTGTGTTTCCCCTTGAGCAGCTTGTCGGACTGCCAGGCGGTCAGGGCACCCGAAGCGACCAAGGCGTCGGCAACCGATTGAGAATCGCCGCCGGCGGGCATTTCGGAGACCAGCTTCTCCAGCCGATCGGAATCGATCAGGCGGCTTTGCCGGACCAAGTTCAGAAACGACTCGACGGTGAACTTCAGCGCCATCCAGCCTACCTGCTGCCAATCCCCGGTGCCCTCCCCAGGACACTCAACTGCGAATCTAACATAAGCCCCACCCCTTTGGTATACTCCCGCCCGCGGGACCCATCACCGCAGCGTGACTTCGCGGTGGAACCACCCGGTCGAAACGGAGTCTCTCGGATCGTGACCGAGCGCAACGACGAGGAGATCCGCCGCGAGTTGGAACTGGCGACCGGCCAGATCGACTCGACCTGGAGACCGCTGCTGGGAACGTTCCTGCTGTGCCTGGCCACAGTCGCCGGCTTCATCTCGGCGATCGCCGAACCCCCTCCGCCTCCCTTCGACAGCCCGGTTGTTCGCGGCTACGGCCTGCTGGTCGCGCTGGTGCTCACCGTGTTCTCCGTGTTCCTGCTCAGGCAACCCCGTGCTGCTCGAGATCCGCTCTGGCAACCCCAGCAGACCGGACTCCGGTTCGACTCGGTCGTGCTCTACAGCCGCTCGGCCTGCCACCTCTGCCACCAGGCACGCGAAACCCTGCTGATGCACCACGAGTTCCTCTCGCAGATCTCCGAGGTCGACATCGACGGAGATGCTGAACTGCTCGAGCGGTATGGAGAGTGTGTTCCGGTGGTGGTGATCGACGGCCGTGAACGGTTTCGTGGGCAGATCGATGTGCTGTTGCTGCGACGACTGATCGACGCCACCGCGCCCCGCATTCGAACCACGTGACCGTCAGGCCGATGAGATCATCGCGATGAACACGCTGGTGATCATGGCCAAGCATCCGGTGGCAGGAACGGTCAAGACCCGCTTGGCCGCATCGCTGGGCGAAGCGGCAGCCACCGGGCTGGCGGCAGCCTTTCTCGAAGATCTCCTCAACCGGCTCCACGCGTGTGCCGATCGACACGTACTGGCAACCTGGCCGGCTGACCCGACGGCCACGGCCTACTTCACAGAACTCTCGGCCGGCCGCTTCGAATTGTGGGCTCAGCCAAATGGATCACTCGGCGACCGACTGGAGTGGGTCACTACCGAACACCTCGGATCCCACCCCCACGGCCGGGTCGTCGTCATCGGCAGCGACAGTCCAACACTGCCGCCGCAGACAATCGAGGCGGCCTTCGCGGGTCTACAAGAGACCGACGTCGTCGTCGCCCCCGCCGACGACGGTGGCTATGTGCTGATCGGTCTGCGACGTGATGTGCCGGGCCTGTTCGAACGGATCGAGTGGAGTTCGCCTCGAGTCTTCGCTCAAACCCGACAGCACCTGGAGACCAGCCGGACGCCATTCATCGAACTGCCCGGCTGGTACGACATCGACACCCTCGATGACCTCCGGCGGCTCGATGAGGAACTCGGCCCCGAGCACCCTCTCGGCAGGGCAGGGGGGGCCACCCGGGCACGACTCGACATCCTGCCCCGCGGA
>Ga0310123_10001455_pt1 | contig 19686 bp, 10 predicted proteins | sample CB6_AW_1057_MG_FD_203505 | JGI IMG/M metagenome (GOLD analysis project Ga0310123, IMG submission 203505) | Marine microbial communities from Western Arctic Ocean, Canada - CB6_AW_1057 | ecosystem: Environmental > Aquatic > Marine > Oceanic | place: Canada: Western Arctic Ocean | collected... | reverse complement strand
AGCATCAGCCAGACCGGAGTCGTGTCGACCGGCTCGCGACGGACGGCCTTCAGGAAGCGGGATTCGTACAGTTGTGAGGTCATCGAGAAGGCCTGGCGGGCGGAGTGCGGCAGAGGCAGATGCGTACACCGCGGAGCCCGATTCTAGCACGCCCATTGCCCGCGTGCGGCTCTCCGTCGGAGCACCTCGACCGATCTTGACCCCCCAGGCCCACCGCCCATACCATCCCCCGCCATCGTTCGGCCGCGGACGGGGGGAAACCGATGTCGGCCCGCAAAATACTCCTACTGGTGCTGATCACCGCGCTGGCACTCCGTACCGTCGCCGCAGTCGTCCTCACCAACAGGCTCCAGGACCAGGACCGATCCTTCCTGATCGAAGGCGACGCTGCCGGCTACTGGGAACTCGGAGAGCACATCGCCGCCGGTGAGGCGTTTGAATTGCAAGGACGACCCGGTGACCGGCTGGCAGCAGCCTCGATTCGTCGCCAGGTGACGCGGATGCCCGGGTTTCCAGCACTGCTGGGGCTGGTGATCCGGCTGGGCGGAGACAGCCAACTGGTGATTCGACTGGTGCTGGCGGTGATCGGCACCCTGGGCTGCTACCTGGTCTACCTGCTCGGCAGCCGCATCTTCGGTCCCCAGGTCGGACTCGCCGCCGCGGCTGCCTGCTCGGTTTCTCCAACCCTGGTCGGCTTCAGCGTGCTGGTTCTCAGCGAGACCCTGTTCGCGGTCTTGCTGCTGGCCTGCCTGCTCGGAGCCGTCTCGCTGGTGCGACCCGACTCGGATCTCGATCACCGTCCCCGGCTGGCCATCGCCGCCTGGACCGGGCTGGCCGGCTGCGCGGCGGTCTATGTCCGTCCCGGCTGGCTGGCTGCACTGCCGCTGCTGGGACTGCTGGCGATCGCGCTCTCCGAACGGCGGGGACGCTCCGCGATCGAAGCGACCGTGCTGCTACTGGTCGTCGCGCTCGGGCTGCTGCCGTGGGCCTGGCGGAACCAGCAGCTGACCTCCCACACGGTCCTGACCACGCTCTGGGTCGGACCCACCCTCTACGATGGGCTCCGCGACGGTGCGACCGGAGAAAGCGACATGCAGTTCATCATCGATGATGGACTCTTCGCCGATCCCCGACAGACCGAGTTTGGAATCGATCGACACTATCGGCTCGCGGCCTTTGACTTCGTCCGCACTCAACCGCTAAGCGTCGGCCGACTGGGGCTGATCAAGTGCTGGAGATATCTCAAGCCCTGGCCCAGTGCCCCCGAATTCCAGCAACCCTGGCAGATCGCCGTGGTGGCCGTGCCAACGCTGCTGCTGTACCTGCTGGCTCTCAAGGGAGCGTGGGCCTACCGGTATGAGCCCTGGGCCTGGATGCTCGTTGCTTTTCCACTGCTGTACTTCGCCTTGCTGCACACCGTGTTCGTCGGATCGCTGAGGTACCGGGTCCCCGCCGAATACCCGCTCTGGATCCTCGCCGCCGCCGGCTACCACCGCAGGAGCACGACGTGAAGCGGCAGAGGAGTGAATGGAAAAGAACCCTCTGGGGACTGCTCGGACTGCTGATCGTCACCGGCAGCGGAGCGACCATCTGGGTCCACCACGTCTGGTCCCACAGCGACCAGGTACTCACGCAGGTCGTCCGAGCCAACCTCGACCGCCTGGCACCGGGGATCCAGGTGCGATTCAGCTCCTGCCGCTTCGACCTGCTGCGACGAGTCCGCGTCGATGACGTCGAACTGAGCACCTCCGACGGCCGACCGTTGGCCACGATTCCAAGCATCACCATCGCGATCGACCGCCAGGCCCTCGCACAGCGCCAGCAACTGATAATCCAACAGGTCACCCTGCACCAGCCGCAGCTGCACCTCGCTCGCAACGCCGACGGTCACTGGAACTGGCAGGACGTCGCCCAGCGTTCCGTCGAGCCGACTCTGCTGCCGGCATGGACCGTCAAGGATGGCCGAGTCCTATTCAGCCTCGCCGGTGATCCGGCCCGATCCCGCTCACTCGAACACCTCGAACTCAAACTCGTCCCCGCCGGATCCGATCGCTACGTGCTGGATGGCCACGGACAACTCCCCTCGCCCAACTCGTCCCGCCCCGCCGCCCGACTGAGCCTCAACGGTCACTGGCGAGTCCCCGATCACGGTCTCTCGATCCGAGGACAACTCGACGACGTGACGCTCGACCCGGAGCTGATGGATTTCATCGCGGGACTGTCATCAAGAGCACACGCCGATAGGGCCTCCGACTCCGCCGAAGCAACACACGCCCCACCGCTGGACCCTCGAGACCTCGACGCCACAGCCCACGCCAAGCTCGCCTTCCGCGTGACTCGCTGGCAATCCGATGCCGACTGGGACTACCGGCTGCTGCTGACTCTCACAGACGGCCAGCTGAAACTGCCGCTGCCGACCGGCACGACCCGGACCCTCGAACGACTCTCCGGACAGGTCTACCTCGATCCGCGACAACTCCAGATCAAGAACCTCCTCGGCCACGATGGCGGCACCACCGTGGGGCTCCACGGGCTGGTCCCGCGAACGACCGACCCCCAGGGCGGTCACCTCGAAGTCGTGTTGAAAGACGTGACACTCGACAAGCAACTCCGCGACATCCTGCCGCCAGAGTGGCAGGCGATCTTCGATATCTACGGCGTGTCAGGACTCGTCGACCTGGCGACGTCCCTGAGACCGACGGCAGCCGGAGCGTGGCAACCCACAGACTCGGTCGTCACAGCCAGGGGCTGCCGTGTCCAGCACACCCGATTCCCGTATCCTCTCGAACAGGTCACCGGAACGCTGACTCAACTGGGTTCGTCAAGGGACCTGGTGGTCGAAATCAATGCGGTCGCAGGCGATCGACCCATCCTGTTTCGAGGACGGGTCCAGGACGCCGGCCCCGAGGCATCCTCGCAGATTGACATCTCGGTCAATCGTCTGCCCATCGATGACCAACTCCTACAGGCAGTCTCACCCGGAGTCCGACGGTCCCTGCAGGCGCTGGCACTGAGTGGAGCCGCAGACGTCCGCGCACAGCTCAACCGACCGGCCGGGCTCGGACGTCAATCGACCACCCGGATCAACGGTCGACTCAGAAACGCGTCTGTCCGCTTCCAGAGCTTTCCCTGGCCGATCGATGAAATCGGAGGCGAATTCACCGCGACGATCGCGCCGACGGGATACGCCTGGCGATTCGAAAAACTCACCGGACGACACGCCGATGCCTCGCTCTCCGGATCCGGGCAACTCGACGGAAAACCCGGGGTGCCCGGTCGCTTTTCACTCGATCTCGATGTCCGACACGTGGCGCTCGATGCGGAACTCAGGAAGGCCTGCTCGAGTGAACTCGGCAGCCTCTGGGATCGGGTCCGGCCCACAGGACGCTTAGACGCGAGCATCGAGATTCGACGCAACGGGACCCGGAAGGTCCAGGTCACCATCCCCCGCTTCACCATCAGCGAGGGGACGCTGCAACTGACGGGATTCCCCTACCGGCTCACCGATGTCCGAGCGTCGGGCCACTATGGACTCACCGACGATCAGCAGCGTCGCCTGACCCTCAACTCGCTTGCCGCGCGCCACGGGCCGACTCGAATCACCACCCGCGGAATCCTCGAAATCGACGGTCGCAGGGACTGGATGCTCAGGCTCGAATCCCTCGCCTGCGACGAACTCGTCGCCGATAAAGACCTGCTCGAGGCACTGCCCGGACGACTCCGCCAGACGGTCTCCAACCTCAACCCGCAACGACCCTTTCACCTCGGAGGCCTGATCGAGCTGCGGGGAGCCGGAGACCCCGGCTTTCCCATCACCGCCGCCTGGAACCTGGAAACCCGACTCCCCGACAATCGACTCTCCGCCGGTGTCCAACTCGAAAATGTCGTGGGACGCATCACCAGCCGAGGTAAGTGGTACGGACAACACGCCGAAATCACCGGGCAATTTGCGCTCGATTCCGCCAGCCTCTGGGGATACCGCTTCAAGGACATCCGCGGTCCGTTCCAGTACCGCAACCAGGACCTCGTGATCGGATCCAGCCAGGCCTTCGCACCCAGGCGGACCCGCATCGAAAGTCTCTCCATACCGCTTCAGGAACGTGTCACCGCACGAGCCGTCGGCGGACTGTTTACCCTCGATGCCCAGGCACGAATCGATCAGCAGTCCAGCTACCACGTCAAGTTGAACATGTCCGAGGCCAAGCTCGAACAGTTTGCCAAACTCTATCTTCACGATCCCAGGAAACTCAAGGGCGTGATGAGAGGCTGGGTGGACCTGCGAGGTCGAGGCAACTCGCCCGCGGATCTCACCGGCCGAGGACAACTGCAGGTCAGCCCGGCAGAACTCTACGAACTGCCCATCATCGTTCAGCTCTTTGATGTCCTTAGCCTCGGACCTCCTCAACAGACCGCCTTCCGCTACGCGCAGTGTGACTTCGAACTGGCCCGCTCCAGAATCGTGTTCAACAGCATCGACCTCGTCGGCAACTCACTGCAACTTCGTGGTCGCGGACAGGCCACCTTCGACGGACGCGTCGGACTCGACTTCTACTCGATGCTCCCCAAGTCCCGTCTCCCCATACCCTTCCTGCAACCCCTGATCGCACCCCTGACGACCGGGTGGGTGGCCGTCCATGTCGACGGCATGACCAATCAACCCCGAGCAAGCATCCGACCCGCACCGGTGCTCGACGACGCGCTACGGAACTTCCTCGGCGCACTCGAACACCCAGCCGGAAGACGACAGCCGCCACCGCTCAATGCACCCTTCGGACAGAGAAATCGCTCACTGCTACCCAACTCCCCAGCCGCACGACGATTCGACCGCAGCCGTACACGCTGAGATCAACACTCCAGCCGACGGCGCGCAAAAAAAGGGCCCCCGAATCGCAATCGAGCGACCTGTTCAGTTCGACAGCGCCTGTCGCGTCGGAGGACTCTAAAAGCAGTAAAGTGGGTCAGGCTGCCTTCAGGGGACCTGCTCTGTCGAAATTCCGAACTCGTCGTGGTTCCCGATGCTCGTCGAGGGCCCTGGCTGGGCTCGTTCATACTGTCCACACAACGTAGACTCACCTATGTTTTGCAATTCCCGTACCAATCGGCTGCGCCGAAAACACCCTCGTGACATGATTGACACAATCAATACATAAGTCATTCAATTTCAGTAGTTTGTGACTTTACTCACTCACACAATCTACTCCACACTGATTTTCCACTCTTCGGCGCTCTCGCCAGTTCGGCGCCGAAACTTGAGTTTTCGGCGCCGAACCGACAGGATGGAGTGAGCCGTTTCAGAGAGGTGTTGGTCGGGGAGGAGGAGTCGTGAGGTTGTGGGGTCTTCAGTCTCGCCAGGTATTGGCGGGGATGGGCACGCTGGCGTTGCTGTACTGCATCGTGGTGCTGACCCTCGTGGCGACCAGTCCGGACATTCGCGTCCGCTGCTTGCTGTTCGATTCTGCGCGTCCGCCGGACCTCCCCGACAACGTCCAGGGCGTGGTGATGCGAAAGGTCGCTCTGAGAGGTGCAGTTCCAGCCGACTGCGCGGTTCCCTCAGAGGGCGACGTGCTGACTCGTGTGTCCGGCAATCGGGTGCTGTCGTTCTTCGACTTTTCACGGCAGGTCACCGGTCTGCGACGTGCTCAGTTGAAAGACAACGGCATTCTGGCTCAGGGTGCCGACATCTCGGAACTCATGGACACGGTCCCGGCGTTGCTTGAGGACTCATCGGGGCAGCGATGGGTGCGTCTGGAGTTCTACACGAAGCCGGGCGGCCGTGGTCGGGACGCTCCCACGAGTTGGGTTAGTCGAGAGACGTACGTGCTGGTACAGGACGTTCCTACGGCCGACATCGTCCTGAGCCTGGTTTGGTTTCTGCTTCAGTTGGCCATCTTTGCTGTGGGAGCCCTGGCAGTTTGGCGTCGACCTGATGATGGTCCGGCCGTGCTGTTCTTCGCGATGTGTATGGTCACGGTGGTGGCTTTTGTTGGAGGTTTTCACTGGTGGCTGGTGGCGGGCAGTCCCTGGTTGAATCTTCCCTTCATCGCCTGCGGGGTCCTGCTGCCGGTCGTTTCGTTGCATTTCTTCCTGGCCTACCCCCGTCCGAGGTTTCCGCTGTCGACTCATCGGGCTTTGACACTGCGGACTGGCTACATGATTTCCCTGCTCGCAGGCCTGGCGATGCTGTTCGTGCTGGAGACGGCCCGCTTGAGCAGTCAATCTGATGCCGAGGCATCGGAGAAGCTGGCCTCGATGAGGTGGTGGCTGGGGGTGATGCGGGTCCTGATCGACCTGTTCCTGGCCTTTGCGGGAATCTGTTTTGTGGCGTTGTTGGTGGCGTTGTTTCAGAGTCGGCGCACGACCAGACATCCGATCGAGAAGAACCAGCTCGACTGGTTGTTCTGGGCGGGCCTGCTGGCTGCAGTTCCTGTCGGGTACACACTGGCGCTGGCACTTTCGAGCGACAACGACCATCGCGTCGAGTTCGCTTTGGGTTGGACCGCCAGGTTCTCGATGTTCCTGGCCAGCCTGGCCTTCCTGTGTGCCTACGCCGTGGGGATCATCCGTTACAAGTTGATGTTGATCGACGAGTTGGTCAGCCGGGGAGTAATGTACTACCTGGCGCGAGTCCTGCTGGCGGTGGGATTCGGGGTGGCTGTCTCAACCGTGCTGCTAATCCTCGACGGGCTGGCCCACCAGCAGGACGTCCGGCCCGGCGCCCAGAGACTGCTCGCGCTGGGGACGATTTTGGTGGTCATCGCGTTGATCCTGCTGTGGCTGCGCGGCCGCATCCAGCAGGCGATCGATCGAAAGTTTTTCCGTGAGAAGTACCGGCTGCACACGGCGATGGAACGGATCAACCAGGCGGTGGTCCGGGTTGGTGACCCGCAGTCCCTGGCCGACCGGATGCTGGGGTCGTGTCACGACGTCTTCCAGGTTCGCTCAGCCGCCATCTACTTGCTCCAGAAGTCTCCCAACAGGTTTCGCCTGGCCGCGGTCCGCGGCACACCCGACAGCGAGTTGCCTCTGGAGGTGGTGCTCGAATCGGAATCGATCGACCAGCTGCAGACCCACAACCACATCCTCGGCCCCCGCCAGGGAGGATCCCAGGCCGAATCGGGTTCGGTGTGGCCCCTGATGCAGGATCTCTCCGCCGAACTCCTCTATGGCCTCGAACTCGACGGCCGCATCGGCGTGCTGGTCGCCCTGGGCAGCAAGCCCGATGAGACGATCTACTCGGCCGAGGACCTGACGTTCCTGGGTGCCCTGGGCCAGATCACCAGCGTGGCGCTGCACAGTGCGCGAGTTCACCGCGACGTCACCCGACTCAATGACGAATTGCAGGACAAGGTCGAGACGATTGCCGAGCAGGAACGTCGGATCGCGGTGATGCAGGCGCGGCTGTCCGAAGCGGGTGAGGCCACTCTGTCCGCCCCGGCAGAGCCTGCTGAGGTACCCGCCTTTCAGCGCGACCCGATCATCGGCAGTTCTCCAGCACTCAGACGTGTTCTGGACACCGTCGAGAAGGTTGCCGGCAGCGAGGCGAGCGTGCTGATTCATGGACCCAGCGGGACCGGAAAGGAACTGCTGGCCCAGGCACTGCACGACAACAGCCCGCGACGTGACGGGCCGCTGATCCGAGTGCACTCGGCCGCGCTGAGCCCCAGCCTGCTCGAAAGCGAGCTCTTCGGACACGTCAAGGGAGCGTTCACCGGAGCCCACAAGGATCGGATCGGCCGATTCGAAATGGCCCACTCGGGAACTCTGTTCCTCGACGAGATCGGAGACATCTCACTGGAGACCCAGGTCAAGCTGCTGCGGGTGCTGCAGACGCGGAGCTTCGAACCGGTCGGAGGCACACGCACGATCGACGTCGACGTGAGACTGATCACCGCCACCCACCAGGATCTCAAGGCCCTGATCAAAACGGGCCGCTTCCGGGAAGATCTCTACTATCGGCTCAATGTGATCGCAATCGAACTGCCGGGACTCGCCGAGCGTCGCGAGGACATCGTCGAGTTGGCCGTACACTTCCTGAAACGCAGCAGCAACCGGCTCGGCAAGACGTTGACCGATATCGAAGAACCCGCCGTCGCGGCTCTATTGAACTACGACTGGCCGGGAAACATCCGTGAACTGGAGAACGCGATCGAGAGAGCGACGGTGCTGTCCGACGGCGACGCAATCGCGGTAGAGGATTTTCCCGAAGAGGTTCGCAGAGCGGCCAACGGTCCGGTCGCCGTCAGCCCCCCACCCGACAGGATCACGGCAGAGGTCGCAGGCTCGGACAGCCCCATGGCGGCACCCGAGAACGAACGGGACCGGTTGCTCGGGGCGCTGAGGAGTTCGGGAGGAAACAAGGCTCGAGCAGCACGCTCGCTGGGGCTCCCCCGCAGCACGTTCTTCAGCCAGCTCAAGAAACACGGGCTCGACTGAACCGGGCTCGACGGGAAGCGACCCGCTGCCAGCGAGGACGATTCAGAACGATGGCCCACCCCCGGCTCCACCTCCGGACCCCTGCTTGATCATTGTACCGTCTCCGGAAGAGGTGCCGGCTCCGCCGCCGGGAATGATCCCGCTGGCCAGTTGCTGCCGTCGGCTGGCGTAACGGATGATGAATGATGGCCAGGTGGTGTTGTGGCGTGGCCCGATCCCCTCGCCGGTGGCCGGCCGGATGGTCCGCGGACCGTCAAAGACTTTCAGATCGGGCCACTTCAGAGATTCCTCGGAGACCCACTGCGTGAAGCCCAGCCACTGCCGGTCGGGTGCCACCGCGCCCAGCAGGTTGTGTCGCTCGGGAGTGAAACCCCAGAAATCTCGGGGGAACGGTCCGGTGTGTACGGCGGTCAACAGGAACGCCATCGTGACATAACCGGCCAGCAACCCGCCGCCCCAACGACCCAGTTCGTAGGCCAGGCGATCGGAAGTGATGAAGCGAGGGGAAATTTGGTCGGTGGCAATCCGCAGTACCGTCACCGACACGGCAAACAGCCCCAGCAGGGCAAAGATGTCGCAGTGACTCCGCCACCACAAGCTGGTGCCGGACCCCTCGAGCATCCCCGCCAAGGGTTCGAAGAAGTTCATCGCCGTCAACCCGCTGATCACCACGATCAGGCTCGTCAATGCCGCACCCCAGATGCCCTCGCTGGCCACGCTCCACGTGACCAGCCCCAGGACAACCAGCAGGATGACGTCGATTCCGCCCATCGTCGTTTCGCCTGTTCGAGCTTGCCACTCGCGGAGCGGCAGTTGCTTACTTGACCACCCTGAGCAGTTCGTCGACCGAGGTGATTCCCCGAACCACCAGCCTCAATCCCTCTTCCTTCATATACAGCATTCCGTTCTTGCGGGCTTCGGCCCGGATCGCCGTCATCGCCGTCTGGTCACGGATCATCTCCCGCATCCGCTCATTGACCGGCAGCAACTCGAATACTCCGACCCGACCCCGGAAACCCAGCCCACCACACGCCGCACACTCGGTCTCGGGGTTCTTCGGCGGCCGATAGAACTTGCTGATCCGCTCAGCCGGCAGGTTCGCCTTCCTCAGGAACTCGGGCTTGGGCTTGTACGGCTCCTTGCAGTTGGAGCAGAGGCGACGGACGAGCCGTTGGGCGAGGATTCCCGAGAGCGAACTGGCGAGCATGAAGGGTTCGACTTCCAGATCGATGATGCGGTACAGCGCGGTGATCGTGTCGTTGGCGTGGACGGTCGAAAACACCATGTGACCGGTGTTCGCCGCCTGGCAGGCGATGTTGGCCGTCTCGGCATCACGGATCTCGCCGATCATCACCACGTCGGGGTCCTGCCGCAGCACGCTGCGGAGGCTGGTGGCGAACGAGTTTCCCGCCCTCGAGTTGATCTCGATCTGGTTCACGTTATCCATCCGGTACTCGACCGGATCCTCAATCGTGATCACGTTCCGCTGGAGCGTGTCGATCTCGTTGATCGCCGCGTACAGGGTCGTTGACTTGCCGGCACCGGTGGGACCGCACACCAGGAGCAGCCCGTGAGGCTGGTGGATCACGTTGTCCAGGTCGTCGGTCATCTGCTTACGGAGCCCGAGATCTTCGAGGGTGCTGACCGAGTTGGCCTGGTCGAGAATCCGCAGGCTCAGCTTCTCACCATGATTGGTCCCCTGGGTGGCGACCCGAAAGTCGATCCGGCGACCCTCGGTCAACGCCTGGAAGCTGCCGTCCAGCGACCGACGCTTCTCGGTGATGTCCATCGCACCGAGTACCTTGCAGATGTTGACCACGGCGTTGCCCACGGCGAGGTCAAAGGGCTCCATGCTGTAGAGCACCCCATCGATCCGCATCCGAACCGAGATCTCGCTGCTCTTGGGCTCGAGATGGATGTCGGTCGCGCGGCGGACGATGGCGTCATAGACCAGTTCCTTGGTCGCCATGTAGCCTCGAGACGTCTCGACTTGCCGGCTGCGTCCGTCGTCTCCACCTCGCCCATCCGACTTGCCCATGAACTGGATGTCCGGACCGACCACCGCCTCGGCTGTCCTCCCGCCACCGACCGGAAAGCCCAGCCGCCTGAGGATGCGGCGGAAGTGGGCCGGGGTCATCACCTTGGCCGAATCGGGGACCTTCGCGTTGCGCTCGATGACATAAAGCCACACCGGCACCGCATAGGCCAACAGCAGCACCGGATACCCCAACAGGTTCGGTACGCACAGTGCCGAGAGGAATCCGATCCAGCCGCTGGGAATCACCACCGCGGTCCAGAACTCGTTGCGGACCTGCAGCGCCTGGCTGTCATCGTCGACCCAGTAGCAGGTCCAGGTCCACAGGAAGAACAGGCCCAACAGCGGCACGTAGAGGAAGACGTTGAAGTAGTTGCCGCCCCCCTGGCGGATGGCCGAGCGAGGGTGTGGCAGGTGATTCCCTCGAGTGAAAACCGAGGGGAACTCCGGAAAACTCTGACCACCGATCGGACCCGCCACCGGCACCGACTGGGGATCACCGGCCGCCACCGGCTGGTTGGCAGCCGGAGCAGTGGCAGGAGCCTGAGCCATGGCAGCCGACGCCGTTACCAGGATGGCAAAGGCCAGCACCACCGTCTGACCGACTCGAGGACCACTCACGAATGAATCTCCCGGACCCCCACCTTCAGGTGACCGACTCGAATCGGTCACCCTCACCCGTCAAAGAATCGCCGCCGCCTTCACGTCGATGCCCTTGAGCATCATCTTCAGTTCCTCGACTGCACCGGACACCTCAAAGGCAGTGGCCCGACTGATGAACTCGTCTTCGATAAACTGGTACAGACTGTCGTTGAACAGCTGCATTCCGTCCTCCCTGCCGATCCGGATCGCGTCGACCAGCTTGGAGTCCTCTCCCTCGAGAATCAACTTTCGGACCACAGGTGTGAACTTCATGATCTCAACGATCGGCACCCGCTTGGGGTCCTCGCGGACGGTCGGGACCAGTTTCTGGGCAATGATCCCCCGCATGTTGAACGCCATGCTGCTTCGCAATGCTCTGTGCATGTCCTGGGGGAAGAGGTCCAGGATCCGGCCGATGCAACTCGGAGCGGTCGAGGCGTGGATCGTGCCGAAGACCAGGTGGCCGGTCTCGGCCGCGTGCATCGCCGTCTCAAACGTCTCCGCGTCCCGCATCTCGCCGACCAGCATCACGTCGGGATCCTGTCGCACAGCGTGCTTCAAGGCGACCTCAAAATTCTTGACATCCAGCCCGACCTCACGCTGGTTGATCAGGCACTTGTCCGGCGTGTAGACGAACTCGATCGGATCCTCGATCGTCAACACGTGCTTGCGGAAGTTGGCGTTGATCCAGTTGAGCATCGAAGCGATCGTGGTGCTCTTGCCACTGCCGGTCACACCGGCCAGCAGGATCATGCCCTGGTGGAAGTTGCACATGTCCTCCATCGACTCGGGCAGGAACAGGCCCTCGAAGTCCGGGATCCATCGCTCGACCTTCCGTGCCACCATGCCCCAGTTGCTCAGCTGGATGAACAGGTTGACCCGGAACCGCCACTTCTCGCCTTCGTATTCGACCACGTGAGCGAAGTCGGTCCCGCCGTCTTCGTCGAAGATCTTCCGACTGCGGGCGTCCATCATCGGCCCGAACAGCTCCTTCATCTTCTCCGAGTCGATCGGCTCCATCTGCAGCTCTCGGAGCGATCCCTTGACCCTCAGGATCGGTGCCTTGCCCACCTGCAGGTGCAGGTCAGACCCCTCGTGCTTGATCAACTGCCGGAAGATCTTGTCGACTTCCAGTTCCTCGCTGGCAGCCTCTGACTTGGGGGGAATGTCGAGTTCGGTAGCCATCTGCTCTGCTACTCCCTTGCCCGTGATAGCCGGGGTCAGCCCAGCATTTCAGACTGCCAAGCCGTCGGTCCTCACGGGGACTCCCCGCTCAGCGAGAAACCGCTTCGTCTCGGCAATCGTGTACGTTCCGTAGTGAAAGATACTCGCCGCCAACGCGGCACTGGCTCGACCGGTGGTGACCACTTCACAGAGGTGTTCAGGGGCCCCGGCGCCGCCACTGGCGACCACCGGAATACTGACCGCTTCAGCCACCGCCCGCGTCATGGGAATATCATACCCGTTCTGAGTGCCGTCGGCATCCATCGATGTCAGCACAATCTCGCCCGCTCCCAGCCCCTGGGCCTCCACAGCCCATTCGACCGCCTCGAGACCCGTCGGCACGCGTCCGCCGTTGACGTGCACCTCCCAGAACTCCTCCCCCTCTCGATCCACTCGCTTCGGATCAATGTTGACGACAATGCACTGGCTGCCGAATCGCAACGCCGCCTCGCGGACCAACTCGGGATCGCGGACGGCCGAGGAGTTGATCGAGACCTTGTCGCAACCTGCCTCGAGCAAGCTGCGGATGTCCTCCAGCGTGCGGATGCCACCCCCGACGGTCAGAGGCATAAAAACCACCTCGCTGGTCCGACGGACCACGTCCAGCATGATGTCACGACCCTCGTGGCTGGCCGTGATGTCCAGGAATACCAGCTCATCCGCTCCGGCAGCCTCGTAACCCTCGGCAATGTCCACCGGGTCACCCGCGTCACGCAGGTTGACGAAGTTCACACCCTTGACCACTCGGCCACCGTGCACGTCCAGGCAGGGGATGATTCGCTTGGCCAACATCGTCGCTCGTCATTTCCCTCGACAGACCCCCACAAGCGAATTAACTCTATGCCTCGCTCCACCAATCGTCAATGTGCCACAATGCCCGAGTCAGAAGCCTGCTGGGTGGGGACAGGCTCCCAGGCAGCCAGTCCCTGAATCCACCAGCGGCCAGGCCCCGCAAGGACTCGCCCACGATGATCCCCGCCACCCAACTCGATCAACTCCCCATCCGAGTCGGGCTCGGTCAGTTCCAAGCTCCCAGCGACTCCCTGCTGGCCTACATCAAGCAGTGTGGAGTCGATGACATCCAGATGAACACGGCGCTGTTGCCCGGCGAGAACCGCTGGGAGTACGAGGACCTGGCGGGGCTGAGGGAAACGGTCAACGCCGCCGGACTCAGGCTGATGTCGCTCGAAAACGTCCCCGTCACCTTCTACGACAAGATCATGCTCGGGCAGAGGGGCCGAGACGAACAACTCGACCACATGGTCGCCACCGTCACCAACATCGGTCGTGCCGGCATACCCATTCTCGGATACCACTTCATGCCGACCGGAGTCTGGCGAACCAGCCGCTCGCGACCGGTCCGGGGAGGAGCCCTGGCCACCGCCTATGATCACCAACTGGCCATCGACGCAAACGACGATCGCTTCCAGCACAAGAACTCGACGGCACACCCCGATCGAGAGTATTCGGTTGAGGAAATGTGGCAGAACTACTGCTGGTACCTGGAGAGAATCCTGCCGGCGTGCGAGACGGCTGGAGTCCGCCTGGCCCTGCACCCCGATGACCCACCCGTGGACGCCTCGCTGGGTCGAGTCCCCCGGCTGTTCCACGGCTTCGAGTGCTTCCGCAAGGCACTCGATGAATTCGACTCACCCATGCATGGACTCAACTTCTGCCACGGCTGCTGGTCGGAAATGAAGGCCGGCGAAGGAGTGCTCGATGCCATCCGGCACTTCGGCAGCCAGGGCCGCATCTTCTATGTCCACTTCCGCGACGTACAGGGCGGGATCGACGACTTTACCGAGTGCTTTCTGGGTGACGGGAACTGCGACCCGGTCGAGACCATCCGCACGCTCAAGGAGGTCGGCTTCCGCGGCTTCCTGATCCCCGATCACGTGCCGCAGATGGAAGGGGACGAGGGCTGGAATCACCGCGGGCGAGCCTGGACGGTCGGCTACATCCGGGGATTGCTCGACGCCGTCGGCGATTGACCAATCGCCCCTAGACCAACTCGTGCAGCGGGTCGGGGTTCTGGTTGAGCAGCTTGACGGGCCGATCGGCGTCGTCGCGGATGAAGCCCTTGGGGTTGATCCCCATGTTGTGATAGAGCGTCGCCAGAATTTCCTGGTACTTCACCGGACGCTGGTCCGGGTGCCCGGCGTCCTTGGTCGTCGAACCGATCACCTGGCCGGTCCGTAGTCCACCACCGGCCAACAGCGCACAACTGGCCGGAGGCCAATGGTCGCGACCAGCGTTCTTGTTGATCTTGGGTGTACGACCGAATTCGCTGCAGACCAGCACGGTCACGTCCTTGTCCATGCCCCGCTCGTGGAGGTCTGTGACCAATGCGCTGAGCACCTGGTCGACCAGGGGCAGACGCTCCTTCATCTGGCCGAAGTTGTTGCCGTGGTAATCCCAGCGGCCAAAGCCCAGCGTGACGCACCGCACGCCCGCCTCGATCAGGCGACGACAGATCAACACCTGCTCGTTCCAGACCGGAGGCCCATCGCTGACGTTCTTGGACGATCCCTTCCCGTACCGCTCGCGAATCTTCGGGTCTTCCTTGGAAACGTCCAGTGCATTGAGCAGCTTGCTGGAGGTGAGCACGTCAAAGGCCTGCTCGTAGATCGCATCGGCGCCGCTGAACACCGCGTTGTCACTGGAACGGCGGAACCCGTCAAATGCCGCCAGCAGCTTCTTGCGGTTATTGAGTTGGTCGAGCGTAATGCCCTTGAGCGTCATGGCCTTGATGTCCTCACCGTCGGGCTTGACCGGAGCGTAGGCTCGGCCGAGCTTGCCGGGGAAGCCGACATCGCACCACGGCTTGTGACCACAGGTCTTGGTCAGGCCCATGTAGGCCGGCATCGTCGCTCCGCGACTGCCCAGTTCCTTGGCCAGGAACGAACCGATCGACGGCTGCTGCATCCGCACCTGGTCGCCCCGACGCACGCCGCTCCAGCACTGAGTCGCCGCGTGGGCGCCGTCGGAGTCAGCGATCGAACGGATGATGGCGAACTTGTCGGCCATCTTCGCCATCCGCGGAGCCAACTCGCAGATCTCGATTCCCGGTACGTTGGTCGCAATCGGGTTGAACTCGCCCCGAACCTCCTTGGGAGCATTCGGCTTCAGGTCGACGAAGTCCTGGTGCGACACACCGCCGGCCAGGAAGATCATGATCACCGCCTTGTTCTTCGTGTCACCCTGGGCCCCGCCGGTCGCCTGCGATTGGGCCCGCATCATCTCGGCCATCGTCAGGCCACCCAGGCCCAAACCACCGATCTGCAGGAACGAACGACGCGAAACACCGTCACAGAAACGATGTCCTGAACCACCTTGGATCGCGAGCATTCCGGTTGTCTCCCAACGTTATTGGTCAGCTGCACCGGGCGAAAACCCGTTGCACAAGGATTATACCCCAAAATCGGAACCTATCAACAGATATCGATCCATCCCACCCCACACCTCAAGCCAATCCCTCCGCCGCGGTCTGACCCCAATACCCTAAACGGGCGAGTCGACCCACCCGTTCTTCAAAGCCAACGCGTACAGCACCACCAACGGTGAAATCAGAGCCAGCAGAATCCCGCAAATCCACAGGAAGACCGTCGTCGGACGCGACGGCCGGATTCTCTCGTCCACCCCCCGATGCCTCAGCCAGATCGTCCCCAGTGCCAACGCCGGGTAGAAGACAACCGAGACCAGGCTGGCGATCATCAACATCAGCGGCGGGTTGGTGAACAGCGAGTACATCAAGGTGCCGGTGCCCAGCGACACGCAGATCAGCACGCGGACCGACTTCTGTCGCGCCGGGTAGTCGGCCGGATCGATGAGCCGCATCACGCACATCGCGTCGGTCAGCAAGCGAGCCCCCCCGGCCGCTCCGGCCAGCACCGTGGAAAACAGCACGAAGAAGGCTCCGACGATGAACCCCGTCGCCGCCCAACTGGCCAGGGCGCCGTCGGAAAAATCACGGATCACCGACGTGTACATTTCCTGCAACGTCGAAAGCGTCTGCTTCGCATCCGGATCAATCTGCTTCTGGTTGAGAATCGCGGCGCCGAGGAAATAGAAGCAGATCGTGCTGACGGTATAGACGATCATCGTCAGGAACACGTCGGTGTACATCACCTTGACCCAGCCCCGAGCCCGCCGTGGCCAATCATCACCGGGTACACACTCGCCGGCATTCCGTGCGTACCCCTTCTCCACGCACCAGTACGTGTAGGTGATCATCTCGTAGTGCCCGATCCCCGTGCCGGCGTAGGCGGCCAGGGCGGTCATCACGATGGTCGAGGCCAGCAGGCCGGTCATCAGGGTGTTGGGAAAGATGCGGAACTCGAGACCGCTGCGGATGTCGTCCCAGGTGACCGCGTACCCGGTCCATTGCAAAAGGACCGTGCACCCGATCGTGATCAAGGTAAAGGTAAACACCAGACCGATCGACACGCGTTCGAGCACGTTGTAGCCACCCGAAAGCAGGATGGCCGCAGCGCCGATGGCCACCACGATGGTCCAGATCACCGAGCCGTTGCTCCCCAGTGCCTTCGGCCAAATCAACTCGACCGCCTGCCCCGCTCCGCCCACGATCGCTCCACCATTGATGTACATCAACAGCACGCTGACCAGGTAGACCCACATGAACCAGTTGATCCGAGGCCGCTCGACCGCCTCGTGCCGCTTGAATTCGACCTTGGTGATCTGGGCGGCGGCGGCCACGACGAACCCGAAACCCAGCACGGGGATCCAGATCGTAGAACTGACTCCCAGCAATTTGGCCTCCGGACCGAGATTGTTGAAACAGGCGACACCCGCCACGAACGCCACCAGCACCAGCGCCATCCAACTCCTGGTCATCCACACCGGCCGCCGGTGACCGGGGCCGGGCAGGCTGTTGTAGACATCCAGAAATGTCTTCCCGCTGGAAATCGTGTAGCGAACCAGCTCGGCCTGGACGACCACTTTCAGGAAACACGAGGCGAGGATGAACCACAGCAGCAGGAAGCCGACCTCCGCCCCCAGCTTGGTCGTCATGATCAACTCGCCCGAGCCGACAATCGAACCGACCAGGATCATGCCCGGACCCAGGTGCTTCAGCCTACCGAAAAAGGTCTTGGGAGGATCCTGGAACGAATCGGTCGACCGCGCATAGGGGTTCTCGACCTGAGACTCACTCACTGGCCGGGTAGCTGCTGCCTCACCCGATTCACTCATCCACTCCACTCCCGGGGCAGCCCGCGGCCCGATGCGCCGGAGCATGATAACAGAATCGGCCGCCGATACTGTACGGTGGCCCACACAGGACCAAAGCCGGCGACTCCCGAAGCAAATAACCACGCACCGGGGCGCATCAGAAGGGGTCCGCCATCCGGGTTTTGTCGGGCAATCCGCCCAGTCAGCCGTCCAACCAAAGTGATTCGCAATGCCACGCGTCCCCATCCTCGCGACCGCCTGCCTGCTCTCCTTCTGGCTGGTCACTCCGGTCCCCGCCGCTGACAAGCCGGCCGGGAAACCGGCCACAAAGCCGACCGCCGAACAGCTGACGTTTTTCGAGAAGAAAATCCGGCCGTTGCTGGTCGCCAAGTGCTACGCCTGCCACTCGGCCAAGGCCAGGGCGGTCAAGGGAGGCCTGCTATTGGACAGCCGAAACGGCTGGGTCACCGGTGGCGAGAGTGGTACCGCGGTGGTGCCTGGGAAGCCCGGCGAGAGCCTGCTGATCGAAGCGGTCCAGTACGAAGGCCTCGAGATGCCTCCCAAGGAGAAACTCACCGCCAACCAGGTCGCCGACCTGGTGCGGTGGGTCGAGATGGGAGCACCCGATCCTCGACGGGGTGACACCGCGTCGTTGATCCGCCGTGAAATCAACATCGAAGAGGGCCGCAGGTTCTGGGCATTTCAGCCGCCCAGGGCCGCCTTGCTGCCGGACATCGAAGACCGCAAGTGGCCCGCCTCGCCGATCGACCACTTCATCCTGGCTCACATCGAGGCCGCCGGAATTACACCGGTCGCCGACGCCGACATGACCACCCTCGCTCGACGACTCTACTTCGACCTCATCGGACTTCCGCCCACGCCCGGGCAACTCGATGCGTTTCTCGCCGACGAGAGACCCCAGGCGCTGGAAGCCCTCGTCGACCAGTTGCTCGAATCACCGCACTTCGGGGAACGCTGGGCACGGCACTGGCTCGACATCGCACGGTTTGCCGAGTCGACCGGCATGGAACGCAACTACACGTTCCCCCACGCCTGGCGATACCGCGACTACGTGATCGACGCCTTCAATCGAGACCTGCCCTTTGATCGCTTCGTCCGCGAACAGGTGGCCGGCGATTTGATCGAGGCCAAGTCGCCCGAGGAACGCAATCGCCTGAAGATCGCCACCGCCTTCCTCGCCATGGGACCCAAGTCGCTCAACGAACGCAACAAGGCCCTCTTCCAGATGGACATCGTCGACGAACAGATCGACATCACCACCCGGGCCGTGATGGGACTCACCGTCAGCTGTGCACGGTGTCACGACCACAAGTTCGACCCGTTCCCGACCGAGGATTACTACGCGCTGGCCGGGATCTTCCGCAGCACCGAAACGCTCTACGGTACGGCCGGCGGACAGGGCAACCGCCAGCCGGGCAAGCTCGCCGCACTCGAACCCGTCGGTGCCGCTGCCAGGCCTCCCGCGCAGGCAACCGCCGCAAAGAAACTCCCCGCGACGGCACCAAAGACACCGGCGGCTGGAAACGCGAAGCGGATCAAGCAACTCACCGCCCAACTCAACACCACCCGCAAGGAACTCAAGGCCGCCCGCAGCAAACTCACGCAGGCCCAGCTGAAGAACAAGAAGAAGACCAACCGGGCCCTGAAATCCTTTCGTGTCCGCATCAAGCGGCTCAACAAGCAACTGCAGCAGGCCAAGGGCGGTAAACGCAAGGGCCGCGGACCCGCGAAACCCACCGGGCCCGTGGCCATGGGGGTCCGCGAAGGGTCTCCCGCCGATTGCAGGGTCCACATCCGCGGAAACGTCCGCACGCTGGGCAACAGTGTCTCCCGAGGCTACCTGCAGGTCGTGGAGATCGACGGAGCCCGGGCGATCAACTCCGCCAAGAGCGGTCGACTCGAACTGGCCGCCTGGCTGACCCATCGCGACAACCCACTGACCGCCCGTGTGATGGCCAACCGGGTCTGGTACCACCTGACCGGCCGTGGCCTGGTCACCACGCTGGACAACTTCGGCGCCATGGGACAACGTCCGTCCCACCCCGAGCTGCTCGATCATCTCGCGGTTCAGTTCCGCGAAAACGGCTGGTCGGTCAAGTCGCTGGTCCGCTCGATCGTGCTCAGCCGAACCTATCAGCTCA
>Ga0310123_10001453_pt1 | contig 19699 bp, 14 predicted proteins | sample CB6_AW_1057_MG_FD_203505 | JGI IMG/M metagenome (GOLD analysis project Ga0310123, IMG submission 203505) | Marine microbial communities from Western Arctic Ocean, Canada - CB6_AW_1057 | ecosystem: Environmental > Aquatic > Marine > Oceanic | place: Canada: Western Arctic Ocean | collected... | reverse complement strand
TGGCCAGGTCGCCGGAGAGGTAAGAAGGGACTCGGGCGATGACAACGACAGTCTGTTTCGAATCGACCAGGTCGACACCGGTAGCCATCGCGAACTCCGACGACAACCGCGGGTTGCCAAAGAGCATCTTGCCGGCCATGACCCCGAGTGAACATCCCGGCGTCGTCAGTACCAGCACCGCCAGCCCCAAGACCACGAGCGACCGCAGCATCGGCCCGTCAATTCGAGATCGTTTCCACGCAACCCTATCAACGTTCATCCGGCCAGCACCTCGATCAACCAATTCAGCAGCGTCACCGCGGTCAGCACGCCGATGCCCCACGCCAGCCAGGTGTCCGGGTCGCGGATCCCCACCATTTCGCCCCGAGACGCACTCCAGAACGACCACGGCACCATCACCGTGCTGACGATCGCCAGCAGCAAGCCGCCGAGATTGGCACCGGCGGCCGAGAGCCATTGGCCTCGGACGAAGTGCGAAAACGACGTGGTCATCCCGCAGCTGGGGCAGGGGATGCCAAGCATGGTCTGGAACGAACAGGGGGGAAGCCCGAGTTGCTGGTGAGTGCCGAAACCGGCGGGGTTGGGAGCGAGCGAGACAGCCAGAGAGAAGCCTGCCAGCAGGAACACGCCCCAGGCCACCAACAGCAGTCGCACGACCGTCTTGATCGGTCGGCCGTGTCCGGGTTGGTACCAGGCCATGAGCGAATCAGAGCAGGAAGGGGCGGTTTGATAGTGTTTTGCACTCGCCTCTGCAAGACCGGATCATCGCCCCAAAACCAGCGGCTCACGCAGATGCCAGGCCCAAGGATAGTCTGGTCCCCGCCCAACCCAATTGTTACAATCTATGTGACCTTGGACCGGCAGGCTGTCGACCCGCCGCATTCGGAGTCCAGGAATGAACACAACCGAGGTAAAACGATGGGTATTCTGATTACTGAAAAGGCCGCCGCCGAAATGTCGCGAGCGCTGACAGAGAAGAGCCTGTCGGTCGAGGAGCACTTTTTGCGGATCGGAGTCTCCGGAGGCGGTTGCGGCGGATTCCAGTACAAGCTCGCCTTCGACGACAAGGTCGACGAGACCGCCGACGACATCTCGACGCAGCACGGCCTGAGAGTCGCGGTGGACCGCAAGAGCCTTCTGTTCCTCGACGGCACGACCATCGATTGGTACGACGGACTCGAAAAACGCGGGTTCACCTTCAGCAACCCCAACGCCGAGCAGTCCTGCGGGTGCGGAACCAGTTTCTCCTGCTGAACCGACTGCCGACTGCAAAGGCCAGGCCACCAGCGACCTTTCGCGGCCGTTTCCTCCCGCAATGCCGGGACGAATCGGCCGCGGTGCCATTTGAAGCCAACCCCTCACCGCGGCCCGCTGCATTGGAAGAGCATCCGGTGATTCCAGGAGACACCCGTCATGAGGTTTGAAGGTCAGGTCGGGCTGGTCACCGGCGCATCACTCGGAATCGGACGAGCCACCGCGATCGCCCTGGCCCGCGGCGGGGCCGACGTGGGGATCAACTACCGCTCACACACCGACGCCGCGATGGAGGTGGTCGAGGAAGTCGAGCGAATGGGACGGCGGGCGGTACTGCTGCAGGCCGACGTGTCGGACCAGGAAGCGGTCGAGGCGATGGTGGCCCGTACGGCCGAGGAACTCGGTCGACTCGACCTGTTCGTCTCCAATGCCGCCTACAGCGACCGCGAACTGATGATCGATGCCGACATGGACGGATTCCGACGCACCGTCAACGTCTCGATGTGGGGCGCGTTCTACGGACTCAGAGCCTCGGCTCAGCAGATGGTGCGTCAGGGCGAGGGCGGTTCGGTCGTCATCGTCAGCTCGCCTCACGCCGTCCTCGCCATCCCCACCTCGATGGCCTACAACATGTCCAAGGCCGCCATCGATCACATGGCTCGCACCGCTTCGATGGAACTCGCACCGCACCGCATCCGGGTCAACATCGTCCACCCCGGCTGGATCGACACTCCCGGAGAACGCAAGTTCTTCAGCGAAGAGCAGCTCGAGGAGGGTGCCGCGGAGCTGCCTTTGAAGCGGTTGGGGACGGCCGAGGAGATTGCCGAGGGCATCACGTTCATCCTCAGCGAACAGGGCAGCTACATGACCGGCAGCACGACGACGATCGATGGAGGCGTCGGGCAGCCGTGGTGGTCCAACCGCGCCGAGGGCAAGCAGTAGACCGGCCGACGCCCTAGCCATTCCCTCAAGGCAGCCGCGAGGTCCGTTGTTTGACACCCTGCGCACAGCGTCCCTAAAATCGGCTCCTCGGTCACCCACGACATCTCAAGCACCTCGCCTCTCTGCCCCGCTTCAAGTAACCACACCAGGAGCTCGTCCCCATGAGTGGCGATGCGATTCAATCCATCCTGAAGGAAGACCGTCAGTTTCCGCCACCGGAAGCCTTCGCTGCCGACGCTCATATCTCGAGCGACGAACAGTACCAGCAGATGTGGCAGCGGGCCAAGGACGACCCCGACGGGTTCTGGGGCGAGTTGGCTCGTGAGAACCTGGAATGGTTCGAACCTTTCGAGCAGGTTTCCGAAGGAGACATGCCCGACACCAAGTGGTTCACCGGCGGCAAGCTCAACGTCACCCACAACTGCCTCGACCGACACCTCGACAACTGGCACAAGAACAAGGCGGCGATCATCTGGGAGGGCGAACCGGGTGACACGCGGGTGCTCCGCTACCAGGACCTGCACCGGGAAGTCTGTCGTTTCGCCAACGTGCTGAAGCAACTCGGGATCGAATCCGGCGACCGCGTGACGCTCTACATGCCGATGATCCCCGAGTTGGCCATCGCGATGCTGGCCTGCGCCCGCATCGGCGCGGTGCACTCGATCATCTTCGGAGGCTTCAGTGCCGACGCGGTCGCGGAGCGGAACAACGATGCGCAGGCCAAGCTGGTCGTGACCGCTGATGCCGGCTGGCGACGCGGCAAGGAACTGCCGCTGAAGCAGGCCGTCGACAAGAGTCTCGAAAAATCGCCTTCGGTCGAAAAAGTCGTCGTCGTGCGGCGGACCGGATACGAGGTCGAGATGGTGCCCGACCGCGACTACTGGTGGCACGACCTGGTGGAGTCGGCGTCGACCGAGTGCCCGGCGACCCCGCTCGATTCCGAGCACCCGCTGTTCATCCTCTACACCTCCGGCTCGACCGGGAAGCCCAAGGGCGTACTGCACACCACCGCCGGCTACCTGCTCAGCACCACCATGACCTCACGCTGGGTCTTCGACCTCAAGGACGACGACACCTACTGGTGCACCGCCGACATCGGCTGGATCACCGGTCACAGCTACATCGTCTACGGTCCGCTCTCAAACGGAGCCACCACGCTGATGTACGAGGGGGCCCCCAACTGGCCCGACGAGGGCCGGTTCTGGAACATCATCGAGAAGTACGGGGTCTCGATCTTCTACACCGCGCCCACCGCTATCCGCGCCTTCATCAAGTGGGGCGACGACTGGCCCGGCCAGGCCGACCTCACCAGCCTCAGGCTGCTGGGCACCGTCGGTGAACCGATCAACCCCGAAGCCTGGATGTGGTACCACAAGGTGATCGGGGCCGAAAAGTGCCCGATTGTGGATACCTGGTGGCAGACCGAAACCGGCGGAATCATGATCAGCCCGCTGCCAGGCGCGACCACCACCAAGCCGGGTAGCTGCACCAGACCGTTACCGGGAGTCGTCCCAGACATCGTGACCAAGGAGGGTAAGAGCCTGGGAGACAATGAGGGTGGGCTGCTGGTCCTCAAACAACCCTGGCCCTCGATGCTCAGGTCACTCTACGGCGACCACGACCGGTTCCTGGAAACTTACTTCAGCGAAGTCCCCGGCTCGTACTTCTGCGGAGACGGGGCCCGCAGGGACGAAGACGGCTGCTACTGGATCATGGGCCGCGTTGATGACGTGCTGAACGTCGCAGGGCACCGTTTGAGCACGATGGAGATCGAGAGCGCTTTGGTCTCGCATGCCAAGGTCGCCGAAGCCGCCGTGGTCGGGTTCCCCCACGACCTCAAGGGTGAAGGCATCTGCTGCTTCGTAACGATGATCGTCGAGGACCACTCTGAAGAACTCAAGGCCGAACTGATCGCACACGTCCGCGAACAGATCGGGGCCATCGCCACGCCCGACCAGATCCGCTTCGCCGCCGCGGTCCCCAAGACCCGCAGTGGAAAGATCATGCGACGCTTGCTCAGAGACGTCGCGGCCGGACGCGAAGAGGTCGGAGATACAACCACGCTTGAGGACTATGCCGTGCTGGCCTCGCTCCGCGAGGAAGAGGAGTAGCGACACACGCCTTAGAACCAGGCTCCCTCGAGTCGCCCGACTCGTCACGCTCCCGATCACAACCCCCGCTCGTATTCCCCTCGTGCCACGACAGACTCTCAAACAACTCTTTGACTACTCGGCGTTCCTGATCGCCGGGACGGTGATCGCCTTCGTCTGGGCGAATATGGACTTCGAGTCGTACAACTCGTTCGTCAACGCACCTCTGTTGGCCGCAGGGGAGCATGTCGAGGCTGCTGACGGGGAGACGGGGGGGCATGCGGGGGAGTCACATGGCCCGGAAACCGTCAAGGGGTTCGTCAATCACATCCTGATGTGCTTCTTCTTCGCACTGGCGACGAAGGAGATCTGGGAATCGCTGCTCCCCGGCGGACACCTCTCGTCACCACGCAAGGCGGCGATGCCTCTGGTGGCCACCGCCGGTGGAATCCTCGGGCCAGCGCTGCTCTACGTCGCCGGTTGCATGGCTCTTGGCGAGTCCGAGTTGATCCGCGGCTGGGCAATACCCTGTGCCACCGATATCGCCTTCAGCTTCCTGATCGCCCGCTACATCTTCGGAGCCGGGCACCCGGCCATCCCGTTCCTGCTGCTGGTCGCCGTCGCCGACGACGCCGTGGGGCTGATCATCCTGGCCACCGTGTACCCCGAAGCGGGAGGCAACCTGGGGGGGTTCCTGGCCTGCCTGGTCGCGGCGGTGGGAGTCGGCATGCTGCTAAACCGACTGGGAGTCAAGTCGTTCTGGCCCTACCTGCTGGTGCCGGGAATCATCAGCTGGTACGGGTTCCACATCGGCGGAGTCCACCCTGCACTCGCCTTGATCCCGGTGATCCCGACCATGCCCCACGCCAAGCGGGACATCGGGTTGTTCCGCGACGAGGAAGGAGACCGCCAGGACACTCTCAGTGCCTTCGAACACTGGTGGCAGAACCCGGTCGAACTGATCCTGGGAGCCTTCGGGCTGGTCAACGCCGGAGTGGCCCTGGGAAGCGTCGGGGCCGCGACGTGGCTGGTGCTGGGCGGGCTCCTGATTGGCAAACCGATCGGCATCACGCTGTTTGCATGGCTGGGCCGCAAGTGCGGACTGTCGCTGCCCCGGGGCATGCAGGTCCGCGATGTCCTGGTCGTCGGCACCGCCGCGGGAGTCGGCTTCACGGTGGCACTGTTCGTCACGGGCGTGGCGTTTCGGCACATGGCCGAGGCCAAGGATGCCGCTAGCATGGGGGCACTGGGCTCCTTTGCCGGCATGATCCTGAAGGTCAAGAAGAGCGGCGACTGAGTCACCTGCCGTCGACCCCCGTACAACCTACTCGTGACGCAACGCCTCGATCGGGTCGAGGTAGGCCGCCCGCCGGGCCGGGTAGATGCCAAACACGATCCCGATCAGAACCGAGATCCCAAAGGCCAAGGCGACCGACCAGGGCAGCACCACCGGAGTCGCCTCGACCACGATGTCGGGCAGCCCCGCCGTCGCGGTCGGGAACACCTCCTGCAACAGCTCCCGCAATCGAACCAGCATCCACGGGCAGCCCAGCCCCGCCAGGATCCCCACCACCCCGCCCACGGTCGTCAGCACGGTCACCTCCATCAGGAACTGCCTGATGATGTCCGAGCGGGTGGCGCCCATCGCGCGGCGGACACCGATCTCGCGAGTCCGCTCGGTGATCGTCGCCAGCATGATGTTCATGATCCCGATGCCTCCGACCAGCAGCGAGATGAACGCGATCAGGCCCATGAAGACCATGAACATCAGCCGCGTGGCCCGAGCCTGCTCGAGCAGCTCGAGCGGGGTCACCACCGCGTAGTCGGGCTGCTCGATGTTGTGCAACCGCTTCATCGTGTCCTCGATCGCGTTGGCCGTCGGCACCACGTCGTCGATCGATCTGACCTGGAACGTGATCTGGCTCAGCTCGACCTCCTGCCCGCTCCGCTGCCCCGCCGCAATCGTCAGCGTGCGGTCGCCGATCCGGCGCCAGAAGGTCGTGACCGGGATGTAGACATCGGTACCGAAGTCCTGGGAATCGAGCGAACCGGCAATCCCGGCCATCGGCAACCGCGCCTTCATGATTCCCACCACGCGGTAGGGAATGTCGCGGATGCGGATCGTCTGCCCCACCGGATCCTCCAGAGGGAAGAACTTCTCCACCGCACCGGCACCCAGCACGCAGATGTTGTCCTCGTTCTCGACGTCCATCGCCGAGAGGAAGTGGCCGCGTCTGATCTCGAGGTGCATCACCCGGGCATACTCGGTCGTGCAACCGACCAGCCGCACCTGCATCGTCTTGTCGCGGTAGTGAGCCTCGCGGTACGCCTCGCGGATCCGCAACGAGAATTTCAGCGTGGGGATCGTGGCGATCAGGGTGTCGTAGTCACGCCGCTTGATCCCGTAGGGGGTCCAGAAATCGGTGTCCTCCAGGTCGTCGTTGGCAGGCCGCTTCGAGAGCAGGATGATGTTGGTGACACCCAGGTCCTCGATCTGCTTCTGAGCCGAGCGGCTGATGCCCTCGCTGATCGCCAGCAACCAGACGACGCTGGTCACGCCGATGAATATCCCCAGCAGTGTCAGCAGGGAACGCAGCGGGTGCAGTAGCAGGCTCTTGGAGCCCTGTTGCAACGAACGCCAGAACAACATCACGGGCCAGTCCGGGCCACGTCGCCTGAGGTCGACGGCTGAGGTGCCTTGCCCGGCTCGGGGATGTCCCGGTTCGTGTCTTCCCAGAGCAGATCGGGGTTGATCGCCACCACGTCGCCGACAGCAAGTCCCTTCTCAACAACCACAAAACTGTCGTTGTTGGGACCCACCGTCACCCGCCGTAGCTGCCAGGCACGCGTCCTGTCACGCACCAGGCAGTAGTGCTTGCCGTCACGCTCGACGACCGACTGGATTGGAGCCTGCAGGACGTTATTCCTGTGAGCGACAAAGATGTGGACCTTGGCACGCTGGCCGGGACGCAACGACCTGGGTGGATTCTTGACCTTGATCTTCGCACCGTACTCGATCGGGGCCCCGTGCCATCGACGCGGAAACGGAAACGGGTTGATCTCGGCCAACTCCCCCTCCAACTTCAGATCCGGATCCACGTCCAGCACGATTCGAACCGAGTCGCCAATCTCGATGCGGTTCAGCTTCGAATCGTTGATCTTGGCGGCGATCCGCATCTGGGTCGGGTCGGGCAGACGCAGCACCACCTGCTGCTTGCGGATTTCGGAACCCTCCTCGATCACCACGTTCTCTCGCCGTTCGTAATCATTGGCATAGACCACCTGCCCGGCCTTTGGTGCCAGGATCCGGCAACTCGCCTTCTGTTGGTTCAACTCGGCCAGTTTCTGCTGGCTGAGATCCAGCTTCCGCCGGGCCGCCTTCAAGAAGGCCGTCCGCTTGGCGATCTCCGCTGTGTACTCGGCGACGAACTTGGCTCGAGTGTACTTCTGCAGCGCCAGCAGCTTGATCTCGGCCACGCGAACCGACTTGTTCGCAATCTCGACGTTCTCGGCCTGGGTCTCAAACTGCAACCGCGACACGAACCCCTTGCGAAACATCTTCTGAAAGTGAACCAGTTGATCGGTGTGACTCTTGACCAACGACTGTGCCGCCAACAGGTCCGCTTCGAACGTCTCCTTCTCCACCAGGAACGTCCCGTAGACGTACTCCTTGAGAGTCTGATCGGCCTTCTGGTATTCGCTCTGAGCCTCGATCACGGCCGCGTCGTCGGTGGCGACGAGTGTTTCCTGATCGATCAACCGCTGCTTCAACGCGGTGTCGTCGAAGGCGATCAGGAATTCTCCCTCTTCGACGATCGTTCCCTCGGCCACCAGCTCCAGGATCCGCGTCCCGGCCGATCCTGGAGGCGCCTCGAGTTCACAGATGATCTCGAGGTTGTCCGAACTCTCGACATCACCCGACTCGGTAATGAACGCCTCGAAATCCGACATCTCGATCTCGTGAACCAGGACCTCCGACTCTTCGGCGGAGCCGTCATCCGAGCCGGCAAGTTGGTCGAAGACCAGGTATCCCAGGGCCGCGACGACCGAAAGCGAAATGGCCATCTTCAGCCAACCGCCGTTTCGACGACGTCTCGGCAGCCAGTCCCCCCCGGACACCTCATCCGCCTCGGACGTCGGACCGATCGCCTCGAGTGGCAGCTCGGTTTCCAGCCTGGTCACCATCGCCATCGCCTCCGTTTCGTCGCGCGACGGTTCCCCACAACCGCACCGACATGCTCAAGGATAAGGTCTCAATCCGACCTTCACCATAGCTAGCCCGTATCGCCCTGATCGAGGACCTTCAGGATCTCTTCTCGGCACTCAAGCCCGTCGTGCTTCATTCCGCTTGATGATCTTCGCCGGGCAGGTCTCCGCCGGTGATCGACCGAAACAACGACCCGGCCAGGCTTCTCCAGACCACATCGGGCTCAACCACCGGGCAGCCCCGCGACCGCGCCTCGGTCAACGCCTCGGTGTCCTCACGGCCGGCGGCCACGTCGAGCACCTGCATCGGAGGCCGCAGGAAGGACGGGTTGAGTTGTCCTCGTCCAGGACCCAGCTCCAGGTCCGGATCGGCCAGCACCACGACATCGACCAGCGTGTCATAGAGACTCTGTGAAGGAATGAAGCGGGCGTCGGTGGCGACGGCCAGTTGCCGAGCCGACACGTCGTCTCTGCCGGAGACGCTGACCAGTCCCTGCCGACGCGAGACTCCGAAGACCATCGTCCGGGCCAGCGGGCCGGTACCGATCACCAGCACGTTCCGCCCCTGCAGCGGCAGTTCGCCACCACCCTCCAGGGTCGCCTCCAGGGCTAGCAACGCCGCCCGCCACAGGCACCCGAACCCCTTCCAAGTCCCCTCGGCATGCATCAACAGGTCCACCGGCCCATCGTCCCCCAAAGCCTGCTCACGACTCTCGGCCAGCTCACCCAGCCGCAGGTCGCCTGCGGCCCGACCCACCACTCCGCCGACCTTCAACAACTCCAGCATCTGCTTCAACCGACCGGTGTCCTGCCAGGCCAACGGCAGCCAGCGGACATCGAGACCGGCGGCCTCGGCCGCGCGGTTGAACAGGCCGACCAGTTCCATAGTCCCGTCGTCGAAACCATCGATTCCGATGAAGTGGGTCTTGGCACTGATCGAGCGCCAGCAGTGGATCTCGTCGAGATCCCCCACCGTCGGTTGACCCTCGTAGGCCTCCATCCCACGCTCCAACGCCGCGTAGATCCACGGCGAACCGTACTTGCGACACAACAGCGAGAAGGTCAAACCGCAGGGGCCCAGGCCCATGCCGACCACCGGTAGATCCCGCTTCTGGCTGACCGTCGACAGCAACGGCCAGGCGGCCTCCAGTGTCGGTGTCGGCCAAGTGAACTTGACCACGTCGGCGTCCGCCTCGCGAGCCGACTCGAACACCGAGTCGATCTCGCCACGCGTCTTGCCCAGCGGCTCGTAGAGACTCGTGAAGGCGACCACCCGCTTGGTTTTTCCGTAGCGAGGCACCTTGCGGGCGATGTCCAGATCGAGCTCAATCCATTCGGGCTCGGCCACGATCGCCTGCCGCAGCAGCTGCAGCCGCTCGTCTTCGTTACCGGTCCACTGACCTCCGTCCTGAGAACGTCTGCAGGTGACCAGGATCGGCTTCTCGACCGCATCGACCAGGTCGGCAATGTCCGGCGACTTGACCAGGTGGTCCAGGCACAGCTCGATCAGGTCCCCCTGGCGGGATGCGTTCAGCAGGTCCGCCTTGGCCAGTCGCCGAGATTCAGGAGTCACTGAAATGCAGATCATCGTTTCGATCCCGCCGGCCGGCGGGTCCCATCCACCCGGTTCTCTCGATCGATCAGTCGGCGACGCTCTGCTCCAGAATCTTGTCGTAGACCACCCGGGCCTTGTCGTAGGCCGCCTTGGCCGCCGGCTGGTCGGCGGGCCGGATCCGGCCCTGCTTCTGGCTCCAGCAGACATCCACCGCCTTGCGGCACCAGCGGGCACTGCGGCGACTCGCACGGATCGGCTGATCACCCACCTCGACAAACACCGGGTTGGTGTGCACCGACGGAAAGATCCGCACCGCCACCCAACTCGAATGCTCAAGCGGAATGTCGAATTTCAGCGACCGGGTCCTCCCGTCAGCTTCGATCTCCTGCCGCGCCACCGGGTACCCGTTGACGATCACCTCGACCGGCACCCGACGGCTCTTTTCCAATCTCGAACGCTCGATGTGCCAGTAGGGCTTCTGGTCGAGCCGCCGACCGCGAATCGACTCGGTCGCTGCGGTCGGTTTCGGCTCAAGCCGAGCCGCCACATCGAATCGCACCTTGACCTTGCCGGGCTTCTTGAGATCGAGCTGGCTGATCGCCTTGCCCGATCCCGGCTCACCAACCGCCACGTCATCGACGCGGAAGTCGAGGATATGTGAGCGGCCGTCGCCACAGTAACTGCGACCGTTCTTGAGTCCTTCGATCCAGCTGTCAAACGTCAGAGGCTGGTCCTTGTCGAGCTTCACGTAGATGCGGCCCAGGCCCACCTTGTCGCCATAGATGCACGGGAAATCGGTCTCGCCGCTGATCCGCGAACGGAAACCGCAGTTGAGCGTGTGGTACCAGATGTTCAATTCCCAGACGCTGGGAGTATCCACCGCGGAGATGAAGTGACACACGTCGTGAACCACGGTCACGATGAACTCGTTGGCACCGATTCCGTCAAACGGAGGCATCGCGTAGTCGGGCAACGTGTCCGCGGCGCGGCCCTTCCAACCGGTCGGCACCCGGCGGTAGTTGACGAACTGCCGCTTGCCGTCGGGCGTGTAGTCGGGCAATGCCAGCCCCCAGCCACTGTGGCTGTATCCGACCACGGCCCCCTGCTGCTTGCCCCAGTCGAGCACCGGCAGAGTCCAACTGGGCCACTCCTCGATCAGCTTCGCGCCCGGGTAGTCGTCCTCGGAAAGCCGCAGCAGACACAGGTGGCCGGCGTGCGAACTGGGGAACCCGCTGACTTCAACGTCGTAACGCATCAGGTTCAAAGGCCGCGACAGTGCCGAGGTGCGACCCTCGAAGTACTGCTTCTGCGAGTACCAGCAGGGGCCCCACGAGAGCACGCAGCCGACGTTGAGATCTTCGCCGAGAATGTGGCGCATCATGTCTGCCGGAGTCACGCCCTCGGTCGGACTGTCGTAATGAGCACACCCCGCGGCGTGGACATGGTGGTCGCCGGAGAACCAGCGGCGGGTGGCCGGGTGAGTCCAGCGGATGAGTCGGAAGTTGGCCTTGTGAGAGACCACTCCACCGGGCACCACCAGCTTGCCAACCTGGGTCACGTATTCCGGACCACGCGATACCTCGACGCTGTACTCACCCGCCGGCAAATGCACACTCTCGCCATCGGCCCGATAGATCTGGTTGTGGAAGAAGAAATCCGGTGCCAGGCGACGGGCGGGGTTCGGATAGATGCGGCCCTGGGCGTCGCGAATCACAAACGCCGCGGTCGTCGGTGAGCCGTCGATATCGTGGACGCCCAGTGAAACCTCGACCGCCGGGACACACTCGAACAGCACCGCCACCTCGCTGCGGAACCCCAGGTCCTGTGTCCCCTGCCCGACGTGGAACGACAACTTCGCCTCACGCCGTCCGACGTCGCGGCTGAACAACTGCAGGATGCGGTATTCGAGTTCGAGCCCCGAGAGGGTTGGCTTCAGAGGTTGCCGCTTGAACAGGGCGATGTCCAGGAACCTCTGGCCCACGTCGGCCAACTGAACCAGCTTCGCCTTGGTCGCCGGCCGCTGCCGGGATCCTCGGCCCCGCATGTACACCGGCAACGCCTGGGGACTGTTGGCCGTCAGGCCCGCCGTGACACCCGCTTCGTTGTGCACCTTGACCAGGAACGTCCGCCAACCCTGCTGAATCAGCTCACGCCTGGCAGCACCCTCGGCCACCTTCACCCGGCTCTCGGCATTGATGTGCACGCCGACCAGGCAATGCCGGTCCAGCACCGCCTGGATCTTCCTGATCGCTACACCCGCCTTGGGATCGGCATACGCTTTCTTCAAGGCCGCCAGGTCGGCTTCAGGCAACGGGGTCCCGGCATACTGCAATGCCTCGACCAGTCGCTTCGTCGCCGCCACCAGTGGCTGACGCTCCACCGAGAGAACCTCGGGCAACTTCCCGGCCCGAGCCACCGCAGGGACCGACAACACGACCGCGAGAACGCAACAGATGGCAACGCGGGTCGACCTGGGCATACTCGATGACGGATTGAGGCATGAGTCGACGTGGTGCAAGAGCATCATGGGGGGGAGCCTCCTGGGAAGCACAACGCGGCAAAGCGGCACTCATTGTGCGACTCTCCCCAGACGACCGCAAGTACCGCGGTGGCAAACACCAGGCAGCAGTTGCCCGCGATCGCCTCAGTCGATCTTCCGAGTGGTTTCGGCCTCCGCGGAAGAGGGCTCGATCCGCCGCAGCACTCGCACCGGTTGGACCGCCAACTCGGTGTCGAGCGTGCGGATGTCCTCGCTGTGGGGAAGGCGGACGACCGAACCGTCGGAGAGGGCATCGAGGTTGGTTAGCACGATCAACTCGTCGTCCGCAAGGACTCCCGCGTCGACCAGGGCCATCGTCTGCAGCGTGGTCATCTTCCTCTGCTGCCCGTCGACCAGGATGCGACGCTCGATCGTCCGCGTCTCGCTCGCCGGCGCACCCTCGACACCCGACTCGATCTCCACCGTCGTCCCGGTCACCACCCACACGAATTGTTGACCCTGCTCGTCGACCGAGATCGCATCGCGGGGGATCACGATGGCCCTCTCAAGCTGCTCACCGGCAATCCTCGCGTGCACGAATGTCCCGGGCACCAGAGGCCGCGGCTGCTTGAGATTCTCGACGATGACAAAGGCAATCCCCGTGCGAGTCCGCTCGTTGATCTCCGGAGCCAACCGCGCGACATGCCCGTGCCACGACGCGGCAGCCACCTCCTCGGTCGCCAGTTCCACCAGCGGTCCCGCACCCGACTCCAGCAACGCCCGCACCCGCTCGTAGTCACTCGCCTTCAGCGACACCGGGATCTCAATCCTGCTGTCATCGACCAACCGGACCAGGGCCTCGCCAGGCCGTACATACTGACCCTGCTCGACATGGACCTCGCCCAGCACGCCGCTGAAGGGAGCCTCAACCGTGGCGTGTTCGAGTTCGAGTTGTGCCAGGGCCAGGTCCGACTGGTGAACCTCCAGTCGCTTCAGCAACTTCTGCTCATCCAACGGCAACAGCCGCTTGCGGTTCTCGAGCGAAATCACCTGGTCGTCGTATCGACGCAACTCCAGGGTCACCTTCGTCACGTCGCTGTCGGTGACAACACCCTTGGCCTTCAGGCCGCGGACCCGCTCGTGCTCCTTGCGGTACTCCTCGAGATCCGCGCGCGCCTTCTGCAACAGGACCAGGTTGTTCCTGGCATCCTGGGCATGACGAGCCAACTCGGCCTTGTCCTCATCCAGACGCCGGCTGGCCTGAATCACTAGCTGCTGAAACGCCTGGGGATCAATCTTCAGCAGCACCACCGGTTTCGCCTCGGACTGCTGAGGCGGAATCCTCAGGCCAACTCGCAGCTGGGGGTGAACCGACACGATTTCACCGGCAACCTGGGCCGCCAAAACGACCTGGTGATCGCTGCGCGCGGTTCCGAAACCGGTCATGATCTGCTGCAGCGACTGAGCCTCAACGCGGTAGAGGTCGACCTGGTAAACCCGAGTCTGCTCCTTCCGGCTGGGCGGCTCGCTCTTGAGAGACGCCAGAAAGACGAATCCCGAAAAGCTGCCCAGCAGTAGCATGCCGATCACACCAACCGAGACGATCGTACGGCGAGTCCACGAGGAAGATTGTCCAAGCATGCTCGCTCCAGGGCGGTGACACCCTCACCCCGACCTCAAATCGGACGCAGTCGATCTCTGCTGAAGGCCCTCACGGGTCCGACAACCCGATCCGCCAACCTGCTACGATAGGCGACCGAGCCGACCGTGGCTCGATCCTCACAGGTTCATTGTAGAGACTTCCGATACCTCGTGGCGAGACCCCGACACGCACGCGGGACCGCCCTCTGTGGAAAACTCGTGGCCCAAACCACCCACTTGCTCTCGCGCGAAGAACAGCATGCCTTCGGCCGCGACGGCTTCCTGGTCCTCGGTGGTCTGGCCTCGACCCGGACCTGCTCCGCGCTGCTCGAGGTGATCGAGGGTGAACTCCGGGATCCTCGAGGTGCGATCGAGTACGAGGCGGACCTGGGGTACGAGGGGGCACCGTCGAGCCGTGAGGCGGCCGGCGGTACGACGATCAGGCGACTGAGACAGGCCTGCGATCGACACTCCCTGTTTGCCAGTTGGGCCGCCGACCCCGGACTGCTGGCCTGCCTGGCACAACTGCTCGGACCCGACCTCGTCCTCCCGCTGGCCCATCACAACTGCGTGATGACCAAGCAGCCGCAGTTCTCCAGCCGCACCGCCTGGCACCAGGACTTCCGCTACTGGTCGTTCCGGCGACCCGAGCTGATCAGCGCCTGGCTGGCACTGAGTCCGGAAACCGCCGACAACGGTGCTCTGGAAATTGTCCCCGGCAGCCACGCCCTGGCGTTGGACTCCAGCAGATTCGACCGGCAGAAGTTCTTCCGAAACGACCTGCCCGAAAACCAGGAGCTGCTCGAGAGCCGCAGGCTGATCACACTCGAACCCGGCGACGTGCTGCTGTTTCACTGCCTGGCCCTGCACGCGGCCGGGCCCAATCGGACCGACGACACCAAGTACTCCGTCGTGTTCACCTACCGGCCCGACGACAACCCCCCCTTGCCAGGGACCCGCTCGGCCTCGGATGGAGAACTCCCTCAGCTTTCTCCCTCCGGCATCTCAGCCGAATCGACCGACCGGTGATCCTGAACGGCTCGCCGACTCAGGGGTCCCAGCCGGCCCTGGTACAGCAGGATCAACCACGCCGGAACCAGGATCGGCATCACGATCATCGTGTCCAGCAAGACGCCGAAGGCCAGAGCGAATCCCAACTGCTGCATGCCAACCAGTGAACCGGCCAGCAGGGACGAGAATGTGCCCGCCATGATCACTCCGCAGCCGGCGATGATACTGCCGGTCTTCTTCAACGCCTCCAGCACACCCCCCACCAGCCCGTGCTCGGCCTGCTCCTCCTCGATCCGCGTCATCAGGAAGATGTTGTAGTCCTCTCCGACGGCAATCAGGATCGTGAACAGGAACATCGGCACCTTCCAGTCCAAACCCCCGAACTCCTCGGGATTCCCCACCACGTACTCAAACACAACAAACGTCACGCCCAACGCGGCGAAATAACTGAAGAAGACCCCGACGATCAGGTACAGCGATATGCCCGGCCGCCGCAACAGCACCAGCAGGATCGCGTAGACACCGGCCAGGACCAACACGTCGATCCGCACCTGGTCCGAATCGGTCACCTCCTTCAAGTCGCGGATGCTGGCCGTCGAACCGACCGAAAGCAACTTCGTACGGCGGCCCAGCAGTGCCGCGGCATCCCCAGCATCGCCCTCTGTTTCGCTCTCGTCCTGCTCGACCACCAGACGACTCGTCGCAATGTAGCCACCGACAGCGGTCTCCAGGTCGCTCAGCTGTCGGATGCTGTCCCGCGAGAACGGGTCCTCCACGAAAACGACATCGACTCGAGTCACCCAGGCGTCGGGTTCGGCCGGGTCGTCGTCGTCATCGGGGTCGTCACCTGTAGAGCCCGTTGCCCGGTCGGGGTCCAATTCGGCCACGTAATGCTGCTGGATCCGCTGTCGCCTGATTCGACGTTCGATCCGGTTCCCGGTCAGGTCGCTGTCGCCGGAGAGACCGTAGGGTTGAGTGACACTGCGGACGTCGGCCAACTTCAACTCGTCCTGCTTCGTCTCCAGGAACCCGGTCAGACCCTCAATGAACTCGCGGCCCTCGGATGAGTTGAAATCGAGCGAGTCGTTTTCCAGCAGCAGGGTCACCGGCCCGGCGTTGCCGGCCGGGAAGTGCTTTGCCACCTCCACGGCCCCCCGCACACTGGCGTTGTCCTGGGGCAGTTCCGAGAGCAACCCGTAGCTGAGCGACGTGTAGTTCATGACGCCCCAGGCGGCAAACGGTGCCATCATCAGCACGCTGCCCACCCAGATCGTCGCCGGGTAGCGGACCAGGGCCGCGGCCAGGCGGTCCCATCCTGCCTGGATCGGATTGCTGCGAATCCATCGTCCCAGTGGATCGTTGGTGGCCACCCAACCGGCTCGCCGCCCGCCCCCGCCTCCGGGACGCCGCGGCCAGAACACCCAGCGATCGGCCAGACGCAACAGGGTCGGAGTAAATGTCAGCGATGCGGCCAACACCACGGCCAGCCCGAACGAGATACCGATACCGGCCTGGCGGAACTTGCCGAATTCCGCGAAGACCATCATGCCGATCCCGCAGATCACCGTCCCGGCACTCGCCGTCAACGCGGCACCGACTCGCGACAACGCCTGCTCTAACGCCGTGGCAACCGGGACCTGCGAACCGGCCCCCTCGGTCTCGGCCGTCGCCAACTCCTCGCGGTATCGAGCGATCAGGAAGAAGCAGTAGTCCACACCCGCTCCATAACACAGCACCGTCACGTAGACCTCGATGCCGCGGAACAGGTTGACGATGCCCCACTGGGCCGCCAGCTGTAGCAGGCTCATCGCGATCTGGACCGCCACCGCCACGGTCAACATCGGTATCAACGCCACCACCGGAGCCCGGTACAGCAGTAGCAGCAGGATGATCACCATCACGACCGTCCAGAACTCCGTCGCGCTGGCACTCTCGTCACTCGCCCGCAACATGTCGCGGCCGACCGTCGCTTCACCGCTGGTCGCGACACCCAATCGCTGCTGGATGATCCCCGGCTTCAGACCCGCCCGCTGCCACACCGGCCGGTCCGACGACCAGAGTGTCCCGGCGGGTTGACCCACCTCGTTGCGGATCAACCGCTCGATCGCATGAATCGTCCCGCGGTTTTCCCGGTTCAGGAACTCCGTGGTCAATTCGACAATCACCAAAGACGCACGGCCGTCACGACTCTCGAGCAATTTACCGATCTTGCGATCGCGGAAGGTCCGCACGTCGTTGATCAACGAACGCGGTCTGCCATCTGCTCGGCCCGCATCACCGCCGGCAGCCGACCCGGTCCCGTCCGCCGCTCCCGCGTCCTCCTCACCTTCCTCCTGATTGTCCGCATCCTCCTGCCCCTCACCCTCCTTGGCCAATCCCCCCAACGATTCGGCCAATTCGACCAACGCCCCGGCAAGCACCTCGTCGATGAATCGCCGGTCGTCTTCGTTGAGCTGCTCGCCTTCGACCTTGCAGCTGACCACGATCACGACACGGCTGGGAACCGTCTCACCCCAGGCCCGTTCAAACAGATCCTCGCCGCGACGGCTCGGAGAATCCTGCGGCAGGAAGGCAAATTCTCCCGAGGTGACCACGTCATCCAGATCGGGAGCGGCCCAGGAACTGGCCAGCAGCAACAGCACCCAACCGGTCAGCCATACCGGCCAGAAGCGAACAACGGTGGCGGCCAGCCGGGAGAACATGGTCAGCACTGCCCAGGAAAAGCGTCGGCCGAAGGCACAACGGCACCCGGCCGGAAAGGAGCCATGATAGGGACCAGCGTTTCCGACCGTCAATTCCCGCCCAAGTCGACCTTGCCACCCGATCCGGCTTCCGCAACTCCCCAGGCCGCGGGAATCCAATCGGGCAGATCCGAGGCGATCAGGGCCGATTCGCCAAGCTCAACAACCGCCAGGTCGGCCGCCAAACCATGCAGGGACACCCCCAACCACGACGCCTCAAATGGACTCATGCCGCGGGCCAGTAAACCCGTCACCAGCCCACTCAGCACGTCCCCGCTGCCTCCGGTCGCCAAGCCGCTGTTGCCGGTCCTGTTGATGACCATCCGCTGCCCGTCAGTGATCACCGTACCCGGTCCCTTCAACACCACCACCGCACCACTGCGTAACGCCAACTCGGCGGCCACACGCTCACGATCCGACTCCACGCTCGCTACGTCACCGCCCAGTAAGCGGGCCATTTCGCCCGGATGAGGAGTCAGCACGCGGCCGGAGGCCGGCGAACAGGCCGACTCCAGCGTGCCCGCCGCGGCCAGAGCATTCAGCGCATCGGCATCGACTAGCAGTGGACACTCCAGGGTCTCGTACAACGATGCCGCCAACACCTCCAGGAACTCGCTGCGACCCCAGCCAGGCCCCATCGCCATCGCCGTCGCCGACCCCGCCGCCTCACGCAACTCCGCCTCCGCACCCTCGCCAACACGACCCCGATCGTCCTGGGACAATCCCAACAGCAGGTAGGACGGCTCCAGGGCCGCCACCACCGGAACCAGGCTCGACGGAACCGCCAACCGCACCAGGCCAGCTCCGGATCTCAGAGCACCCAGCCCGGCCAACGCCGCGGCTCCACTCATCCCAGGGCTCCCGGCACAGATCAACGCCTGTCCGAACGTACCCTTGTGACCCGATGAGGGCCGCTGAGGTATCGGTGGATCACCGGTGATCAACTCCACGCTCACTCCTCGCTCGCTTCGGAGTTGCCAGACGCTCGAGCGACCAATCCGGCGACGAAACCGGCCTTGAACCCCGCGTCGATGTTTACCACCGTCACGTTGGCGGCGCAACTGTTGAGCATCCCCAGCAGAGCGGCCAGGCCACCCAGGGCCGCCCCGTAGCCAACACTGGTCGGAACCGCCACCACCGGGCACGACACCCAGCCCCCCACCACGCTCGGCAACGCACCCTCCATCCCCGCGACCACCACGATCGCGTCGGCCAAGCCCAGGCGGTCACGCTGCTCGAGCAGCCGATGAGGACCCGCCACCCCCACGTCCTCGATCTTCTCAACACCACATCGCATCCACCGCAAGGTCTCGATCGCCTCCTCGGCTACCGGCCGGTCACTCGTGCCCGCCGTCAACACCAGCACCCGGCCCCGGATCGCCGGACCCCCTTCTCGATTCCAGCGCACACATCTCGCGATACGATTCCACTCGGCCTCGGGAAACCGAGCCAGTAACGCCTCGCCTTGAGACACCTCGACCCGAGTCGCCAGGCAATCCTGGCCCGCCTCCGACAACGCCTCGAAGATCTCCACCACCGACTCGGCCGTCTTCCCCTCCGAATACACCACCTCCGGATAACCGCAGCGGGCCAGCCGATCGAGATCCACTCGAGCCGACTCGAGCTCAGCCGTCGGATTCTCAAGTGACCCACCCACCGCACCCGACATCCGCCGCAGCGCAGCCGACCACTCCGACTCGTCCCAATCCCCCTCTTCACCCCGCCGCAGCAGGTCCTTCAACTCGTCCAGGATCATCCCGACTCCCCACTCCACGACTCG
>Ga0310123_10001451_pt1 | contig 19706 bp, 25 predicted proteins | sample CB6_AW_1057_MG_FD_203505 | JGI IMG/M metagenome (GOLD analysis project Ga0310123, IMG submission 203505) | Marine microbial communities from Western Arctic Ocean, Canada - CB6_AW_1057 | ecosystem: Environmental > Aquatic > Marine > Oceanic | place: Canada: Western Arctic Ocean | collected... | reverse complement strand
TACTCCCAAACGGCCCCGATATGGCTGCCGCTTTTCTTGGGATCGCCGCCTGCGCCACGTGTGCACCTCTGAATCCAGGCTATCGTCGTGAGGAATTCGAGTTCTACCTGAGGGACCTTGGTGCCAGGGCCATCGTCGTTCCGGCCGGCACAGAGATGCCTGTGAGAGAGGTCGCTGCGCAGCTGGGGTTGACGGTGATGGAGCTTGAGCCCTCGACGACCCAGCTGGCGGGGGCCTTTACACTGCGAGGAGTTCCGGCTGAAGTTGAGACGCCACCCGACTGGGGAAGGAACGACGATATCGCACTCGTCCTGCACACCTCAGGGACAACGTCACGCCCGAAACAAGTGCCGCTGTCGCATTATAATCTCTGTTCGTCAGCACATAACCTTGCACGAGTCCAGGGATTGTCACCCGACGACAGCTGCCTGAATGTCATGCCGTTGTTCCATGCTCACGGACTGGTTGGTGTGTTGTTGGCGTCGATGTTTGCGGGTAGCTCCGTGGTCTGTTCCGCTGGATTTGATTACAGCAGTTTCGCCGACCTGCTGGGTGAGTTTAAACCGACGTGGTATTCAGCAGTTCCGCCGATACATCACTCTGTCCTGTCGCTGGCAAAGGCAAATCCGGCAGTTGCGGCAGGTGGACATCTGAGATCGATTCGATCGTCTTCTGCCTCTTTGTCGCCAGCTGTAATGGCGGAGTTAAAGGAGACGTTTCAGGTGCCGGTGATTCAGACGTATGGTTTGTCGGAGGCGAATGGTTTGACTTGTAATACATTGCCGCCGACACAGCGGAAACCCGGTTCGGTGGGTCTGCCGATCGGGACGGACAGGTTTCCGCTCCGGATGGCTATCATGGATAACGAGGGGCAACTGTTGTCCGCGGGAGAAACAGGCGAGATCGTGGTCCGCGGCCCCAGTGTCATGAGTGGTTATGCCAACAACCCGGAAGCCAATGAGGCTGCCTTCACCGACGGCTGGTTCCGAACCGGTGATCAGGGACGCACGGACAGCGATGGGTACTTCTATATTGCCGGACGTACGAAAGAAATGATCAACCGCGGCGGCGAGAACATTTCGCCGCGAGAGATCGACGACGTTCTGCTGGAACATCCGGCTGTGGCACAGGCCGTCGCCTTTGGGGTGCCTCACGCCAGTCTGGGCGAAGACGTTGCTGCGGCAGCTGTCCTGCAGAAGGATTCTGACCTCAGCGAACAGGATCTGCGCGAGTTTGCATTCACTCGGCTTGCGGACTTCAAAGTGCCCAGCCAGATTGTTTTTGTCGACGCGGTTCCCACAGGCCCCACCGGTAAGCTGCAGCGGATCGGCCTGCATGAGAAACTTGGTAGTGAGCTGCAGCGGGAATTCGTGGCGCCGGGCACAGAAATAGCAGAAATTCTGTTGAACATCTGGCGGGAAGTATTACCGGTCGATCAGATCGGCGTTCATGACAATTTCTTCGGGTCAGGCGGTGACTCGCTGGCGGCCGGTTGCCTCGTCACGCGGATCAATTCTCGATTTGAACTGGAGCTTGCGGTCACGACTGTATTTCGCATGCCATCGGTCGCGACCCAGGCGCTGCTGGTAGAATCTGTCCTGCTCAATGAGCTTGAGCGTGAGGTACAGCGATGACCTCACGCGGTGAACTGGATGGCCGGAAGGCGGCTCTGTCTCCGCAGCAGTGTATGGCGCTGCTGCAGCGGATTCGCGGGGGAGCCAGGCACGTGCAGTCGTCGATTCCGCCCGCCTTGCCTGCGCCGGATGACTCACGTCCGGACATGGAAACCGGCTATGTCGGTCCGCGCAACGCGATCGAAGAGCAACTGGCCGTGATCTGGCGTGATGTTCTGGGTGTCAGAAAAGTCGGCATCCACGACAACTTCTTCGAACTGGGGGCCATTCGCTTTTGGCCATGAAACTGTTCGTTCGGATCGAAGAGACGTTCGGTTGCAAACTACCTCTCGCGGTATTGTTTAAGGCTCCAACGATCGAGAAGATTTCAGCCGAGATTGAAGTGTTGCGGCACAGCAGCCCTGGCTCAGTGCCACGCAGGTCACCGACGCGGGGCTGGTGCATCTTGAGGGACTGACCGGTCTGCGGACGCTCCCCCTCAACAACACTCAAGTCACCGACGTGGGAGTCGCCAAACTCAAGGAGGTGCTGCCGGATTGTTCAGTCTCCCACTAACCACTGCGGCGCATCCATGACTCACCGCCTGTTGACTGGACCGGGACACAGGCGCGCCGGCTGAAGACAGGACTGTGGTCGGGCAGTCACAAGATCATTGCACCATGGGACTGGCGGAAGATGTCGAAAGATGAACGGGATGAATGGCGGTGAGTGAGCAATGCATTGACAGCATCATAATCGCTGGATAAACCAGTGTCGTTTGAGACGCCGGTCACCGGTGAGTGACCCAACTCGCTTGTACAGTGTCGGATGCGACGGTCCAGAACCATGGAATCCGAAGCAGCCTGTACGGCTTTATCCGCAATGGTCTCGTGCTAAATCAAAGTTATGCGGACATCAACAACGCGTGAGAATGAATGCCAATGGATGATACAGTCACACCTTCCGGGCCGATATTGATCCGCCACGAGGGTCACACTCCGCGCGAGCGCAGCACTTGCGGCTGGCGTGACCGACTCATCAGTCACGAAGACGTTGCGACGTCACCAGCGGCCTGGGCACACGCTGTGGATATCGACGGAGCCAAACTCCACTTTCACAAGCGTTCCACAGAACTCTATTACGTTCTCGACGGCAGTGGCAGCGTCATCCTTGATGGCGTCGAGCAACTCGTTTCTAAGGGGTCTCTCGTTCACATCCCTCCAAATGTTGTTCACGGTGCCCGTGGACGGATGCGCGTACTAGTCGTTGGTGTTCCGGACATTGCCGATGACGACTACTTCGAGGTGGCGCAACAATGATGACGCGCAGCTCAACGCCCGAGCCAGGCACTTTTATTATCAGTCCCGAGTGTTGTCAGATGTTCTGCCTCTAGTGTGAATTCAGAAGGACGCATAACAATACAAACCACCGGAATTGCCGACCGGGCCGGGGTACGCACTCGTACCACGTGGCATGACAGCGCTGCTTGATGCGGTCGGACGTGCCATCAATGAAACCGGTGAGCGGCTCGCGCGACAGATGATACGTCGTGAATTGACAGGCCCCCAGGTCACGAGACAGTTTGTTCATTAACTCACGGTGAACTCACCGTGACAGAGGACAAATCCATTCAAACAGACAGTTGATATAGCTCAGATGGCTCAGATATCTCAGGCTGCGTTGGTGATATGGCTGGAGCGAATGTCGGGGGAGGAAAGCGTTACCAAACGGCCAAAATAGGGCAGTTTGTTACCACCGCGTTACCTCCGAGTTCTTTGTGAAAACTGACGTAAGTCCTTCTTCTCTATAGAGAAGAAGAAGAAAGAGAAAGAGAGATATATATGGTAACGTGGTAACATTCAGAGAGAGACCTTATGACTTATTTCACAAATCCTGAATGGCCTAATTTTATAAACATATATGTCTCTCTCTCTTCCATAAAAATCGGTTACCGTGTTACCCGCGTCACAAGTCTTTTCCACGTATAAGCTTACGGGGTAACGCCCCCGTGTTATGCAGGAGTTACCGACCCACTATGCGCGTCCGCATGTCCCCCAGGCTCCGCATTTTAATAAAACTTGACAGAGATTGGCCGTATTGGGGCGATCTACCTCTACAACACCCAAATCACCGACGCGGGGCTGGTGCATCTGGCAGGTCTCACCAGTCTGCAGGAGCTCTTCGTCACCGACGCGGGATTGGTGCATCTGAAGGGACTGACCAGTCTGCAGACGCTCGGCCTCGGCAATACCCAAGTCACCGATGCGGGAGTCGCCAAACTCAAGGAGGCATTGCCGAATTGTGAGATCAGTCGGTAACCGCTACGGCGCATCCATGACTCACCTTACAACCGAACAACTGCAAGCCATTCAGACCAAAGTGGACAGCATGCTCGAGGCGATCATCGAACGTCTGGAAGGCAGCACACAACTGCAGGCTGCGGGCCTGGTGGAAAGCCGCCTGATCCGATTAGCGTTCTGACAGTGTCACCGCCTGCTTGTCGCTGCCGGGATGTCCGGGCATGATGTGAAGACACACAATCCGAATCGCGAAGGTGAACTCAGCCTCGGAGAATGATCATGCACAGCAGGGCACTTTTGTTAACAGTACTGGGTGTGATGTTCTGCAGTGGTTGTACGACAGAACAACGGCTGGAAGAGCTGGGAGCCACGATCAGGGTCAATGAACAGGGTGAGATTTTAGAGCTCTACTTCACTGATGACGTCCAAATCACCGACGCGGGACTGGTGCATCTTGCGGGACTGACCAGTCTGCAGGGGCTCGGCCTCAGCAACACCGAAATCACCGACGCGGGACTGGTGCATCTGTCGGGACTGACCAGTCTGCAGAGGCTCAGACTCAGCAACACCGAAATCACCGACGCGGGACTGGTACATCTGTCGGGACTGACCAGTCTGCAGGGGCTCGGCCTCAGCAACACCGAAATCACCGACGCGGGACTGGTGCATCTTAGGAGACTGAAAAGTCTGCAGACGCTCGTCCTCTCTGCAACCCAAATCACCGACGCGGGACTGGTGCATCTGTCGGGACTGACCGATCTGCAGTGGCTCAACCTCAACGGCATCCCAATCACCGACGCGGGACTGGTGCATCTGTCGGGACTGACCAGTCTGCAGACGCTCTGGCTCAACAGCACGCAAATCAGCGACGCGGGTCTGGTGCATCTTGCAGGACTGACCAGTCTGCGGACGCTCCGGCTCATGGACACCGAAATCACCGACGCGGGACTGGTGCATCTTGCAGGACTGACCAGTCTGCAGGGGCTCAACCTCGAGGACACCCAAATCACCGACGCCGGGCTGGTGCAGCTTGCGGGACTGACCAGTCTGCAGTGGCTCTACCTCGGCTACACCGAAATCACCGACGCGGGATTGGTGCATCTGAAGGGACTGACCAGTCTGCAGTGGCTCCGGCTCGGGGGCACGCAAATCACAGACGCGGGAGTCGCCAAACTCAAGGAGGCATTGCCGAATTGTGAGATCAGTCGGTAACTGCTACGGCGTATCCATAACTTACTTTCTGCCCGCAGGGGCCTGCGCGGTGCTGCTCATCCGCCGTGTGGGTCCGCGGGTCCTTTTTAGCCTTAAACCCGCATAACCGCATACCCCCCACTGTTTTGTGAGACAAAGTTTACTTTCATTCGCAAAGCACTCAGTTGTCGCAATACTCATAAAGCAACTACAGTACGCATTGTTCTCAGTACACCTTAAGCCCCGAGTCAAAGAGCACGGTCTGTAAAAAATGTTCAGTCCAGCGAGTCACATCATGCAACGATCATTTCAGCCGGTTATGACCACCATCGTACTGAGCGCCGCCATGCTGCTGGCGTGCGTTCCTGCCTCGGCGGGAACCCTCACCCTGGACGACGGCGGCACCCACAACCTGAACTATGCAGTGACAGAAGATAATGTCTATGTCGGGAACTCAACGACCGCCAATCTTCTGACCGGCGGCTCGATTGCAAACTATCTGGAGGCCCGGGACAACAGCACGGTGAATATCTCCGGCGGCCAGATTGGATGGGGGGGGCTGGGACCCTGCTGGCCTACGATAACAGCACGGTGACCCTCTCCGGCGGTACGACGTACAATCTGGTTGCCTACGACAACAGCACGGTGAACGTCTCCGGCGGTACTACGGAATATATAGAGATCGACGACAATGGATCCGCTCAAAATAACACGGTGAACATCTCCGGCGGTACAATTGAGACCGGACTGATCGAACTGAAACGCCGACGTTCGAAGCACACACTTGCGACTGCTGCACCAGCGCAGGCAGAGGTCAGTGCCGGTATCTCTTTTTGGTGATATTCGGTGATACTCGGTGGCGCTCTATGAGTTGATGTGCCGCGTAAGACGCTGTAAAACACGGGCATTCCAGCTCCGATGCTCGGCCAATGGTTTGCCTGGGGGTGCAGAGGTCGCAAGTTCAAATCTTGTCGTCCCGGATTCGCTTATTGTACGTGATGACCGCACCGCTCACTTTGCTGAAGGTGCGGTTGCCACGTCGCTCCTGCTCGAATTTGACAGTTACGCTGTCCACGATGCTTAGAAGGACGTCACGTCACGTCACGTCACGTCACGTCACGTCACGTCACGTCACGTCGCTCATGCGGTGATCCCTGGCGGAGCAGGATGTTGAACCTCGTTCAGCCACGCCATCGACTCCGAAACGATCCGACCCTCGTCCACCGTGCCGTTCTGGCGTTTCTGCCTGCTGAGTTCACTGGCCAGTCTGTCACGTTCCTGACGTATTTCCCGCAATCGTGGTGCCAGAATATCCATCAGATCATCGTCGGCACGGAGTAGCCTGTCCGCGGCCTTGTCGATGTCCGCGTTGAGACTGTTCAGTTTCTTTTGCAGCGGCTTCGTGTCTGGCTGTTTCGCCATCCGTGACTTCAGCTTCTTCCTGATCGATGTTTCGATCTTCGCTAGTTTGCTGTCGTTCAGCACCGTCCGCTGGATTAGATCCAGTACAGACCGTTCCAGCAGCTCACCGTCTACGTGACAGTAGAAACCGCCACCCGCGTGTTTGTCCCGATGGCCTGACTTCATGTAGGTGGCACACGAGTAACGGACCCCGTCCTTTTGTCGCGTGTTTGTTTTCGGTGCTCCTGTCATCCGCTGACCGCAACATCCACAGACCGCCATCCCAGACAACAAATATCGATCAGGCTTGCGTGCCTGTTTCTTTTGGTTGTGTTTCTGGCGTTCCAGTTTTTCCTGCACGATGTTGAATGTGTCCACGTCCACCAGTCCCGCAAATGCGTTCTTGACAATGACTTGTTCGGACTCATCAGTCTTGCGGACACCTGCACGCCTGACGTCAGCCTTGCTGCGTTCCTGAATGCCGTCAGCGGGCACCTTGTAGAATTTTCCCTTAGTCCGTTTCCCGAACGTGTAGGTGCCGATGTAATTGGGATTCGCCAGGATGTGCCTGATCGTATGCGGCCACCATTTTGGCCCACGAGGTCTTGGCGTCCCGCGTTCAGTCAGCTTTGAGGCAATCGTCCTGAGTCCCGTATGCGGCTTTGCAAACTCAGAAAAGATCCACCGCAGCGTCTCGACAGTTTCAGCATCGTCAGAAGTCACCAGCGTAACATGCGTGCCGCCACCGCGTGTTGGCTTCGGATCGCCGTTCTTCATCCGCATTACGTGCCGACCGTTAGCATCAACAATCATGCGATCAAAACCATACGGTGCCGACTGCCCCGCAATGTGACCGAGCTGTGCCGCATTGACGCGACCTCGCAACGAGTTCTTCACCAGATCCCGAATATAGGAGTGCCGACATTCCTGCCGGATAGTGTGTGTGATGCGCCCCTCGAATGAATCGCGGTCAATTGTTCCCTCCGTCACCGAATCAACATTGATGCCGGCCGGGCGGGACTTCCGCGCGCAGTCAAAACTGCACCTCTGCTCTGTCGTTTCGCGCACTCGGGGATCGCGACCGACACGCGCTAGAAACATCCAATTCTTCCGGCCGACCGCAGAGGGTCGCACCATCCACTCATGCAGGAGGCAGCCAGGACGACGACTACGCTCTAATGACGTGTCCCCTTCTGACCACAAGCGTTGAAGTCCAAAGTGTCCCGACGCAGGATTGCCCGTTGACGTCGCCGAACTGCCCACCGTGACTGTCCTGAAGGACTGTGAGGTCCGCAGCAGCATTTGCACGGAGTACCCCTGAGTCGTCGAGTTTCAGGAGGCGCGCCGGTGTGCTCGTGACGGCAGCGAAGACTTTGTTCTCAGGCATGCCGGCGGCTCGGAGCTCCGACATCACGAGCGGTAGATCATGCCGCGTCGCCTGATCGATATGGAGATGTTGCACATCCGTCGAGATGGTGTCCGGCAGGAAACCGTCATCGATGGCCGCCTGAGCCACATCGAAGCTAAAGGCTTCCGTGGCGTGTCCGACGTCGAACAGAATTCCACGGCTGCGAGCATCACGGATGGACGGCAGTACCTGGCCGCCCTGGATGATGCAGTGCGGCTGGCTGCGAAAGCAGTACGTAACGATGTCGCCGGAGCGCAGCAGGTTAAGCTGCTGTTCAAGCGGCCAGTCCTCGGGACGCCGCATACCGAACAGTATCGGAAGTTCCGCTCGCTCGGCCACTTCAACTCCGCGGCACATCACTTCGCGCGGATCGGTGTCGCCGCAGGCGTGATGGCTCACGTTAACGGCTACAGCGGGAATGAATTCCCGATATCGATCAATCGCCAGAGTACAGGCGTCTACGTCGGCATCGTCCAGGTTTTCAAAGCAGCCGTGTGATGTTGATTCGCCGATTCGCGACAGATTGATTGCCAGCAGGACTCTGGTCTTTGAAGCGGAGATTGTGTCGTCGACGTACTGGTCGACCGTGGACGCTCCGGCGTCACCCTGGGACAACACGGTTGTGGTTCCATACGGGACGATATGGTCGTCCGGTGAAATGCCAAAAACGGAGCCTGAGTTCGCCGGGTGCGCGTGCAGGTCGATGAGGCCGGGAAGCACGATTCCGTCCGGGAAGTCGAAGTAACGACTGGCAGTGGCAGGATCGACTTTGGGTGTGTTTGATTGTTCGACTGCAACAATCCGATCGCCGCGGACCGCGACATGTCCGGGGCCGTCGATGCCGGACCCCGGACAGACGATACGGCCGGCACGGATGATCACGTCGAAATGCGTGTTGGGCAGTTGCACTACTGACTCTCTGCGAGTCGGGCTCAGGATGAAGCGAAAGCGAATCAGGTCGGTGAACGTGTTGTGTTGGCCGTTATAACAAACGCGGCGGATTTTGGTCATCCGAACATCAGGAACCGCCGGCTCGCGGGTGCATACGACGCTGACCGTACCCACGCAGGCCAGGAACTGAGGAAACAACACGTGAGTCGATCGCGTGATTTTAGATTCACTCTCAACTTCTGGCCAAAATTAAATTTCCTGTCACTATAATTCGCTGGCCGCCTCCAAGGAAATGCGCACGGAGACCCGACCCGCCATCGACACCAGTTTAAAAGTCTAGCTCAACTGAATCGAAACGAAAACAGGTCGGCGTCTTTGACTTCGAACCGCACCCGCACTGGCCTTCCCGCAAAGGGACCGAGCCCGTCTGTATTCCAAGTGACGGTCTTCGCGATCTCGTCACCTTCGAGCGGGTGGCAGTCATCTGCCGAAAAATTGGCCAGCGGTCGGCCTTCGGCATCCTGGACCTCCACCCGCACATGACCGCCGGGGCGAGCCAGGTAGTTGATCTCAAGGTGCCCGCCGGCCACTTTCAGCGGCCTGGTCGTCAGCTGGCCGCCTTGCTCCCCGCCGCGCAGCGCCACGAAACCGTCGAGACGGTACGTGAAACGGCGGAGCCGGGTGGGGGTCCTGGAGAGGTAATTTTCGGAGGCGTAGACCGAGTACGCGCGGTCGTTGCCCGGGATGGACAGCAGACCCCAGGTCATGTAGTTGCTGCGGTTGCCGGCCCGATCCTCCGGCGCTTCCTCCGGAATCACTGGCTCGGCCCACCGCTGGAACGTGCGGCCGTCGCGACTGGTCATCAGGATCGGCTCCACGCGGTCGCCCTGTTCTGGAAGCAGCCGGGTGGGGAAGCCGATCAGGATCTGCGGCGCGCGGGGGTACGACATCACCGCATTGGTGTACAGGTGCTGCGGGCCGATGTCATCGTCGAATTGGAGCAGCTCCGGCTCGGTCCAAGTCACCCAATTCAAAAAGTCGCTCGACGTACCGGTCATGATGGACCGGAATCCCGGGCGAGCGCGTATGCCGCCCAGGATAAGCTCTCCGCCTGGATTTCGAAAAAAGCGGACGCGGTGGTATTCGCGGTACAGTCCGGCGTGCGGGTCCCAGAAGGCCGTGTTTTGCGAATCGAAGTCGCCGTTGGTGATCAGCGGGCCGTCGCTGATCGTCCACCGGATGCCGTCGGGCGACTTGTAGGCGAAGACGGTCATTTCTTCTTGCACGCCAAGGTAGGGCGTGCCAGTCTTGTGGACCTGCCCGAGTGCCTTGTAACGGGCCTCGGGCGGACAGTCCGGGTTGGTGTCCTTAAAGGGGGTAAAGCTGCCGGTGCCGGCGCCGTCCCACACGATGTTGTTCTCTTTCGAGCCCTCGAACTCGTACAGCCCCAGGTTCGGCTTCGTCCAGTGGATGCCGTCCTTGCTCTCGGCGTAACAGGTCACCTGGCGGTGCGTCTGATCGAGGATCTCATGGTCGTAGTTTGAGCCGCGGTAGTACATGCGGCAGATGTCCGCGCCGGAAGCATCTTTGTCACGAAACACCGTGTAGTAGGCGCACGTGTTTCCCTCCCACGGCTTGTCCGTGACCAGGGTCACCTCCCGTGGCACCGGTTGCAGCAATTCGAGCCGGACGTCCCCCTCGATCTTCTCGATGACGTGGTCATCCACAAACAGCTCACGGCGCGAGCCAATGTCAACCGGCTCGGCGGCCATTGAGACAAGAGAGACACAGCCGACCGCATAAAAGACCGGCATTAATCTGCGTAAGAACAGCATGGACATCTCTTTGAAGCTGAAGCCTTCCCGGGGATCATGTTCGAAAGGGAGAAGCAGAGTAAGCGGACGAGAAGCTCTGTTTCCTCCTGTTCCATTTCTTCTTCTCTGCGATCTTCAGTTCAAACGAGAAACGAGATCGGAGAGACCGCGAAGCACCCGGATTGCCATTCTACTTGATGGTCATTCGCCCGACTATTAACTCTGCGAATCCAACCTGATCATGGGCGTTCTCGAAGGACGATGCTTCGAGTACGATTGTTGCCCCGACAGTGCTCAATCCACGAGCTCCAGGTCTGACAGATAGATCAAGGTCATCGTTTTCTCGGAGTCGTCCTTCTCGTGGCTGGAATACCACGAGGCCAGCCCGCGAGTCGGGCCAAGTTCGATGAAGCCCGGAGAGGAGTTGTCGCCGTCACTGGGTAACACGGCGACTTCTGCCACAGCCGAACAGTACCAGCAACGCAGTTAAGGGAAGTTGTGTTTTCAGGGCGCTAATTCGCTTTTGCAAACTGCCACAAGTATCGTGGAGTTGCCCTGTGTTGCACAGATGCTGTTCTCTTAAGAGACCCCGAATTTCTCTTACGCGATTCTTCGTGACAGAAAGGTGAAAAGCAATGAAACGAGACGCAGTGGAGTGGTCATCTTTGAAAGAACAAGAAGCCGGAAAGCGACTTCAGGAAGCTGCAGAACGAGTCGTCCTGACCACGACGAACACCGTCGACGGATATTAATTACGTAAAGAAGTACATGGGCATTGAGAGTATTGAGTACGTGATTGGAACCGGTCTGTTTTCTGAGGTTGTCTCGGAGGTGCAGGACTTGTTTGGTGCTCGCTCATCCCCATTCGAAAAGAAAATGCAAAAGGCCAGGCCGTCACGCACCGCACCCATTTTCCGGGAACTGCTGCCGGTCCGTGACGAGCGAGGAGAAAGGTACGCATGACCGATCATCGCGCACCCGGAAATGCCACGACTCGATCGATTCTGTTCGCCATTGCATTTGGTGTTCCCCTCCACGCGACCTGTGGCGACGATCCCGAAAAGCCGCCGGCGCCGCGCCGCATGTATCTGGACGAGTTCCGACCCACCTCGGAACTCAAGACGTCCCGGCACCTGCTGAAGCGGGCGAAATTCCCATGCGTCAATGTGCATTCGCACCCAGGCCAGCTGTCGGACAAGCAAATCGATGAGATGGTCCGAGTGATGGACGAATCGAATATTGCCGTCAGTGTCAGTCTGGATGGGCGAGCCGGTGCCGCGTTTGCCGAACACCATCAGAAACTCACGTCGCGCCATCCCGGTCGGTTTGTGGTATTCGTGCGTATGGACTACATCGGCGACGGCGACCCGAAGAATCCCGAAACGTGGTACATGCACGCGCCCGCGTTCGGCAACCGTATGGCCGATCACCTGACCGAGGCCGTGCGAAAGGGTGCATCGGGGTTGAAGCTGCTGAAGGATCTCGGTCTTTACCTGCGCGACCCGGACGGCCGTCTGTATCGTCCGGATGATCCGCGATTCGATCCGGTGTGGCAGCGGGCGGGCGAGTTAAGGGTGCCTGTGCTGTGGCACTGCGCTGATCCGGTTGCGTTCTTTCGAGTGACTTCGGAAAAGAACGAGCGCTGGGAGGAACTGTATCGGCATCCGGAATGGAGTTTTCACGGCAAGGACTTTCCGGGTCACCAGGAACTGATCGACGCTCGCAATCGAGTGATCGCGCGGCACCCAAACACAACGTTTATCTGCGCCCATATGGCGGACATTCCCGAGGACCTCGCGAAGCTCGGCCGCTACCTCGATCGTTATCCGAACATGAATGTCGAGATCGCCGCGCGCGTTGCCGAACTTGGCCGGCAGCCCTACACCGCGCGTCGCTTCTTTCTGAAATATGCGGACCGTATCCTGTTCGGCACCGATGGTGTGCCGCCGATGTCAGAACTGATTCCACACTGGATGTTCCTGGAGACATGGGACGAGTATTTCCCCTACGAAGATAATCCCTTCCCACCTCAGGGCCTGTGGAACATCTACGGCATCGGACTGCCCGACGAAGTGTTGAGGAAGGTGTATTACGAGAACGCGGTTCGACTGATTCCGGGCGTGCACATGTCGACAACTGATCAGAATCACCCGGCCAGCGAAAAATCAACACGATGAATTCACCCACCGATGACATGGTCCTCGAGGGACGTGGTGCACATAGTGCCAGGCCAGGACGACAAGGGTGATATCAGACAACCATCGAGGCCGGCAGGTCCGTGGACCCGATTGGCCCGGGTCCGGCTGCCGTGTTCGTCATCGACAGCCCGCGGGACGAATCGGAAATGCACGTGTTGGCGACCCCGGATCGGCCGTTCGGTTACGTCCGCGAGACTGTTGTTCGCGATCCGGTCAGATTCCGGTGACGCCTTCACCACGAACGGGGTGCCTTCGGAATGTTAGCCGACCGGCAGGTGAGTTCATACCCAATCAGCCGGAACGCGTTAGCGCGTCCGGTTCACAGAGAAGCATGGGCTAACGCCCAGCGGCTGATACGTCTGGTAAATTCTCATCTGCCGCTCGCCTTAAACAGCGTTTCCCGGATCGTCCTCCGTCTCCCGCAGGCATTCCCGCAACTGATCGATCCAGTGCACCAGATACGGATCGCGACAGGTTTCGCCGTGGTAGCCGGGTATGTCATGGACGCGGATCCCTTCTTCGGCAACTTCCTCCCACCCCAAAGCTCGAGTCGTCGGGACGCCGATCCGCTGAGACATGCAGCGAAACAGAGTGATCGGGACCCGTGTCGGCTTATGGCGATGCGCCGCCAAAGCCTCATGATTGCACCTGATAACGCGTCTGACGGAGTCCGGCAGATCATCACGACTGCCTGTTGTGAGCTTCATGATCCGCCGCCGAGCAGTTCGCAGCGTATCCGTGATGTACCGCAGTCGCTGTCCACTGTCGCGCCAGGTCACGTTCAGCCAGTGGTGCCTCAGCCGGGCCAGTTGGTGACACGAAATTCGTTTAAGCGAAGACACGTTGCACCATCATTCCCGGTTGAGCGGCCCCCACACGTCGAACAGCGCCAACAGTGACACCTTGTGACCGGCCTCATCAAGTTGGCGGGCCATCTCATAGGCGAGATCGCCCCCCATTGATGCACCACCCAGTCGATAAGGACCCTCCGGCTGTGCCGCGATGACGGACTTTACATACAGAGCTGCCATCCGGGAGACGTCCTCCAGCGGCTCCTGCTGCCCGTCCAGGCCAATCGGCTGCAGTCCATAGATGGGCTGGTCCGGTCCGAGCCGTCGCACGAGGTCGCTGTACGCCAAAAGATTGCCGCCAATCGGATGAACGATAAAAAAGGGGCGCCGCATTCCGTTCGGCTGCATCGGAACGAGTGGTGATGCGGGTGACGGCCAGCTTTCCGGGCCCAACCTTTTCCCCAGTTCCGCAATCGTGGGGGCCTCGAAGAGAGTCTGCAGCGCCAGAATCCGGCCAAACTCACGTTCAAGCTGTGTGAACAGCGAGGCGGCGCTCAGCGAGTCACCCCCCATCGCGAAGAAGTTATCGTGTATGCCGACGCGGTCACGGTGGAGCAGGTCGCACCAGATTTCGCCGAGTCGATACACGATCGTGCCATGATCACACATTTCGGAATCCGCGCCGCACGCGGGTGCAGACGGCGCATCACCATTTTTCATTGACAGACCGAAATGCCGCGCCAACTCAACACGTCGCAGCTTTCCGGTGGGGCCTTTGGGAATTCGGTCGACGAACAGGACCTGACTGGGAAGCTTGAACTCCGCAAGCTGCTGAGCTGCGTGGGTTCGGACCGCGTGTTCAGTCAACCAGGATCCATTACGCGGTACGATCGCCACTGCCACGTCTTCCCCAAGTGTCGGGTGCGGCACGCCAAACGCTGCCACCTCGGCTACCTCCGGATGCTGCAGAAGTACATCGTCAACTTCCTGTGGCGAAACCTTGGCGCCGCCCCGATTGATGATTTCACGGACGCGGCCCACGATGGAAAGAAAGCCGTCCTCGTCGAATCGACCCACATCACCGGTCCGGAACCAGCCGCACCGGAATGCGGATGCGTTTCCATCGGGATCGTCACAATAGCCGTGCGTGACATTCGCCCCCCGGATCACGACTTCACCGACGTGCCCCTGCGCGAGCAGGCTGCCCCGGTCATTCATTATGCCGATCTCCGGACCAGCCGGGAGTCCCACAGTGCCCGGCTTGCGCTGCTGACGCGGCAGCAGGTTACTGGAGATCTGCGGGGCGGCTTCCGTCATTCCATACGATTGAATGACCGGGACACTGAAGACCCGTTCAAGTTCCTGCTGGATCGGCACAGGCAAACCGGATGACGCGGATCGAATCAGCCGGAGTGACGAGCGGACGGAAAGTAATTCACGATCTCGGCATTCGGAGAGGACGGACTGATGGATCGTGGGTGCCGCCGTGTACCAGGTTGGCTGGAATTCCTCGAGCCAGTTCAGGAATTGTTTTGGATCAAAGCCGGAGGTGCAAACTACGGAACCGCCGCTCACAAGTGAGGAGAACAGAGTGCTCAAACCGTGGATATTGAAGAGCGGCATCACGTTCAAACAGCAATCCTGTTCCACCAGCCGGATGGCGTCGGCGATATTCCAGGCCGCGTGACACACGTTGGCATGCGTCAGTGGCACAAGCCTGGGTCGTGACGTTGTCCCGGACGTCGGCAGGATGAGTACATCGTCCCATGGTCGACTTTCACCGTCGTGCACAACAGCAGAGTCACGGGCCTGTCCCTGAATCTCAAACCCGCCGGCGGGTCCGTCGGTCTGAGACAGTGCGAGAACAGGAATCTGCAGTGCATGCGCTGCCCGGCGAGCGGGTCCGTCCTCGCCTTCCATGAGGACCACAGCGTCTGCACGCAGGCGATGCAGCACAGAACGATACTCACGCTCGCGGCCGTTCGGATTGAGCGGCGCGCACGTTGTGCCCGCACAAAGGCTGAACGTGCACATCGCCATCTCAGGACCGTTGGGCAGCACCACAGCGATTCGGCACGTCTGATCGTAACCAAGCTTTTCCAGCAGGCTGACGGTGGACTGAACCTGATCACGCAGGTCGCCCAGCGTCGCAGCGGTTTGACCGGACATAACGATGAAAGGACGCTGCGGATTCCGATCCGCCCTCCACGTTATGAGTTCTGCGAGGTTCAGTCGCCACTCCGACTTTGACGGAGCATCGGCCCTGCCCGCACTTTTCGAGATCTCGTTCGTCATACAGCGAAGTGTGTCAATTGTTTGATGAGTGTCATGATTATGAAGAGGCAGGGAGGCGACGGCCGGATACCTGATGATCACGCGGAAGTTAACGGCGAGTTTTCCCGTCGGCGCAGTCGCGAGTCGACAAGTCGAGCCGTCACTGGGCTGAAAAACACAACACCGAAAGCCAGCGCGGGATACTGCGGATTCAGGTCGAACGGCAGGTACTTCAGGATCACAGGGACTTCTGTCACCATAATGCACATAATCAACCAGGTAAGCGCTGAAAGTCCGACGACCGCCTGAACTGCGGCAAATCCTCCGACATCCTGGCCGTCAACGGTCACGCTGAACCGACGCTCCGTCGGCGCGACGGCAGGCGCCACTCCCACCTGAGCCATCAGGTGGGAGTGGCGCAGCATTTCCACGTAGCGGCTGCGGCGGAGTGACACCGGATCAGAGGCGTCGTATAGCAGCGTTATCGACCGCGGCCAGCGGATGAAAGAGAACAAAGACAACAGGATGGCTGAGAAGAAAATCCCGAAATCGTTGTGCGTCAGCGCCAGCGACGCGCCATGAAAGAAGACGGCGATCCAGATCGCCGTTCGATTAAATCGACGAATTGCAAATCCGGCGGGAAGCACGACCAGTTCGATGATGATCGTCATCCAGCAGAGCAGCCATGAAAGCAGCATGGCCGGAAGAAGGTCGGCCACAAACCCGTACGGTGCAGCTCCAACGATCTCGCGCAGCCAGTACTCCATGTACTGCCCGGAGCGCCAGTCCGGCTCGCAGAACTTGTTCACACCGCAGCCAAAGTACAACACGATCACCTGCCAGCGTAAAAGCCACGGATCCCCGTCCCGCTCAGTCAGTCCCACCATCAGAAAAAACAGACCACAAAACACCTGAGCGTTCCTGTACGCCGGGATCGAGGCCGACATCGCGAGCAGGTACACAATTCCCAGCGCGATACAGCACGAACGGACTGCACGGTTCAACAACAACGTCGTTCCGGCGCCCCAGAAAATCGCAATCAGCAGTGGCCGGAGCAGTCCGACGGGAAGCAAGTCCAGAACAGGCCAGACCGGCACGAATACGTCCGTAAATTTCGTTGCATATCCCTTGAAGATCAGGCACAAAAACAAAGCCTTGACCGCCAGCAGCACGTGTGGCCGCAATGCAGTCCCGGTACAGTGAAGTGGGTTTAGCGACGCCATTACTGCGTGACATCCGGAGGCCAGGTCCAGGTTCGCGGATTGAGCCCATTGATGGTGTACGTCATACGAACGCGCGCATCCTCGTGGCGTCCGTACGTCGTCTCGTAAATCCGGACGACGTCCATGCGGTGCTGTATCGCCCGAGGGTCGCGGCCGCGCACAGCCATGCGATAGCGATTTCGGATCTCTGTGTCGGAGAGTGCTCTCCCGGCAACAACGACGCTAAGTTCGTACTCGGCCTGTGCGTCGTGCGGAGCCCAGCAGAAATAGCGAGCGGGATGAAAGCGCGCGAACACGATCATTCCGAGCTGAATCAGTAATATCGCGGTCCCGACCCGGCTTCGCATGATTGTAAGTGTCTGGAACGACTGGCGGACGTCACAAATCCAGCGTAATCGTCCATTAGGTTCGCAACAATAACATTTACTGCAACCGTTCCTCAATCTGGTGTTTCTTAATACCTTCGCGTCCAAAATGACTCCACGAGCCGGCGAATTCGGTTCAATGCCTGTTCCTTATCTCACCCAGCGCGTCAGCGTCCGGCGCCGGGCTTTGATCAGGAGATTAGCTTTGACCGGAGGCCGGCTTCCTGCTTGGCCTTTTGTAGTTTCTTTTGGAACATGGATGAACGAAAACCAAAGATATCCTTAACGTCTGTGACAACCTCAGAAAACAGGCCGGTTACGATCACGTACTCAACACTCTCAATGCCCACGTACTTCTTTACGTAATATCCGTCGACGGTGTTCGTCGTGGTCAGGATGACTCATTCTGCAGCTTCCTGAAGTCGCTTTTTGGTTTCTTGTTCTGCCTTTTTGGCTTCTTGTTTTTTCTTTCCAGCTTCTTGTTCGGCTTTCTGCTGTTTGGCAAAGCACTCCTCGCAAACACCAGTTAACTCCAACGACCGAATGAATGTTATTTTTTTGCCACAGTTGGCGCATTTCATTGCTCTTCACCTTTCTGCCACGAAGAAACGTGTAAGAGAAATTCGGGGTCTCTTAAGAGAACAGCATCCGGGCAACACACAACAACACCACGGGACTTGTGTCAGTTTGCAAAAGCGAAGTAGCACCATGAAAGCACAACTTCCACTAACTGCGCTGCTGGTACTGTTCGGCTGCGGCGCACCTGCGCCGGAACAGCAGTCACAAAGTCAGGTTGTTGAACCATCAGCCGTTACAACGGCCCGCAGGAATATCGTGACCACATGCGCAGTGGAACAACAAATCCTCGCCAGGGGCCAAACCACTCGCTAACTTGATTAGACGTGAACGCGGCCGTTATTTGACAAAACCAATCACATGGAATTCACGTTATGGAATTCGTCTTCCCTGCAGTTGTCCTTTGGGCCTTTTGCGGCGTTGCTGGCAGTGCAATCCTAAGCAACTACAACAAGGCGGGAATAGGATTCCTTCTGGGATTTGCCCTTGGTCCAATTGGGCTCCTAATTGCGTGGACGATAAGAAGCACTCGGAAACCCAAATGCTGCTTCAATCCACAACACAGCAAGCCAGCCCAGAACCCTCTGCAGCCCGTCCCAAGGAACGCAAATGTCCGTTTTGCGCCGAGTTGATTCTTGAAGAGGCAATCGTATGTAAACACTGCGGCCGCGATATTGTTGGCGGTGATCCACCTTCCGCGTCTCCGCCCCCGGTCGTAAAGACCAATCCGCAAGAACTGAAGATCAAATGTAAGTGCGGGGCCAACCTTACGACAACTAAGCCAAGGTTGTCCGGACGGACAGTGCAATGTCCCAAATGCAAACAACTAATTGCGATCCCGTAACCGATGAAACGACCTGTTGTTCTAGTGCTATCGTTACTCTTTGGTTGCAGCGATTCTGGTAAACAGGAACGTGCGGAACTAAAGGGAACGGTTGCTCAGCCGCGTTCGGTATCGTGATCAGTGTGGACCTGATGGTGCTGGGTTGCGGACGATCAATTCAGCGGATGAATCGTATCCACAGAACTGGCCCACATAAAACAATGAAGCTCAAGACGGTGCTTTGCTGCACACGTATTGCATTAAGTCAAATGCGCGCCTTAGAAACCTGCGTAAAGTTAGTCTCACAGAACGGGGGGGTATGCAGTTTGGTGGGTTCAGTCCAGATAAGGATCCGCTTTGTTTAGTACTGCTTCGTGGCCAGCGATTTAGCTATGCTTTTTCTATCCAACACTGGACGCGGGGGGGGTATCCTGAGTTTCTCAATCGCCTTGTTCTCTTCTCGGTCGTCACATCATTTTTCAAAGGAATCGAAGATACGTGGCAACCAACAGACTCAAGCTGAAATTCGAAGATGTCTATCCCGCAGGCCATAAGACACTGAAGCGTTGGTTTGATGTTGCTGGCCTAAGCTACCGAATAGACGATGTCCTTAAATTTGCTTCGTGGAAACACCAGAGCGTTTCGATGAAGCCCGAGCCAAAGAACCGCCACGACCCGAATGCGATGGCTGTATTTGGACACGGTTCAAAAGGTTTCCTCATTAAGCGTTGAAAGAAGGTCCAGATTGGATACCTGCCCAAAGAACTGTCAACGGAGATTGCAGAGGCTGGATTACAACAGGTTGCCGCAGTACATCTGATGCAGATTGATTACAATG
>Ga0310123_10001450_pt1 | contig 19710 bp, 14 predicted proteins | sample CB6_AW_1057_MG_FD_203505 | JGI IMG/M metagenome (GOLD analysis project Ga0310123, IMG submission 203505) | Marine microbial communities from Western Arctic Ocean, Canada - CB6_AW_1057 | ecosystem: Environmental > Aquatic > Marine > Oceanic | place: Canada: Western Arctic Ocean | collected... | reverse complement strand
ATACATTTCATTGGTTTGTCTTTCGGTAATGAATGGACATCGCTACTTTGCGGCGGAGAATCTGCCTAAGTGGCGAATGGCAAAGGTGTCAGTGTTCAGATTTCAGGATATCGTGCATTTCGGATGTTACGCCGTGACTATGGTTCAGCTTGCATCACATTCACTGCCACAAATTGTTTGTTGCTCGTACTCCGCGGATATCGACGTTCAATCCAAGTTGTTCTCGGCCGCGTGAAGCTCGTCTAGTTTTCGAAGCATGGGGTGGTAACCGTACGCATTGAGGATGGCAATGGTTCCGAGGTCACTGTGACAGCGCGTCTGTTCCGCCAGGGCACGAAGACCATCGTGTATCAAATCAAGGGCCGTTTGAAACTGCTCCACCTCTGTCTCGGAGTCTCCGTCTTGATTGGCATGACTAGCCAGCCGCAGTGCCTGGAGAGTACGAAAATACGTCGAGGCGAAAATCATACGTTTAAGCGTGTACGTCAGATACAGTCTTCCCTGTGGATCAGACCGGTGAAGTGCCCGGCCGATCTCGTTGTACGCGTCCCCATACCGGGCCAGTGTCTGTTTCCACCATTCGGGCGGGAGACCCTTTTCAGTGTAATGCTTCATGACCACCCCAGGTACTGGTAGCGCAAATATGGGGTCGTTCTCGTAAATGATGTTCGTTGCCCGTTCCAGCATGTTGTAAAACTCCGTCATGGATGCCACCGTACCCGCGCCGCAAACGGCCGTGAAAAAGTCGTCGAGCGACTGTTCGGGTGTTATCTCGGCGTCAAAGCTGGCGCGGGCGAGATAGTGCAGGACCGGAGCCGAGTCGCCGAGCAGCGGGTACGTTGTGACGAAACCGCTCCACTTCTGTCGGCGCAGTTTGTCGAGCAGTTTGTGGAGATGGCCCAGGGCGCACTGAGGCAACGGGCCAATGTTCTCGTCGTGCAACGTTAGCATGAGACTGCTGTTCTTTGCGGATGCGGGAGGGATGCGGTCGAATAGCGCTGTATCAGCAGCCAACCCACGAGCCGACCGATCGATGCCGTGTAATAGTTCGGCGTTTTCCGGGTTGATCTGATCGAGCAGAAAGAACAGGGCCGGATCGATGCCAGCGACCACGATCGGCACCGGCCCATGGTTCGCCCGCTGCAGCACGTTTGGGTCAGTCAGCAATGTCTGCAGGAAGGCCAAAGAAGTGATATTGCCCTGGAGGACCCGCTGTCTGCGTTTTCTACCATTGCTGACCGTGTGCCGGTTGGCCGCAGCAAGCAGTTTCTGCAGGTCGGTTTGCTTACCGATCCCGAACTGGGCATCAAGTAGGTTCCAGGCCAGATCGTCGTGTTCGAACCAATCCGGCAACTCAGTCAGGGCGAGATAGATCACATCGACGTTGGGGTAGGTTGTCAGATAAGCGCGAATCTTCGTTTTGGTCAGTTGCAACAAAACCGGATCGGTCGGCGACTGTTGAGTGCCGGGCCCGACGATCAGCTTTTCCTGGCCGTGCAGCCTGGCATTCAGTAATACTTGTTTGAACTCCGAGGGAAACTCTAGCGGCGCAATGGAGAGGGCGGCGGTCATCCCCAGTTCATGCGCAGCGTCGATGATGCCGCTGGCCAGCTTGGTCGCGGCAGCGGTAATCTCCCCATAGGATTCCTGGCCGAGGAAATCTGGATTGCGAAACTCCGCTGCGCCCTTGAAAACTCGACGGCCTGCAGTATCACCATCCACACGAACAATTGCGCCATGCCACAGCTGGGCCAACGATTTCGGCACGCCGCGAAACGTGTAATGCACAAATGGCTGCCAGGGGGAGAACGAGAGAACGACCCGGTTGAACTTCAGCTTCGCCAGCTGACCGATGGCTCGTTTGTGTTCTTCCAGCCCCCAAGCAGCCGACCCGCAAGCAAAATCTCCGATAGTTTCCCAAGCACGGGCACGGAATTGGGGTTCCATCGTCACATTCAACCCTTCGAGACGAACCGGGACAGGCTCTGCTGGGAAAATGTCCCCATGCAGCATGTATCGAACGCCGAAGCGATGTCCCAGTTCATAGGCTGCCCACAATGTGGCAACCGGGCTTCCTCCGCCGACAAGCAACGCGGGTTGGCCGACCGTGCGAGTGCTGCGAATGAAAATTCCTTGATCGGTCAGCTCCGGCCATTCATGTGCGAAATGCGTTTTGATGTGCGGGTTGGTGGCAGGGCTGCCGAGCAGCACCTGATGCTTTACCGGCTGCTTGGCAGGTGACTCGCTGACTACGACCTTTGCATCAAACAGTCGTCGGAATTGTGCGGCCATTTCTTGGGCGGCGAACTTCTCGAGCCGAGGGGCTTCTGTTCCAACAACAATGTTGATTCTGCCGCTACCCCTTGAAGAAGATACGGAAAGCACCACGATCAAGCACAAAGCGGCGGCGAATTGTTTCATTTTCATGGTGGGGATCGTCTCTGCTCACTCCACGGATTCCGTGAGGCAGAACAACTTGCTCCTTGTGCGGATGTAGAGCCGCCCGTCGGCAATCGCCGGGGTAGCGATACAAGTATCGCCCATATCGTTCTTGGCCAGGAAATTCAACTGGGGACCGTTGGCCAAGACGATGACGAAACCGTTTTCGCCAACGACGTAAATCTTGCCATCGCCGACCACGGGGGAGGCATAATAGTACCCGATATTGCCGATCCGCCTGGGTTTTCTGATGGTCTCACCGGTTGCTTTGTCTAATACACTGGTAATCCCACCGCGTTTGATGAGGAACAACCGGTCGTCGATCGCCAGGGGAGAGGAATAGTCGGAGGCGGCGCGGGTCTTGTCCAGTTTCCACACCATGTGCGTCTTGGTCACATCCCCTGTTCCCCCCCCTTGAATCGCTTGAACGATGGTGCCACCGCCGACCATGTTACCCGGGGATTGAAACGCCTCGTCAATCTCGCCGCCAATCAGAAAGCCGTCGCCATTGGCATCGCCACGATCAAATCTTTCCCAAAATGATTCGGGAATTTCCTGCTTGGTCAGTCTGCCGTCCTGATCGGTGTCCTTCCATTGTAGCAGTGGCTTACTGTACACATTGTCCGATTCGCCGCCGAGAATCGTTTGCGACAGGTAGATCATTCCATGCTGGACGACGGGTGTGGTTAGCGAATTTCTCAACAATGAATTGCAGGTCCACAATTCCTGGCCAGTGCGTGGGTCGTATCCTTTGAGCTTGCCGCTTCCGGCGACGACAAGGTCTTTGCGTCCTTCGAACTCGCAGATAACGGGGACAGCATAGCCGGCGAGTATCTCCGGGCGATCGGTCCGCCAGCGAAGTTTGCCGGTTTTTGCGTCCACACACAACAGAAATGAGTTAAGGTCGTCATCCTGATTGAAGTAGACCATTCCCTCAAACACGATGGGGGACGCGGCCGCTCCCCAGTTAAAGATAAAGCATGGCTGCTCAACTGGAAGTTGCCATATCTGTTCGCCATTCAAAATGTCCAGAGCAATCAGGCCGCGCGTGATAACGTAAACGTACAGATGCTTACCGTCGGTCGCCGGTGTTGACGATGCATAGCTGTTCGGCTGAGTCAGCGGGGGAGGATCGTCGATCTGAACTTCGTATTTCCACAATTCCGTGCCGTGGTCCACGTCGTGACAGATCACCGCCAACTGGTCAGAGCTAACCATGGCCGTGCTGAACACCCGACCGTTGGCGACGACTGGTGAACTGATCCCGTCACCCAACTCAGCGGACCAGGCCACGTTCTCTTCAAACGAGAACTGCGTCGGCAATGATTTTGACGATTGCGAAATTCCCGAACAATTCGGCCCGCGAAACTGGGGCCAATCGTCCGCGCTCAACCGGGCCGGCCAAGCGCGCAAAAGCCCGACCAGACTCATGCCCAATAGAAAAATCACCTTCCGCCTCGATAGGATAAGAAGTTTGTTGGATGCGCAAATCATATTGCCACTCTACACCACAGATATAGTACATCGAAACGCATTGAGATCTATTTAAACCCGACCGTCGTAGCAGCGATAGCCCGCTTGTTCTTCGAGTAGTATTTTGCGCGGGTGCGATGGTCGCTGGCGTGGGCGACCTGTGGCGGTCTGGGCTGCGGCATCTGCTGTGGCGAGCCCCGCCAGATTCCGCAGTATTCGAGAATCTTGCGGATGACCCCCTGTCGCCGGGCATTAATGAAGCTGATGATCTAAATCTTTCCACCGCACTGGCGCATTTCATTGGGTCGAGTTAGGTTTCCTGAATGATTATCACTACAGGCATAGTTTCGATGATGTCGTGGTTCCTTTTAGCGCATGGGCGAGCTACGATCGCGTAGGTGCTGCCGCATCGGATTGCACTGACAACCCTATCCTCGAATGGAAAGGCAAGACAGATGGGAAACGATTCTCGAATCAACATGGACGGTTTGCAGCGCGGTATGGATGCTGCAGGAGTGGATGTCCTGGTCGCTGTGTCGTTGCAAAACTTTTTTTACATTACCGATACCTTGTTGCTGTCGCAAATGATCATGCCGGAGCGACTGTGCATGGCTGTTGTACCCAGGGAAGGTAAATCCGGGGCGATTGTGTGTTATTGCGAGGAGCGACAGACCGTTGACGATTCGTGGATTACCGATATACGCACCTATTTGGAGTTCCATGAGTCCCCGATGCGCGCTCTGGCAGAATACCTAAAGGAGCGTGGGTTCCACACAGCGCGTATCGGAATTGAAAAGCGCTTCCTGGCCACTATCTACGTCGAGCAATTAGCCGCCTTGTTGCCGGAGGCAACGTTGGTTGGGGCCGATGGTGTTTTCGATGAGGCCCGCGCCATCAAGACACCTGCCGAGATCAAAATACTGGCCGAAGCGGGACGGCGCACCGAAGAAGCCATCCAGGCCACGTTCCAGTCTGCCAGGCCGGGTCATTCCGAGAAAAGGATGGCCGACGACTTGTCCACCAGGGTCCTCAACGCGGGTGCCATCTCGTTCTGGATCACACTCTCCGTCGGGGACAACACGGCCATCAATCATCCTTTCCCGAGCACCAAGCCGCTGGCCACCGGAGAAATATTGCGGGTTGATGTGGGCGGTCTCTTCCAGGGCTATCAATCTGACGTGGCCCGCACGGCGGTAGTCGGCAGCGTCAACCGAGAGCAACGGTCTACGTACACGCGCCTACGTGAGGTTCAGCGGGAGCTCATTGCAGCCGCACGCCCCGGGGTCAGGGCCTGTGATCTCTATGCGATGTATCAACAGGCCTTTGAGCAGCGAGGCTTTTCTACGACCAGCCAGGCCGTCGGCCACAGCTTTGGCATCGGGATGCACGAGATACCCGTCCTCCATGCCTGCGAAATGACCGAGCTGAAACCAGGCATGGTGCTTAACATTGAGCCAGCTGTGAAAGATTCGCAGGGCTACCTCTATCACATCGAGGATTTGATCGTGGTGACATGCGACGAACCGGAAATTCTGACAAACGTTATGGATACGAAAGACCTCTTTGTCATTCACTGAGCCGTCAGTCCGCCATCCACGGGCATGGCGACGCCGGTGACAAAGGAGGCTGCGTCCGAACAGAGCCATACCACGGCGGCGGCAACTTCCTGCGGACGGCCAAAACGTCCCACGGGTTCGATGGACAAAAGATAAGATTTTCTTTCCGGTAACGGATCAAGTGCCGATTTGGACAGGGGAGTTTCAATGATTCCAGGACAAACGGCGTTGACTCGTATTCCTTCCCGGGCATAGTCTAGTGCTGCCCTTTTGGTCAGACCGACCACACCGTGCTTGGCAGCGGTGTAGGCAACCTGCCCGCCACCGACCAGCCCCCAGACAGACGAGGTGTTGACGATCGATCCCTGGCCCTGCTCCAGCATTTGACGGATCTGGTACTTCATGCAGAGCCACACGCCTGTGAGATTGATACTCAGGACAGAGTTCCAATCCTCCTCGGAAATCTCGTGTATGGACCCTCCGAGACCCGGTATACCCGCATTGTTGAAAGCGAAGTCCAGGCTGCCAAAGGTCGCGACGGTTTGATTTACCATGGCCTCAACGTCGGAAGCTACGGAAATGTCGGCTTGAACAAAGAACGCCTGGCCTCCTCCGCTGTTTATCGTGTCCACCGTCTGCGCCCCCCCTTCCGCATTCCTATCTGCGGCGATGACCTTCGCGCCTTCTCGTGCAAATGCTAGACACGTGGCACGTCCGATACCAGAGGCTCCTCCGGTGACCAACGCGACTTTACCATCGAGCTGTCCCACCATTCATGTCGTTCCTACACATGCAACCATTTAGTTCGACTGCCTGAGTTCACCCCAAAAGCAAAGATCCCCAGGAGCTTGCTCGTGGGTGAATCAGGTTGGAAGGCTAGCTGAAAGGCGTTTGCTGATGCTGATAGGACTGATATCGCGTTCTTACGCAGCTTGACGCGCTGGCCGTATGGTAAACTGGTCGAGAACGACTGTCAAATCCCATGTCAGACGGTACATACCGGATCAGGCTGGCTATCAGCTAAAACAGTTGGACTGGCTTGGCCGCGATGTTAGAATGGTTGGACAGTCACTTGGGAACAGGAATAAGAACGTGAACGTGATCACGGCTCCCCACAGAAACATTCAGCTGTCAGGGTTGAAGTTGTGCCGACCGCTGGTGATGATGATGTTCCTTGTGTCCTCCGTTGCCGCGCTCGAGCCGTCTCCCAAAGCGCTCAACCAACATGACGTCATTCCCATTTTGCTGCGGCACTGTACCACCTGCCATGGCCTGCGTCGCCAAGAGGGCGGTCTCGATCTGAGAACCAAAGCTGCCATGCTTGCAGGGGGCGAGTCGGGACCTGCAATGGTTCCGGGTAAACCGGGTGAAAGCTTGCTGGTCGCAAGAATTCGATCAGGCCAGATGCCGCCTAACATGCGGCTGTTTGAGGTGGGGGTGACGCCCGTAGCGGATGCGGATCTGGAAAAGCTCCAGCAGTGGATCTTGCAGGGAGCACCTGAGCAAGACGTTGCTGCCGATGCGCCAGGTCGTGAACCGGATCCGTTGGTGAGCGATCAAGACCGACAGTTTTGGGCATTTCGACCGCCCCAGCCCGTCAGCCCCCCAATCGTCAAGAATGAAAGTCAGGTGGCCAATCCCATTGATGCGTTTGTGTTGCGGACACTTGAGCAGAAGGGGCTTTCCTTATCACCGCCAGCCAGTCGTTTGACATTGATTCGAAGGGCCTTTTTTGATCTTACGGGAATGCCGCCCGAGCCCGAGCAGGTCCAAAGTTTTGTTACCGACTCGGATCCTCACGCCTATCAGCAATTGATCGACAGTCTGCTGGAGTCTCCGCGTTATGGCGAGCGGTGGGGTCGCTACTGGCTCGACCTGGCCGGTTATTGCGACCATGAAGGTGGCAAGGTCAATGCGAATGGTCCCAAGCGGGCTCACGCCTGGCGCTACCGTGACTACGTTATTCGTTCCTTCAATTCCGACAAGCCCTACGATCGATTCTTGCTGGAGCAAATTGCCGGAGACGAACTGGCTGACCATGAAAAGGTACCGGTGATCACCGAGGAGATGATGGACAACCTCGTCGCCACTGGCTTTTTGCGCATGGGACCTGACAGCACGGGGTTCGAACTGAGTTTCGTAGAAGACCGCTTCGACGTTATCGCCGACGAGATCGAGATTTTTGGCTCGGGCATTTTGGGGATGACCCTGCAGTGTGCCCGCTGTCACAACCACAAGTTTGACCCAATTCCGCAACGCGACTATTACCGGCTGGTGGATGTTTTCAAAGGAGCTTTGGACGAATTCGATTGGCTGGTAGGAACGCCGGTTGAGGAAATCGTCAAGTTTGAACAAAGAGTTCTGCCGTATGTCAAACCCCGGACCAATCCCTTGCGCTGGCTGGATGAAAACAAGCAAAGAGAGGCCAAGAACGATCGCCTCACGCAGAAAATCAGCGAGCTAGAAGCAGCTTTGGAAGGCAAGGCAGAGCCACTGAAAGCGATACTCCAGGAACAACGATTGGCTCAACTCCCTGCGCACCTCCGTCAGGAAATCCGGGAGATGTTAAAAACAGCGTCGGAGAATCACTCGCCCCGACAGAAGGAGCTGGCAAGAGAGTTTGGAAACTTCCTTGCGGTCAAGCCGGGTGAGCTGAAAGAGTTGGACGCCGACTATCGACAAGAAGCTGAACGGACCGAGCGGGAAATCGTCTGGTTGAGGTATGAGCAGCGTGACATACCTCATATTCGAGCTCTTTGGGACCGCGGATCTCCTGCGCCGACCTACGTGCTTCATCGAGGCGATCACAACCGTCCTGGACGCCTGGTCGGCCCGGGAGTTCCTTCCGTTTTGACCGACGGGAAAACACCCTTCAACGTACCTCCACCTTGGCCAGGGGCGACGAAAACCGGCAGACGTTTGGCATTGGCCAAATGGTTGGTGCAGTCGGACAATCCTTTGACGGCACGCGTCATGGTCAATCGAATTTGGCGCCACCATTTTGGATCAGGCATTGTTAAGACGGTGGGGAATTTTGGACAATCGGGTACCCGCCCCACCCACCCCGAGCTCCTGGACTGGCTGGCGCTCGAATTTGTCGAGCGAGGCTGGAGTTTTAAGGCCATGCACCGGCTGATGATGAACTCCAGGACCTACCGGCAAGCGTCTCGAGTAACGCCCCAACATCAGATATTCGATGCCGACAATCGCCTGCTGTCGCGCTGGCCCTTGACGCGCATGGACGGCGAAGCCTTACATGACTCACTTCTGTTGGTCAGCCATCGTCTGGACGAGCGACGATTCGGTCCATCGGATCCTGTTTTGCTGCGTCCGGATGGAATGTCGATCGCTTACCCCAGGGACGGAGCATGTCGGCGCGCCATTTATTTACGACAGTTCCGCTTCGGTAATCCCACTACGTTGGATATGTTTGACTTTCCACAGATGAATCCCAACTGCCTCGACCGGCCCGAATCGACGGTAGCTCCCCAAGCGTTGCACTTGTTGAACGACTCCGTCATACGTAGTTTAGCCAGTTCGATGGCCGAGCGAGTTGCAGAAGAAGCAGGAGAAAAACCGCAAGATCAGATCGAACGGGCCTACTGGATTTCGCTGAATCGTCGTCCGACCGAGGAAGAGCTGGAAATCAGTGAAAGATCTTTTGAAAAAGCTGTTGCCGACATGCCGGGTGCACCGGTCGATCATCACCAGGTGTTGGCGACGTTTTGTCATACTCTCCTAAATTCGGCGGCCTTTATTTATATTGATTAAGAGGGTTTGCGATCGAGGCCAGCTCGACCGTCTGAGATTCACGAAACATCGTTGGTAGTACCGCCTCGAAAAAAGTTGGTTGCCGAACGATGTGCGATCCACCAAAATTCTGGCGAGAGCAAGCACTTCAAACGAATTCAGATTGCGGGACCATGGACGCTCAAATCATGAAAAAGTCAGAACACCGATGGTCCAATGAAAGCCGCGTCATGCCGCGGCGCAGTTTCTTTGGTCGCGTCTCGGATGGAATCTACGGGGTGGCCCTCGCGGACCTTTTCTGTCGTGACCTGTATGGCGTGTCCCAGCTCATGGCTGCTGAATCATCGGACACTTCGTCTGGCGCTGGACGGCATTTCCACGATGTGGCTCCTCAAAAGACGCACTTTGAGCCCAAGGCCAAGGCGGTCATTCTGCTGTTCATGAACGGGGGTCCCAGTCCCATGGATCTCTTCGATCCGAAACCGATGCTCGACAAGCGACATGGCGAGCCCTACTTCGACAAGGTCGCTGTCGATGTGTTGTCACCGGAACATGCGGGCGGGTTGCTGCGTAGCCCGTTCAAGTTTGCGCAGCATGGACAGGCGGACATTTGGGTATCCGAAGTCATGCCTCATCTGGCCCAGCAAGTTGATGAGATCGCCGTCATCCGCTCGATGCATACGACCACTCCGGCGCATCCCGCCGCACTCTATAAATTCCAAGGTGGAAGGATGCTCCCCGGTTTGCCGACACTTGGATCCTGGGTGGTCTACGGGTTAGGTACCGAGAATGAGAACCTGCCTGCATTTGTTGTGCTCGATGACCCTTTGGGACTGCCGATCAACGGGATCGCCAACTGGCATGCGGGTTTTCTGCCACCCATTTATCAGGGCACACGTCTCCGTTCAGTGGGGGAACCTTTGCTTAACCTGCGTCCTGAAAAAGAAGAACCCACGGCATTGGTCCAGTTGGGGTCCGAGCTCCGCCGCCAGCTCGACCGCATCCACCGCCGTGATCGCCCCGGATTGTCGCAGCTCGATGCGCGAATTGCCAGTTATGAGCTCGCGTCGCGCCTGCAGATCGAAGCTACCGATGCGTTGGATCTCACTCGGGAAAGTTCACATACTTTGGAAATGTACGGCGTGGGACGCCAACCGACTGTGATTGGTCAGGCCGACTTCAATCCGGGACCCGACAACTATGGACGGCGCTGCTTGATGGCCCGCCGGCTGGTCGAGCGTGGAGTCCGCTACGTCCAGGTCTGTGTCAATGATCAAATCTGGGATAGCCACTCGCATTTGGAGAACGGATTGAGGGCTTGTTGTGACCGCACAGATCAACCGGTGGCAGCGCTCCTGAAAGATCTGAAGCAACGAGGCTTACTTGATAGCACGTTGGTGATCTGGGCTGGAGAATTCGGACGGCAACCCATCGCCCAGTTGATGCCCCAGCGAGGAGTGGCAGGTCGAGACCACAACCCGCGAGGTTTTACGATCTGGATGGCCGGAGGAGGTGTGAAGCCGGGGACCGTCTATGGGGCCACAGATGAACTTGGATATCAAGCCGTGGAGAACCCTGTCAGCATTGAAGACCTCCACGCTACGATCTTGCACCTGCTGGGGCTTCACCACGAAGAACTTTTCTTCGAACGCAACGGCCTGAAAGAGAAGGTCACGTTCAACTTCGAAGCGAACCTGGTCCACGGGATTCTGGCGTAGGCGAGCAACGCTACCCCTCCCACTGTGACCATTGGCCGCGGATCACGACCGCCCGGTCCATGGACGATGGAAAGTCGAGGACCCATTCGTGGCGCACACCGAAACAGTTGGTGGACCAAACCGTTCACTTAAATCCGGTTTTCGTAAGGTACGCTTAACTTGGTACTGTGAAAAATGCGTTTTTTCAGGAGTTGATGCAGATGGGTGACTTTGAGCGACGAGAACTCGTGCGAACGCCGGCCGATTTGAAGGATTCGACCGTAACAATCCGGAAAAAGAATACTGACAGTTCGTTGGGAACCAATGAACGTGGCGATCTAGGTTTCGTCGATAGGTATTCGAGGAGTGGCATTGGGGTCGTCATGTCGGATGGTTGTGATATGCGAGTTGGTCAAGAGGTCAGGGTCTTTGAAAAACGGTTGTCACTAGATGCCACCGTCTGTCACGTCACGAGAAGGGCGACGGGTACTTGGACCCTGGGGCTTTAGTGGAAAGACAGGCTGTTGAAATCTGATTAAGCGGCAGGGATTCTAGCCGCTGGCAAGCTGTGCATGATTCGTCGTCCAAAGGGAGTGTGATCACGAGCGCGCAGTTTGAAGCAGCTTGTCGACGACATCACCGCCAACGTTGGTCAACCGGATGTCGAAGCCGCCGAATCGTTTCGATAACCGAAGATGATCCAGGCCGAATAGGTGAAGCAATGTGGCGTGGAAGTCATTGACATGCACGGGATCCTCCACTGGAGCCCAGCCGAGTTCATCGGTCTGTCCCACGACTTGACCTCCCCGCACACCACCGCCCGCCATCCACAGACTGAAGGCATTTGGATGGTGATCACGGCCAGGTTTTTGCCCTCCCCCTTCGTGATTGTCAGCAAGTGGCGTACGCCCGAATTCTCCACTGAAAACAATCAATGTCGAATCCAGCAGTCCGCGCTGCTTCAAATCCTTCAACAGCGCGGCGACGGGTTGGTCAACAACGCTGCAGTTGTACTTGAGGTCCTTGTCCAGCGCATCGTGGTGATCCCAGGATGCATGATACAGGCTCACATACCGAACGCCGCGTTCGACGAGTCTGCGAGCCAGCAGACAGTTCCGGGCAAAGTTCGCATGTGCATCGCCTCGATAGCCGCGGTGGTTCTTGTTCTCGGGCTCCGCGCGATCAACGCCGTACGCATCCAGTGTCTGCGCCGTTTCGTTGGATAGATCGATCAGTTCGGGGGCCGCTGTCTGCATGCGAAAGGCGAGTTCGTAAGAGGCGATGCGATTGGCGATTTCCGAATCGCCAGTCAGAACCATCCGCTTTCGATTCAGTTCGCTAATGGCGTCCAGGTTTCTCCGTTGACCGGCAAGTGAAACGCCGGCCGGCGTTTCCAGGTTGAGGATCGGCGTGCCTCGAGTTCGGAACGGCACACCGCGATAAGTCGACGGCAGGAACCCGTTCGACCAGTTGGAGGTGCCGCCGCTCGAACCAGTCCCGGCCGATAGCACAACATAACCAGGCAGATTCTCCCCCTCACTTCCCAATCCATACGTGATCCACGCGCCGATACTCGGCCGCCCCAACCGCCCCACTCCGCAGTTCATCATCAACTGGCCCGGGTGATGATTGAACTCGTCAGTGTGCATCGAACGTACCACAGTGATTTCATCGGCGCAGGTCGCCACATGCGGCAGTCGGTCGGAGAATTCGACGCCCGCGTCGCCGTGCCTTCTGAAAATACGTGGGCTCCCCTTCAGCCGTGCGGTCTCAGTGCTAATGAACGCGAAACGGGTTCCTTCCGCATACGATTCCGGAATCGGCTGGCCATGAAGTTCGACTAGCTTCGGCTTCGGGTCGAGCAAGTCGATCTGGCTGGGAGCCCCCGCGAGAAAAATGAAGATGCAGTTCTTGGCGGTCGCTGGGGAGTGCGACTCTCGCACCGCGAGTGGATTCGCCGAGCCCGCGTCCGCCGCAAGCAGGCCGTCTTCTTTGAGCATCGATCCCAGAGCCAGCGCACCCAGACCGCTGGCTGTACTGGTCAAGAATTCGCGGCGAAGTGATTCGTGAGTGTTCATTCGGCGTACTCAATAGTTGGAAGGTCGTCTAACGGTAAGCCGAAGGTGACGGGGTCAGTCAGCATCGCAGTCGCCTTCGGCTTGCCGTTGCACGAGTTGATCATTCACGAGTGATGAATTCATCCAGGTTCATAATTGCTCGGGATACGCTCACGAGTGCCGCCACTTCAGAAAGGGAAACGTCGTCCGATACGGAGCTGGCACCGATTACCTTTGTCGCGGCCTCCTTTGTAGTTGCATAATGTGATTCGCGATCACGGTACAACTCACTCAAAATCTGCTCTTCGTCGTTCGTCGGATGACGACCGAGACATCTTCGGAAGGCATAACGGATTCGCTTCCGAGACGTTTCCGTTGGATTATCTAGTGAGGGCACTTTCGTTACGGCGCGGTGAGCGAGTGCCTGCGCACATTCGACGAAGACCGGATCGTTCCACAGTGTCAACGCCTGTAACGGCGTGTTGGACCGATCACGACGGGTACACGATGTGTTCGAGTCGGGAGAATCGAACGTTATGAACATCGGATACGGGGTCGTCCGTTTGAAGAATGTGTAGAGTCCGCGGCGGTACCGATCCTCGCCCGTGCTCGTCGGCCACACAAATCTGCTGGCGAAGCCCAACGTGCCTGGATCGTCAGCCTGCGGAGGATAAACATTCGGACCTCCGACCTTGCGGCTCAGCAATCCACTTGCAGCCAAAGCGAGATCGCGCACGATTTCACTTTCGACTCGCAGCCGATTCTGCCGCGAGAGCCAAGTGTTGTGAGGATCGTGCTGTGCGATGTCAGGCCGCGCGACGGATGATTGGCGGTACGTGGCGGAGGTTACAATCAACCGGTGCAGCTTCTTCATGCTCCAGCCATTGTCTCGAAACCACGTCGCGAGCCAGTCGAGCAGCTCAGGGTGCGATGGCGGTTCGCCCTGCGTTCCGAAGTCGTCATCTGACACGACGAGGCCGCGACCAAAGTGTCGTTGCCAGATCCGGTTCACGATCACGCGCGATGTCAACGGATTTGTATCGTCAAGTAACCAACGGGCAAGATCGAGTCGATCAGGAAGCTCGCCGCGAGTGTTGAGAGGCGGTAAGACGGAGGGTGTTGCGCGCTCGACCAAGTCCCCTTTGTTCAGGAAGTCGCCGCGCAGGTGCACTCTCGTTTCGCGAGGGGTCTGGCCGGGCTCGGCAATGACTTGCGCTTTGCTTGTTTGGTCGGGCGACACCGGACTGCGCTTCCGGTGCTCCGCTTCGGCCTCAATGAGCTTCGTCAGCGCCGGTTCCGTGAACCCAGATGCGGTTACCAGATCGAGCTGTTCGCTGCCGGTTCGCTCGTCAGGCGGCGTTTTCAACGCTTTGACAATGTCGGCGTCCAAGTTTTTGAGCGGCACCGACCCCTTCGCCGTCGTAACCGCCAACCGAAACCGACCGATCTGATGGTCGGGATGCCTTTGATGATCGAGTTCGATAGTTACTCGCAGGCCGTTCCCGTCGCCGATCGGCTTTGCGAACTCGAAGACCGCCGTGTGGGGCGTGCCAACCTTGGGATCGATCGCCCAGCCGTCGCTCGGATCATCGACCAGCGCAGCCTGGATGTTGCGACCTGCCTGCGAGAAGTCAGCACGAGCAGCCTTCAGCGGGATCTGGTTGCCTTTTGTGTTGCCCGTGTCCTTCGCCGCAGCAAAGACGCGGAACGTGCTCAGGACAAAGTTGCCATTTGAAGCCAGACCGGGACCGTTCTTGGGAAGCCGAGGGTCGGCGAGGACTTCAAGCCGTACGGCGGTGATGCCGGTCAACCGTGTTGAGGTGACGATCGTGTACGTATCTTCTGCATTGTTGCGGCCCGTCGCGAAGACAGAGCGATCTGGTTCCGCAAATAGAGTCGTGCCGGCAACGGTCGACAGCTTCTCCGGGTTCAATACGTGCCAGTAGCGGCCGTCCTTCGGCAGTGATTGTTCCCACTTTGTGAGCGCTTCGCTGCGGTAGTCGCGGACCGCATCCAGGTGCTTTCCGTGTTCTACTTCAATCGCGGCCAGATCCCGCTTGTATTGTGCAATTTGAGCTTCCGTCGGCGCCGGGATATCGGGCTCGCTCAGGTTGTTGAAGAACGCGTAGAACGAATAGTACTCTTCCTGCGTGAAGGGATCGTATTTGTGCGAATGACACTGACAGCAGCCAAGCGTAATCCCCAGCCAAATTTTCCCGACAGTGTTCGTGCGATCCACCGTCCGCTTCACACGATCCTCTTCGCGATCGACGCCGCCTTCGGTGTTGAGCAGCGTGTTGCGTAGAAAGCCTGTGGCAATCTTCTGATCCAGCGTAGCGTTCGGCAGTAAGTCACCTGCCAGTTGCTCGATCGTGAGTTGATCGAAAGGCACATCGTTGTTGATCGCGTCGACGACACATTCGCGCCAACGCCAGGCATGCGGCCGGACGTTGTCCCCCTCATAACCGTTACTATCGCCGTAATGAGCTGCGTCGAGCCAGTGTCGGCCCCACCGCTCGCCGTAGTGCGGTGATTCAAGCATCCGCTTCACCAAGTCGTCGTACGCGCGTGCCGATTCGTCAGCCAAAAACTCATCGATCTCTTCAGACGATGGCGGCAGACCAATCAGATCCAAATAGACGCGCTGCAGCAACGTGACGCGATCCGCTTCCGGCGACGGAGCGACATCTACCGCTTCGAGCCTCTGCAGGATAAACCGATCAGTGCCGTTGCGAGCCCAATTCGCGTCACGGTTCTCCGGAGGCATTGGACGCCGAATCGGCTGGAACGCCCAATGATCCGAGGCTGTGCTATCGGTAACGGCGAACGCAAATGCAATGGTCAGTGTGACGAGATGTGCGGTTCGAAACGTCATCTAAGAGGACCGTCGCTCGATTTCATGAGTCCGCTGCACCACATTTTCCAGGTTCCATTGTCGTGGATAACGCATGGGCCTTCAGGGCATGCTTCGTCGAATGCGTCAGGGGGGCCAGGATCGAACACCGGTTGGCCGTTGTTGGCGCACTTCCAGTGGATGCCGTCTTCGCTGACCGCCAGTCCAACGGCAGCGTATTCGCCGTGGTAATAGCCGGCGACGTACCACATGGGATAGACCTGCCCGTCGTAATAAACAGCGGGTGCGCCGACGGGGCTGGATGAATTCGCGAAGGCGCAAATGGGCAGGCTGAACATCATTGACAGTGTCGCAACTTAATATCATATACTCGACAACGCCCTGATACAAGCGCAAGCGCGACGGTTCCTGCACGAGTCAATGATAGGGTTCGGCTGAGTTTTTTGACCATACGCCAAAGAGGTGAGAAACGGGCCCGAAAAGCGGTCTCCTGGAACTCCGAGGTGAGAACCAACTGCTGCGCGCGATCCGTTAGATCACACCGTTCTTGCGTAACTGGTCGATTTGGGATGGCGAAATCTTCAGCTGATCGGTCAGTATCTCGTCGGTGTGCTCACCCAAGACTGGTGCGCGGTGATGTTCCTTTCGAGCGTCGCTGAACTTGATGGGGCCTGCGACCTGGCGGACTGTGCCGAAGGCGGGGTGCTCTGTCTCGATGATCATTTCGTCTTCGGCCACCTGTGGGTCGGCGAGTGCCTGCTCGACCGTATTCACGGGAGAGCACGGGACTTGGCCTTTGAGCATATTGAGCCATTGGGCAGTCGTCTGCTTCCGCGATAGGTCCTTGAGAATCGGCACGAGCACCTCGCGGTTTGCCAGCCGGGCAGCGAAGCTGTTGAAGCGTGGGTCGTTGGCCAACTCCGGGGCGCCGAGAATCCGCACCAGATTTTGGTAGAACTTCTCTTTGGCGCACATGATAACCAAGTGCCCATCACTTGTTGGCAGCATCTGCGAGGGCACCTGGGATGGATGGGACGAATCGGCCATACGAATGGGTTGATAGCCTTTTGTAAGGTGCCAGGCAGCTGGGTACGACAGGTGGAACAACGCGGTGTCGAACAGATTGACGTCGACGTCGCAGCCAATGCCCGTCGTGTCGGCGCGCATGATCGCGCTCACCATCCCAAGCGCTGCCAGCTGGCCGGCGCTGAAGTCGACCATAGATAGGCCCGTCTTCTGCGGCTTGCCGTCGGGTTCACCGGTCAGGCTCATCCAGCCTGCATAGCCCTGCATGAGGTAGTCGTAGCCGGGCTCCGTGGCACGGTTACCGGTGCGGCCGAAAGCAGACAGCGAACAGCAGACGATCGACCGCTTGACTGAGCCAAGTGCGGCGTAGTCCAGACCGAGCCTGGCGGGCAGGTCGCCGCGCAGGTTGTTGAGCACGCCATCGGATACGCCCACCAACCGGTGCAGCACCTCGCCGGCGTCCTCGTGCTGCAGGTTGAGCGTGATACTCTTCGTATTGCGGTTAAGGCTCTGGAAATAGACGCTGTCCTGCTCGGCAGTGTAGGGAGGGACGTAGCGGGCAACGTCGCCGCCAGTATTGGGGTTCTCAATCTTGACGATCTCGGCGCCCAAGTCGGCCAAGATCATCGTCGCCCACGGCCCGGCTCCGTATTGGGTAACGCCAATGATCCTCAGGCCTTCCAGCGGAAGCGGCTGTTTGGCTTCCTTAAGGTCTTCCGTCACGTGTCACTCCTTCAATTGCCGAGTTTGCGCTGCAATTCGAGTACGCGCCGCGCTTTTTCCACGATGGGCAGGTCAACTAGTTGGCCTGCGACCGTTATAGAGCCGTGGCCCTCAGCCTGCGCCTTGTCAAAGGCTTCGACGACGCGCCTAGCGTGTTCGATCTGCATGTGGCTGGGCGCGAAGCACTCGTGTACGACGTTGATCTGATTCGGGTGGATCAGCACCTTGCCCGTGAAGCCTAGTTCGCGCCCCAGTTTTGTTTCGGTGCGAAGGCCGTCGGCATCGGCGACGTCGAGGTACACGCGGTCGACGGCCTGGAGGCCCTGACTGGCAGCGGCGACGACGACGGCCGAGCGGGCGTAGAGCATCTGGCCCGTCTCACCCTGCCGAACGGCCGGCATTCCCAGGTCCAGGGCGAAATCCTCGGCTCCGAATAGCAGACCGACCATTCGCGGGCAAGCAGCGGCTATTGCAGGTGCGGCGATCAGACCCCTGGCGCTCTCGACGATCGCCACTAGCCGAACGGTGCCCGTTTCCAGCCCGGCCCGCGACTCACGCTCGGTCAACATCGCGTCCAGCCGGCGAAGGTCGTCAGCCTGCTCGGACTTGGGCAACATCAAGCCGGCCAGACCCGGCCGGACCACTGCGTTCAGGTCCGCTGCGATCGCATCGTTATCCACTGACTGTGTACGCACGAAGCAGGAGGGCCCGGTCCGCCTCTGGGCGAGTGCTTGGCCAACAAGCCTCCGAGCGTCGTCCTTCTCGGCCGGTGGTACGCCGTCCTCGAGGTCGAGTACCATTGCATCCAGTTCCAGACCGAACGCCTTGTCGATCATTTTTTCCCGATGACCAGGCACGAACAACCAGGATTGCATATTTCGCATCACTTGGGGAAGGGCCTAACGGCCTCTGACCCTACTCCTTTATCTCAGGGAACAGGTCGTCGCCTGGCGCAATTGATAGTTCTGCGTGAGATCATTCTTGCAATGCCTTTTTGATCATGTCCAGACGACTGATGATTAGGAATTTGGCTGCGCCCAAAGCGTAAGGAAATGGACGACCCGACGAATTGAGATTGTGATGACGTCTGACCGTGTACATCTCATAACTTCCACGGATAGATCCTCATCCGTGCCCACGTATACGTGACGGCCGTTGCTGTTGGAAAGGAGCAGTGTGTCCTTCAGCGAACTGCGAGCAGCGAGTGACAATCCAATTTGGGTGAAGGGTTCGCCGGGATAGAACACGAGCCCAAGGTTGTCGACAATTGACATAATCACCTCGGACGGAAAGGTTGCGGGAAACTTATGTCCTGCCGCGATGGACTCCTTGACGTGGACGGTCCAGTCGAAATATGTTTGGGCGATGCCCTTTTTCGTCTCGGCCGGCCAATCTTCTTTGCAATTGTATCCGATGAACGAGGACTGTTGGGGGGTATTTGTCCACGGTTTTGATGAATCGGATAAACTTTTCGATTTCCGCGTCTAGGAACTTTAAGGAAGGTGGCGGGGCCATTGGCATTTCGACCATCCGCCCGCTGACGCGGAACCGCTCGGTAGGCCGGGTGTCTATTCGCTCAAACATCGGTGCGGCGATATTGGCCAGGTTATGGCCCAGATCGCGAGAATCCTACTCGCGGCCGATGCCGATAATCGTTTCTTGTGGCGGATGAACAGCTGTCGCACGGAGGCGGAAAGTATCCGGGATAGCGTGCTTCATGTCGTCGGCGGTCTGGATATCCAAATGGGCGGTTCCCAGATCGACGAGAAATGGGGGGAGAGTTCTCGGCGCCGCAGCATCTATTTTCGCCACTCCCAAGATGAACAGATGGGGTTGCTCCAACTCTTCGCCGGCGCCAACGTCAACAGTTGTTATCGTCGCAAGGAGAGCGTTATTCCCCAACAGGCGCTCGCGCTCTACAACAGCCGGATCGCTTGGGAACGGGCTCAGCTGGTGGCGCAACGTCTTGCGCGAGACACCGCGGCCGCGGATGAACCGGAGGAGGCGTTCATCGACGCAGCGTTTCAAGCCGTGCTTGTCAGGCCGCCGACTCTAAGGGAGGTCGTGGAGTGCCGGCGATTCCTTCGAGATCATCAAGCCCTATTGAGCAGCCGTTCGGAACTGGATCGGTTTTC
>Ga0310123_10001449_pt1 | contig 19716 bp, 25 predicted proteins | sample CB6_AW_1057_MG_FD_203505 | JGI IMG/M metagenome (GOLD analysis project Ga0310123, IMG submission 203505) | Marine microbial communities from Western Arctic Ocean, Canada - CB6_AW_1057 | ecosystem: Environmental > Aquatic > Marine > Oceanic | place: Canada: Western Arctic Ocean | collected... | reverse complement strand
GACGTAAACCCTACCAGATAGAAGCGAGGCCGACGGGACTCGAACCCGCAACCACCGGATCGACAGTCCGGTACTCTAACCAATTGAGCTACGGCCCCTCGCAACAAGATTTTGCCCACAGACAAACCTGTGGCAAGCCCGGGAAAGCGCTGAATTATAGCGTCCGGACTGTGATCCGCAAGGCCGCCAGGCGTATCGTCAAGGCCGCCAGGCGTATCATCCAAATGGTGCGGTTACAACGGTTGCCATAATTCGGCCAGACGCTTGTGATCGCCGAAACCGAAGCCCGGAGGCGTTTTCTAACCTATAACTTTAGATGAACGCCGGATAACAAAGCGGATAATCAGAAATGACTTACTATTTTGATCGAATAGCCCTGTGGTTTGAAGAATGCCAGGCGTCGACGTGGGGTTGGTTCCAAGGACTCGACCGCCAAGGGTGGGTCATGCTCCTGATGGGGGTGACTCTTTTTGGAGTTATGTGCATGCGCGGCTTCGGTTCGCGCAACAATTACTGATCAGAGGTGTGTCGTTGTCCGAGCAATGCGACAAAACAGGGCGTAATAATAACTCAACACGGTTTTTCTTAGGAACGGTATAGTGTCCGAGACGTCGTCCATGATCGCATTAGCCGCACTCGATTTCTGGTCAGTCAATATCCCAACAACCATGGCCCTGGCCGCCGTTGCCTTGATTGGCTACATCTTTGGGCAGCGCACGCGTCATCCCGACATCCAGAACGTGGTCGAGCAAGCGCGCCGCGAAGTCAAACGGGCTAACAAAATTGCCCGAGAACTGGAAGACATCGCCAGTTCAATTCGGCGCGATTTGGCAACACACAATGGAAGTGTCGCCCGGTTCAGAGACCGTGTACGTAATTTGAGTAGCGGCGACAGCAGCGCCCCGTGGAAGAATTTGTGCTTGGAAGCCGAAAAGATTCTCGCACCAACCCTCAAACTAGCGTCTCAGCTTTCTCATGCCTACGACCAAATTCGGCAACAGTCCAACCAACTGATGACATTTATCGAGACGCGAACCGACCCGTTGACAGGCGTTTGCAATCGTCGGGCGCTCGAAGAGTCGCTCGATCAAATGTTCGCCCTGTACCGTCGACACGAGCAAGCATTTTCCATCGTTATTATCGACATCGATAACTTCAAAAAGATCAACGACACCGAAGGCCACTTGTTCGGCGACCGAGCGCTGCAAGATGTGGCCAAATTGTTGAATGATTCGGCTCGAGAAACCGACATTGTCGCTCGCTTCGGGGGCGAAGAATTTGTCGTCGTCTTGCCACACACCAATTTAGAGGGTGCGACTATTTTCGGCGAACGTTTCCGTACGCGAGTCGAAAGTGATTTCCTGCTACGCGTCAGTGGCGGTGTGGCGACCGTGCGCGATGGAGATACCCCGCAATACATACTCGCCCGTGCCGACGCGGCACTCTATGGAGCCAAGGCTGCTGGCAGAAACCGGTTCTTTATCCACAACGGAACTTATATCGAGCCATTTTCCATGCCCACCTTCACCACACCCACCGAGTTTCCGATCGCGGATACCGAGTCGAAATCGACGGCTGCCGAATCGAGGGCCTAGCAGTCGCGTTGAGCTGGCCAGCCAAGGTTCGATAATAACTCGTTTTGTGCGGTTTTTCTGGGTCATCCCCGGCAAGATGTCTCCAATACATCGTCACGACAAGCCTGTGCCTGGCGCTCGTTGACGAATCGGTCCAGAAACTCTACGATCAAGTGAGTCGGGCGTCAGTACTGACGCCCGACTTCATCGGTCTTTGGCGCAATGTTTGGCATGGATCGACCACTAGAGCAGATCCCGCGCGAGCAGAGAGAGCGAACGGAAATCAGCAAAGGACGCTGCTTGAGGGTCGCCACGGCGACTTACACGTCCGCTCTGCATGTGTGTGACTCGCACTTGGTCCGATCGATAAACGAGAGAGGAAGCTGGTCATGCCGCTATTCGAAGTTGAGACAGAGTCACACATCATCATCACCTGGGCCGACAGTGACCCGATGGCCGAGTCGGTTGTCAAAGACGCGTATCCCTCTGAGAAAGTTATCCGCATGACGCGGCGGCCGCGTGACACCTGGGTGATTTCAAAAAACGCACTGGGAATCTTCGACAGTGACAGCCCGTGTGGCGCCGCGCGCGACTGTCTCTCCAAGGCGGAAGGCGACAAGGTCCATGCCATCCGGCTTTACATGCACGAGACGGGCACCGATCTGGAACATGCCCGCAAAGTCATTGAGTCGAACATGGTGATGGGCTGGTAAGCCAGAGACGGGACCGACAGAAAAGCCGCGAGCCAAAGGTTCGCGGCTTTTCCATGCCCGCTCGGGCAGCACCCCGGCTGCTGTGCCACTGGCGACCAACAACCCTTCTTTAACAGCCGGGGTGCTGAAACCTCGCCGTTATTTATCAGGCGACCTTGTGTGCCTTTGGCAGTGCTGGCGATTGACGACGGCCGAACATCGCATTTGATGTGCGGAGATCGCTCGCCGGCCATCCTCGGCTCTCCCGGCCACGATTCTGCCGATCGTAACGATTAATCCAAGTGTTGTTACCAATCCTTGTACATCGCACATCGCGCCGCCCGCAAGCTATCCTTTGAGTAGGGCACGGCGGTCTCTTCCCAGTGCTTCACGTTTACCCTCGAAACTTGACGGAGTGTTGGACATGAATTTCAAAGTAAAACATGCGATGACCAACCGAGTCGTTACGGTCCGCGACAGCGCAATGGTTGATGAAGTGTTTGAACTATTGCTCCGACACCGCATCAGCGGCATGCCGGTCGTCAACGACGACGAACATATCGTTGGCGTCATTACCGAACGCGATCTACTGAATCTGCTCTACAACCCAGAGACAGAACAGGGCCAGGTTTCCGACTACATGACCCCGAACGCGTTGACCGTCGAAGAAGATGGGCTGCTGATCGATGCGGTGGAACTGTTTCTCAGTCGAAACGTGCGACGGATTCCGGTTGTCCGGGACAGAAAAGTGGTCGGCGTGATCAGCCGCCACGACCTCGTCCGGTATATCCGCGAGGTGCGTCAACGCGTTCGGTTCGAGATGGAAGCCCGTCGTCAGCCTAGCGAGGCTTTGGTGTAAGGAGTGACGGACGGCAAAGAGCCAACCGCTCTCTGCAAAAAATCAGCGACCAGCATTCTTACTGCGGCCGGCGGCTTGCCTGAGTCACCATGTACGGGCGGTGTTCGTTGTCGGATAGGTTGCAGGAGTGGTGTACGCCGCCGGTGCTCCGGCCGGATTACCCACCGTACTTGACATCGTCGGCCGCACATAAGGGTTGTCAATCCCATGCCGCGATCCAGGTATCGGAGTCGACAGTGTGGCCTGGCTCGGAAGAGGTAAACTGGTACTCGTTCCCGCCGTCGGCGTACCGCCCCAGGGCTGAACGGTGTTGGCGCCGCCCGTCGGCACGGCGGCCGCTGGCTGCGGATAATCGCTGGTACCACCAGGTCGATACGACGCCCCAGGCTGGGCGCTTTGAGCCCCGGCCGGTATGACAAAACCGGGCAAACCATTTGGCCCATTCAAACCACTTGACCCAGTCGCCGGGTAAACAGTCGCCGGGGGAGCAAAGCTCGAAGCTGCTCCTGTCAGCGATGACGCCGGTGGCGAGGATGTCGTCGGGTAGGGTGCCGGCAGTGTGGTCACAGATGACCCTGTACCGTACGGTTCTGCAACCGGTGAACCATACCGACTGGCCGGAGCATTGCCGGCCAACTGCGAACTTCGTAAATCGGTCGTACGATATTGTGCGGATGGCGATGCGGTCGAAAGAGCCGTGGCCGTGGGGCCCTTCGACGAGCTGCCCAATGCGGTTTGATTCGGCGATGGAGCGGTGCGATACCGCGATGCTAACGACGGATACGAACTACTCGGAGTTTCGCCGCCCGCCACGGCCCCGACTGAGCTCGGTGTGTACGGCGTTGTCTGCGGCGCCATGGACGTGCTTGAGGGCGTTGTTGTCGTGATACCGGCTTGGGACTGGCCACTCGCTAATGTTGTCGGATACGGGGTCGTCGAATATTGGGCCGCCGCGACCGATGCGGACGCTGCTGAAGATGCGGTCGAAGCATACGCCGTGTCGCCAGTTGGCGAGGCCGCGCGAGCCGTCTGACCGTTGGCCGTCTGACTATTGAACGACGCCGCGGTCGGGTACGCCGTATTTGGCGGGTAACGGGCACCTGGGGCCGCCCTGGCTGCCAATGACCCCGTTGCTGCCAATGACGCTGTCGTTGGATATGTTGCAGGAGCTGTTGCGGCAACCGCCTGGCCAGCGGTCGGAGCGGCGGTCTTCGACGGAAGCTTTGGAAACTGGGGTGCACTACGCGCCAGCGCCGACGTATCAGGCGTCTTGGTGCTAGCAGTACGCCACCAATCCCACCGCGGCATACTCATCCCGCTTTGGCAGCCAACCAAGCTCGTCAGTATCAGAGCGACAAACGCATTGTGTAGCGTGTAATGTAGCGTGGACAATCGCATAGCTAACACACCTTCGTAAAACATTCCCTTGTTGAGACGCCGGACACTTGTCATTTATTCGGTTGTACTACCGGGCTAGCCACAGATTATCCGAAAATTTTGCGCACGCGGCACAGCACGAACGCCCAAAATTGGCAGGGCAGGGATTATAGATTTCCGCTGCCCGTCGTCAACGTCAGTCTGTTGCCATCAGCACAAGCAATGCTAGCAGGAGGCAGGGTTCAGGTGCCAGGGGAAATGACGAAATCCGAATGTCGAAATGCGAAACAAATCCCAAGCTCCCATGTTTAACCGCGACGCGTAGCGGAACGCGCTGAACGATTCACCGCAGAGGGCGGAGGCTTGTAGGCCGGAACGAGCGGTAGCGCTGCTCCGGCAAGCAGCACAAAACGCGCCTGCCGCTGCTGCGCGGAGCTTGTTCCGGCCTATGCCTGAAGCACTGCCGCCATTGTAGCGAAATCCGGCCTGAATTCAAGGTCCAGAAATGAACACCCCGAATACAGGGGGTTGGTTATTGGGGGTGGGGGGGGAATCTGAAATCCGAATGACGCCCCTTTTCATGGGAGACGGCGAAACAAATCTAAAATCCTAAATCCGACTTTGCCAATATTGGACCAGTCGCGAATGGCATTAACATTTCCCTAACGCCTTTGACCAAAGGAAGTAAGCAACGCTGTCGCACCACTGCTGTCACTCCGCGATCTGAAGCGAACAAGGCGCGCTAGCACGGTTTGGGCGATTTGATCGTCCGAGCCGCCGCCACGTAGTAGCTTGCGCACGTCCCATTCTTCCGTCGAGAACAGGCAATTGCGGATCTTCCCCTCGGCGGTAATCCGCAACCGATTGCAGTTTGCCGCAGAACGGCTGCGTGACAGGATTGATGAAACCCATGCGGCCGATGCCGTCGGCAAACTGGTAGTCCACCGCCGTCTGGCTTGGATCATCGCGCTCAGGCGGAATCAACGGGCCGAACTCCGCTTCGAGTATCTCTCGAATTTCTGTGCCCGAAAGAACCTGCTCGATCTGCCAGTTGTTCTCCGCGTCAAGTGGCATGAACTCGATGAATCACATTTCCATGCGGTGTTGCCGCGCAAACCGTCCCAGCGGCACGACTTCAGCTTCGGTGATGCCGCGGATGGCCACCGCGTTGAGCCGTATCTTTTCAAAGCCCGCACGCTTTGCTGCGAAAATACCATCCAGCACGCGATCCAATCCTTCGCGTCGCGAGATTTTTCGGAATGTTTCTTCGCTCATTCCGTCGAGGCTGATATTGATTCGGTGCAAGCCGGCATCCTTGATCGCCTGGGCTTGCCCGGCCAGCAAGATTCCGTTAGTCGTAAGAGCGATGTCACGAATGCCGGGAACCGAGGCCAGCATTTCGATCAGTCGTGGCAGCTCCGCACGAACCAGCGGCTCACCGCCGGTAATGCGCAACTTGTTGACGCCCATTAGGGCCACCACTTGCACCAAACGCTCGATTTCCTCGTACGTGAGTATCTCGGCACGGGGCAGAAAATGGACCGTTTCGGGCATGCAGTAGAAACAACGAATGTTGCAGCGGTCCGTGACACTGATCCGCAGATTCGTGTTAATGCGGCCGAACGTGTCGATTAGTGGTTCTGTGATGTCCATGTCGTTCACGCCGACTTCACCCTTGTCGGGCCGTCAATCTGTCCATCCGGTTCGCGGAGATAATCGGCAAGAATCTTGTCCATCCTACTATTGAACTCGCCGCGTGAGAACACCTGGTCGCAGCCAGCATCTCTGGCGGCAGCCAATTTCGCCTCGTGGACGCGTGGACCGAACGCGATGATTGCTCTTGGTGGCGGTGTGAGCTTTCGCAGTTGAGGAACCAAGTGCGCCGGGTCGAGGCCCGACGTACCGAGGTCGAGTAGAATGACTTTGACGGGAGCTGTCGAGGCACGTTCGACAAGTTCGTCGGCGTCCGAAAGGACAGACAGTTCGATACTCTGCTGCGTTGCTACGCTCGTGACACGCGATGAGAACAAAAGATCATTAGTGAAAAATACAACACTCATTTGGATTCGCCCCTGTGATAAAGATGTCGTTGATATCTTGATCCGTGTTCACTCATGTCACGCGTTCTCTTAGGCACTCTAACAAAACGGGGACTGGCTCCGACACCGATCAATGCTTTTCCGCCAAAAAGCGCCAGCTGGAGGTGCCTGTCCCCCTTTTGTTAGACTTAGTTGTTGCAGCAGAGCGAACGAAAAGATCCCCGTGTCGTGCCCGTCGCTGAAGGCGATCGCGTAGGCATAGCTGCCGAGGGGCTTTATCCCTTCGATCCGTAGCGGCTCGGCTTCGGCGGCCGAAAACACCGACAGTAGCGTAGGGGCCTTGTTGTTTACCGGTGCGTTTCTCACGGCAAGTCGCGCAGGGACACACATCGCGCAAGTCGCGGGACGAGTAGCGACGCCGCTGGCCGTCGCTCCATTTGATGAGCAACGCGTTGTCTTCGACAATCTGCAGGTCCGTGGGGGGTGTGTTCATGATGTTCCAAGTAATCCGTGTCGATCGCGCAGCCTGTTTCCTAAGGACCGCAGCTCTTCCAGAGACACGTGGGTCTGCAGGTGAGGAAATAAGACGCGTTCCTCCCAGCGAATATGGACACGTAGCGTCGCCGCCAGACTTGCAAGATCGTCGAGCGCAAAGGGTCCACCTGAGTCGAGCTGGTCGTCCAGGGAGCAGAACAGCGATCGCAAGGTGTCGTGTTCGGCAAGCAGTCGGGATCGCAAATCACCGCTCAACAGATCAAGGAGAAGCTGTTCTTCTTCTGCCATGTGGCTGGAAAACCGTGAATTCCAATAGTGTTGCAGCGCGGCAGTAGCCGATCGTAAAGCAGCACCGTGTGGGATACTTAGTTGCTTGTCCAGTTCTCTCCAGCAAAGCAGCGCCCGATGGTGCTCGCGTGAGAGCGGCTGTAAGCTTGAATGTCGTTTCATCATTCCACGTCTTTGGTTAAGTGCCCTTGGGCGCATTCGCTGGCGCGGTCCAGGCTTCGCCAAACTGTTTCAAATCGTCTATGGATTTCCGGTGGCAGAAGTCGCCAAGCGATTCGTCGGGCTTCCGCTCGCGTTTGTAATAGGCCAGCAAGGGCAACAGCTCATCGACAATATTTTCCAACGGTACCATGTCTTTATAGATGAAGTTCAACCGGTCGCCCCGCATGCGGCCACCGACCAAAACGGTGTATTTGCCGACCGCTTTTCCGACCAGACCGATATCGGCGGTGTACGGTCGGGCACAGGCGTTGGGGCAACCGGTCATGCGAACGGTGAACTCATCCACGTTCAGGCCCAACTTAGTCAACTCAGTCTCAAGCTCGTCAATTAGGCTGGGAAGCACGCGCTCCGATTCGGTAATCGCCAAGCCGCATGTCGGAAGCGCGGGACAGGCCATGGCGTGGCGTCGGACGGCGGATATCTCGTCGTGTGTCTTGATGCCATGTTCTCGAAAGAGTTCGAAGATTTCGTCTTTCCATCGTGGCTGGAGATCACATAGCAAAAGGCTCTGTTGGGGCGTCAAGCGAATCGGCGGGCGGAAGCGTTCCAGCAGGTCCCGCAACCCAGTCTTCATTTGAAAACCGCCCTCGTCTTTGATGCGGCCATTTTCAACGAACAAGCCGAAGTAGAATTTGCCGTTGCCTTGCGAATGCCAGCCCAGATGATTGTCAATGCCGTGCACTGTGACAGGCCGGGGATCGTCGAGTGTCTCGCCATCTAGGTATTGTTCGACTTTCGCCTTGAATCGATCAACGCCCCACTCGTCCACCAGATACTTCATCCTCGCACGACGTCGGTTCTCGCGGTTACCGTAATCGCGTTGGACCTCGACGATAGCTGTCACTACGCGAAGCACCTCAGCATACGGCACGAACGCCATGGCGTCGCCGAGGCGCGGGAACGTGTTTTTCACACTGGGCGTATTGCCCAAGCCGCCACCCACGAGCACGTTGTATCCGATAAGCTGGCCCGCCTCGACGACAGCCAGCAGACCGATATCCTGCGTGTATACGTCAATACAGTTGTCTTCTGGAAGTGCGACACCAATCTTAAACTTGCGCGGTAGGTACGCACGGCCGTAGATCGGCTCCACATTGCTTTCCAACGACTGTTCCAACAGCTTCTCACCATCGACCCAGATTTCATAGTACGCCGGAGTGCGCGGAGCGAAATGCTTGGCGAGGTCGGACGCCGTAGCCTGCATCATACGGCGAACAAGGTCGTTGCGATGGGGTGCCGGACAGCACATTACGTTTCGCACCACGTCGCCGCAGGCACCTAGCGTCGTGAACATCGACTGGTTGATGTCATGGATGGTCTGCCAGAGGTTGCCTTTCACCACACCGTGGAGCTGAAGCCCCTGCCGCGTGGTGACGCGCAGTGTTCCATCGGCAAACCGGTCACACAGGCCGAGCGTGCCGAGCAACTGGCCGGCCGTCAAACGGCCGCCGGGAATCTTGAGCCGCATCATGAACATGTGCCGTTTGCCCACTCCAGACACCCGTTGTTTGCGAGCGTCGCGGTCGTCCTGCTGGTAGGTGCCGTGAAACTTCAGCAGCGACACATCGTCGGCGGAGAACTTATCCGTATCACGAGACAGTTCATCCAGGATCGTGCCTCGCAAGAACTGGCTAGACTCCTTGATCAGCTCCTGCTTCGATCGTTTCGGTTTTTGATCTAATGGCTGGCTTGAAACCTCGGTCTCGGTTGTTTGAAGGGTTTCAATCGGCTGAAACTTCACGCGACGGTTGTCGGCCTTCTTGCTCAGTTCCACCGCGACTGGCCCTAGCTTTTCGGTTGGCTCACCAAGGTAGTAGACAATGATCGTCTGGCCATCTAAGAGCTGTTCGGCATCCACGGCTGTGACCGACAGACCGCGCTCAGAAATCAACTCTTCGCAACCTTTGAGCACTCGACGGTGCAGATCGCCTAAGTCGGTTTCTCGTTGTCTGTCTTCGTCTGTCGCCACACGCAACAATTCACCTGCCGGCCGTTCTGGTTTTGAGCGACCCGCGCCGTCTTTGGGCGCCTCCAGCACCTCGGCCAATTCGACGCCCCGATCCGTGTTCACGACCACGCGATCGCCACGGCGGCAGGGAATTCGGTTGATGGAACCAACTTGACCAACTTCTCCCAACGCTCCGTAGCGAACGAGATAACAGTAGATGCCATCGTCGCTATTGTTCTCATCGGTGGGCGTCACGTCGACTAACACATCGCTACCTTCGACGTGGACGGGATAGCATCGCAGATTTGCACCGTCTTCCAGGCAACGCCCACTTGTCACATTGAACCGCCAGCCGTGCCATGGACACGTAATCACGACATCGTTCAACTCGCCCGCGCCCACCGGTCCGTCGCGGTGCGTGCAATGATTATCGATGGCGTAAAGGGTTCCACCCAGATTGAAGATCGCAATCCGCCGGTCTTCCACCGTACACAGCTTGCGCTCTCCCATTGGGAGTTGAGCAACTTCGGCAATCTTGATCAGTTTCTCCGTCATAGCAGACTGCGCTGGATGACTTGCTTGGCTTTGTCGAAAAACGGCTGCCAGCGGATTTCGGGTTCGCCGAATCTCAGGCAATCACGCACCTTTTGCAGTGTGTTCTGCGCCATGTGCGGACAACGATTGCACGCGCATGTTTCGCCGCCGGACGCCATGATGCCGGGCACTGGAACGTACTTGTGCTGTGGGGCCGCCTTTTCCAGTGGGTGAATCATGTTGGCCTCGGTGGCCACCAAAAACGTTGTTGGCTCTTTGATCGACTCGGTATATCGGCGCATTTTCTCGGTGCCGCCGATCATGTCGCTCACTTCCAAAATATTCTGCGGGCACTCTGGGTGGGCAATGACAATGCTGCCAGAGTTGTTCCGTTTGGCGCGGAGTAGATCCTGCAGGCTGAAAATCTCGTGAACCATGCACGAGCCGGGCCAGAGGATCATGTCGCGGCCGGTCACTTCCGTTAGATATCGACCGAGGTGCTGATCAGGGACGAATAAGATTTCCTTGTCCTTTGGTAACCCTTCGATGATTTCCCGTGCATTGCCGCTGGTGACAATCCAATCGCAGAGGCTCTTCACCGCCGCGCTGGTATTGATGTAGGCGACAGTGAGAAAATCGCGGCCCGCTTTTCGCAGTCGGCGCTGGTACGCGGCCAATTTATCCGCTGGACAGCTTTCAGCCAGCGAACAGCCGGCTTGCAGATCAGGCAGCAGCACCGTTTTGTTCGGACTGAGAATCTTCGCCGTCTCAGCCATGAAATGCACGCCGCAGAAGACGATCGTTGAAGAACGGACCTGCGTAGTCTGACGAGCGAGCATTAGGCTGTCGCCGGTAAAATCGGCGATATCTTGGAGATCACCATCAACGTAGTAATGCGCGAGGATCGTAGCCTGCTTTGCTTCCTTCAACCGATCAATCTCGTCCATAAGGTCGAGTGGATCTTCGTAGGTTTCGTCGTCCGTTTTGTCTGCCACCGATATGAACATTGTCTCGTCACTATTCGTTAAGCGAATGGCACCTTCTAATCCGTGCTGTCCAGCACTGTCGGTGTCTCCCACGTTTCCTTCGCCGCCTCTTTCCAAACCATGTTCTCCCAATGGCTCGATCACAAACTCCAACTTGGAATGCGATTCACGCAGCGCCTTCTCGGCCCTTTCCGATGACTCGGCCCGCGCGAAAATGAAACCGAAATATCGAGAACCCTCCGGAAGCGGAACCAACTGTTGTCCCAAGTGTGCCGAGATCGCCACGTCTTCGATCCCGCTCACAGCCTTGGCCTCATCGAGGCCGCGGACTTCAATTAACCGACCGGCTCGCGGAACAGGTATCATCATCACGCCTGTCGCCTGCGATTGGCGCTTGGACAGTACAAAATCTTCCTCAAGCGCGTGGCAAATGATCAATTCTTCCAATGACATCCCCGTGCCAAATCGCAGCACTCGCGAGCAAAGACCACCGATTGATCGGGGATTGACCTCGATCACCGACGGACCATCCTTCCCCAGTCGCAATTCGGCGTGGACAGGACCTTCCGTCAGGCTGAGCGCCCCGGCGGCTTGACCGGCACACTGAGCGATCGTTTTTTGAACATCTTCGGAAAGCCGCGACGGCGTGACGTAGATCGTCTCTTCAAAAAACGGGCCGTCCAGAGGGTCGGGTTTGTCGAACAGTGCGAGCGTACAAAGCTTGCCGCGGCTGAGCATTCCCTCCAGAGCTACCTCCGGTCCACCGACGAACCGCTCTACAAGGAATTGGCGGGATGTTTCGGTCACAGCACCAGGGATCCGCGTGGCGTTGCACTCTCCAGAACTGTCCGAGACCGCGCGCTTGTCATATTCGTTATTGAGAATTGTTTCCAGCCGGCCGACGGCCTGAATGAACGCCTCGGCGGTGTCGACACGAATCACTCCCTGGCTGGCCGACAGTGCCAATGGTTTAACGACACAGGGATACTCAATCCCATTGGCCAGGGCGCCGCGCTCGTCGTCCAGCGAACAAAGCCTGTACTCTGGCGAAGGTACTCCCGCTTGCTCGAATACTTGCCGCATGCGGTGCTTGTTTTCTGCCGTGGCGATCGACTCGACCGAGTTATGACGTAAGCCCAATAACTCGCAAATAGCAGCGCCGACTGCGACTACTTGGCCGTCCACCGGTACGACCGCGTCGATCGGGTGCTTGGCGGCGAATTCAGCCGCTTGGCGTGAAGCGCGTGCTGGGTCATCAAAGCGCAGTGTCAGTAACGCAGTAGGATTCAGGTTAGTAAGCGTATTGGGCTTCTCCGAGCCGATTGTTACGTCCACACCGAGCCGGCGTGCCGCCTCAACAAACGCTTGCGTGCGGTAAGTGGTCGTCGGTAACAGCAGCAGGACCCGTGGCATTTCAGTGCCCTAATTCGAAATGGAAGCCAATCGCTCACGATGAAACGTTTCCAGTTGGCTGTTCGCCTCCACAACCGTTTCCAAGTGTTTGATCACCTCGTTCATCCTCTGGGCAGGTAAGGCTACATAAAGCTGGTCAACGGCCACTTCGTTATAGACGCGGTTTCCAATGCAGCCGAGACTAATTGTTGCCCGTCCACGCTGAATTGTGGCGGGGATCATTGCGCACGTGGGGCGTCCCATCATCTCACCAGCTCCGTGAATTCCCGCAGCGCGAACCGCTTCCCACAAGAGCATGATTTGCTTCGCACTGCCTTGTACGATGACCACGTCCGGTTCACACGGCGAGAGGGACCAGGGCGCATAAACGGCCACGCCGAAAGTTTCTGCACGCCGGGGGATCGTAGCAGTTTCCTCTTCTTGCAGATACTTAAGTTCGAGCATCATTCCCATCAACCCATCGAGCTCCTCTCTACGCTCGATCGGCAGTTCTATGCCGTGGGTATACGCTCCAACAGGGCAGTTGTAGTGATCAGAAGCCTCGGTGTAGAAGACTCGTCCTCCCGCTGCTAGTTTCCAGTAGCTGCATCCGGCAGGAGCGATCGACTCGATCCTCGCCACACCTTCGGGAGGAGCATCACGAAACGAAATGGCCAAGGGTGGCGACGTCAGCCCTAACAATTCTTCCAACCTGCTTGCCTGATCGGTCATCGCAGAGGCGCTCGTCCGGGAGATATGGATACTACTTCTTCTCGGGAGTGAAATAAGGGTTTCGTCCGGAAGTGTGGTCGGTCGTGGTCCTGGTAATCGTCACCTGGTCGTGAGAGATCAGGATCGCTCTGACACACTCGCTCTGGAACAGCCGTTTCGCCAGCAGCGAACCTTGGGCTGCCTCGTTGCTATCGAAGTGGCATGGCTCTGCGTTCATCGTGTTAATTTAACAGCCCAAATAAATCAAACAGCAAAATCGCTCACAATACGGTATCCCTGCTACGCTTAAGGCAACTCGACTGAAAACGCCTCGTTAAAGCGATTTGTGAAGTTGGCCTGGCCCACGGCTGCAGCTAGGACCACCAACTGCGCATCGTTCAAAAAACCTTTGAGTTCGTTGACGGTATCCGCATCGACTCTCGCATTGCGAGTCAACTGTTCGGCGAATCGCAACACGGCCTTTTCTTGCGTGTCGAACTGATCGCTGCTGGCGTAGTCATCCATTGCGGCGATTTGCGCTTCATTCAATCCCGCCCTCTGACCGAGGGTCTTGTGATAATGGACTCAGTAGCGACAGTCGTTGAGCAGCGAGGTCTTCAAATAGGCCAATTCACGGAACTTGGCGGGAAGCTCCTGTTGAATGGCCTTGTTGAGATTCAGCAAGGCTGCAAGCACGTCCGGTGCATGAGCCATCGTACGGAAGATGTTGGGTACCATTCCCAATGCCGACTGGAGCGGCTCAAACAGGCTCTTGGCCGCCTCAGTGGCCTGATCGTCGGACAACGGTTCGATATGTGGCATCAGAAGACTCCTTATCTCGATTTTTGTAGCCGAACTCGCCCGGAGTTCGGTTCTTCGTCAATTCTCGGAAGTCTTGGCGACTTCCGCTACAAGTTTCCCGACAGAGCTCATTTCGTCGACGGCGTATAGTAAGGATTGCGACCGGCGGCGTGGTCGGTGACGTCCAGAATATTACCGACGCCGGGAACGGTCGCACGAATGGAGTTTTCGATTCCGAATTTCAAAGTGACATCCGCTTGCCCACAGCCCTGGCAACCGCCGCCCAGTTGGATAAACACCTGGTTGTCCTGCACGTCAATAAGTCTTACAACACCACCATGTTCGGCGACCGAAGGATTAATCTCGGTGTCCAGCACGTGCTGCACGCGCTCACGGATTTCCTCGCTGGAAGGCACATTGTCCCAAGCGGTGTCGGACACGGCTGGATTATCGGTGGCCAAGTGGGCTCGAATCGCGGCGCCGATTGACTTTCCGATCACAGGCCAATCAGCCTGTGCCGATTTGTTGATCGTGATCTGATCGTGCGAGATCAGGACCCTTGTGATACCGTCGATCTCGAACAGTCGTTGCGCCAGCGGCGAGTCTTCAGCTGCTTCTTTGCTAAGGAACGCGAACGACTTGTCAGAATAGACAGGTCGATCGATGGTGAATCGACACGTGGCGTCCGAGATCGGTTCGCCGGTAATGGAGATCTCAGTTTGTGACATAGTTGGTGCTCCTGTTGTGCACTTGTCAGTTAAGAGGAAAGGTTCTGGCTCTCGCGTGTGGACATTCCAACAGCTCCGGAGGTGTTCAGTGGACCAAACTGGTCCTTGGTAGGCTCCGCTCAGCAGAACCATGATTCGGTCAACCGAGGTGGACGTTTTCGGTTCGGCTCGGTCAAGCCGATTTCGCCAACTGCTCGGCGATGCTTTTGCACACCGAACGCCAAACGTTTTACGCGTCCGAAGGTAACGGCCGCATCCTCGTCGGCACTACTGGTGCGTTCCACCTCGGCCGCGACCTCCGCCTGCAACTCGTCCATGCGCGGATCGGGATGCGTCCATCGGTACGTGAAGGAGGCTTGGTCCAGTCTGACTAGATGCGGTCTAATTGACGGTTCCGAAAGCAGCCCGCTCCCCGGCGGGATCAACAAACGAATGGAGTATTGCACCGGGTCGATGTGGTCGATGAGCTTTTCCATCTCCACAAATTCTAGGACGTCAAGGTAATCGTCCAAAGTGGTCCAGGGTGTGAAAGCGACAAGGGAAGGACGAAACGCAATACCACATGAGCGCAGCAGACCCAAAACGTCGAACACGTCGGCGCGTGTGTGCCCCTTTTTCAAATGTGCTAATACCGTATCGCTCAGCGACTCTACCGCCGAGACCACAAAGAGGCATCCGAGCCGTGCGAACTCGGGCAAGATCGTGCGATGTTGGAGTAGATGTTCCACCTTGGCCGTGAAGTCAAACGTCAGCCCAGAGAACTCGTCGTGCAAGGCACGAACGATGCGCAGCGAATGACCCGGCCCGTTTAGAAAATCGGCATCACCGAAGGTGATGTGCTCCGCGCCCGCGCGAACCAGACGCCGGATATCTTCTAAGACAATTCCTTTTTCAACAACGAAAAACCGCCCGCCATAGACGGATGGGATGGGACAGTGAAGGCACAAGTGCAGGCAGCCTCGGCTCGCCTCGACATAGCCCGCCAGATGCTGGTGACCGTTGCGCTCCAGTCGGGCGTATTCTTTCAGTGGTGGCAGATCCTCGCGACTGGGGACCGGGAAGGCCAGTCGCCGGAGAACGGGCTCCGACGATTTGCTGCGGCAGCCAACTTCGTTAATCGAATCGACCGGGCGCCCTGCCTCCAGGGCTTCGACCAGCTTGACCAGGGCTTCCTCGTACTCGCCCCCTACGATCGAGTCCGCACACGACTGGAGTAAGTATTCGGAATTTAGGGCGGCGTACAGACCGTAAAAACAGATGTGACATCCAGGATTGATAGTCCGTACCTGTCGGGCTAGCTCGACGCCCAGCCGCAAAGCCGTGTGCATGGGCACACTGATACCCACAAACCGCGCAGGGTCCACCCGACACACGTCGAGCTTCTCCCGAGCAATGTCCAGCCCTGTCGGCGAGAAACCCGCGCGCTCGAGGAACCCCATGGGCGAAGCGATCCCTATCGGCTGGTGGCCCAGCTCGTAACAGGAGATTAACAGGATCGAACCTAGTTGACGCATCCGTTTGATGACTCCCAAAGCCGCTATTGCTTGGCCAACGGCTCTTTCTTTTCGGTGATGGCCTCGCACTTCAGCGCCATCTCGGCGTTGAGCTCTGTGAACGGCCGCCACTCTTCCTTTAGATTGTCTTCGTGAAATATCGCTTCCACCGGACATTCGGGAACGCAGGCTTCGCAGTCGATGCACTCGTCCGGATGGATGTACAACATCTGTTCGCCCTCGTAGAAGCACTCCACGGGGCACACCACTACGCAGTCAGTGTATTTGCAGCCAAAGCAAGGTTCGGCGACAACGTGTGTCATCTCTGTTTTCCTGCGCTTTCGTTAACCATGCGGTGCAGGGGTGAGGCAAGCTCGTTTATAAGCACGACTGTAGCAGCATAATTTGGGGTTGACTTGTCGAGCGTGTATTCGACTTCCTGGCCCACTTGCAAATCAAACCAGCGATGGTCTTGCAAATGTCGGGAATCGAAATAGATGCTAGCACCGCAGTCGTCGATGTATCCATAGCCAATTGAGTTGTGTGTGGAGACCAATTCGCATTGTGCGCCATTCTGACAGGACAAATGTACGACTTTGCTGATCCTTGGAGGAACGGGTTCGGGTTCTTTCATTTGGTTCGCCATCCGATCTCTTTTCCAGCCCGGTCCATAGAAATGCTCAATCGGCATCCTATGTACTCAGCGGTTCCAGTCGCTTTAGCTGCGTGTATTCATCCATCGTCAACGAAGTCAACTCACCGTCGTCCTTTCTGAGTACCAAGTGGTCAAACCAGTACTTGTCATCCTAATTCCGCGCGAATCCGCTGTCGAGGCCACACAGGCGTCGCTCCTTCTTCACAACCGTCCCAATCGTGCGGCTATCGAGGTTTGCCGAAGAGCCGATCTTTATGTGGTGGATCACTTTGACACGATCTCCCGGCTGAAGCTCGGCGTAAAGCTGTCGCATTTCCAATTCGTTCATCGCGCCGGCTTTGTTGGTTCCGTGCTGCGGATTTCCAATCGGAAGACTATTGGTCGTCTGTTACTCCACTTCTACCATCACGTCATCGCCTTCTAGGCTGACCAGAAAGCTCTTCACATCGCTACGGGCCGGTCCGCCGAGAACCTTGCCCGACGATCATGCGCGTGGCCGTATCGTGCCGACCAGATCGCTGTAGTCCGAGCGATCCACGTCGTGCCACATCGGCATACCACGGGGCACAGGTGTACTTGCAGGCGAAGCACGGCTCGGCGACAACGTGTGTCAATTCTGTTATCCTGCGCTTTCGTTTCGATTAACCAGGTTCATGGAAATGCTCGACCGGCGTGCTATGTTCCCAGGCAATTTCGTCGCTCGACGTACCCAAAGCCTGAGCGATTTTCTCTCGCTCGTTTGGGCTTGGCGTCCATTGGCCGCGATAGATGGTCTGTAGTCGCTTGAGATCCAGTCCGCTTCGTTCAGCCAGGCTCAGCAACGAGACTCCTTTTTGTTTACACAGCTCTTGAACGCTGATTGACATCATGACGACCTTTTCAATTCTTCTTAGCCGACCCTTCGGGCTAACCAACTTCTCTAACGGCCTTTTGCACTTCCAATTTGATGCGATACAAAATGGCATGGAGCCCACGCATGCGAACCATACCCAACGCTTCGACGAGTCCCAAATCAGTCAGCAACGTCGACTTCACCGCGAGCACGTCGGCAGGTGCCGCACCGAAGAGCGCGGCAACCAGCAAGCTGATAAACCCTCGCACCGTAGGAGCGTCGCGAGGCACGTCGGCGTAAATCTCCACTCGGCCGTTGACCACCCCGACCCACATGTACACCGGCGTTTGGCACTCATGCACGCGGTTCTCGCCGGCATCCCGCCGTGCTCGATAGCTTTCCGGCAGGTCGGGGAGCTCGTCGGAGAACTCAAGTAACGTCTCCAGCCGGTCGCGCACATCCAGCTCTTCGAACTCTTGTTTGAGTTCGTCGAGTATGTTTTTTCGATTGGATATTTGATCGATCACAAAGCTGTGCTCTTACGATTCGGTTACACGTTCTTCTCAATCGGCACGCCGACCAAATTGCCCCACTCGGTCCACGAGCCGTCGTAATTCTTCGCGTTGTCAAATCCCAACAAGTACTTTAACACGAACCAAGTATGACTAGAGCGTTCACCAATTCGGCAGTAGGCGATGATCGTGTCACCGTCTCGTTTTAGCCCGGCTTCGTTAAGGTAAATCTGCTCCAGTTCCGCTTTCGACTTGAATGTGCCGTCGTCGTTGACCGCACGGGACCACGGAACGCTGGCTGCACCGGGAATGTGGCCGGCCCGCAGCGCGCCTTCTTGCGGATAATCTTCCATGTGCAACAACTCGCCCGTGTATTCACCGGGCGATCGCACATCGATCATCGACTTATCGGCTGCCTGATGCTCAAGCACCTCATCGCGAAACGCGCGGATGGAAAGATCGGGATCTTTGGCCGCATAGGTGCCGCGCGGATAATCGGGCTCCGGTTCGCGAACGAACTCACGACCATCCAGTTCCCAGCGCCTTCGCCCGCCGTCCATGATCAAGCAATGATCATGACCGTACAGCTTGAACGCCCAAAGCGCGTAGCATGCCCACCAGTTGTTCTTATCGCCGTAGAAAACAACGGTCGTGTCGTTCGAAATGCCCTTCAAGGCGCACAGCTCGGCAAACCTGTCTTTCGAGAGGTAGTCGCGGATCGTCTGATCCTGCAGGTCGGTTTGCCAGTCGATCTTCACGGCTTCGCGAATGTGCCCCTGCTGGTACAACAGGAGATCTTCGTCCGACTCGACGATGCGCACGTTGTCATCGTGCCGATGCTCATCGACCCAATCGGTGCTCACGAGCAATTCGCTCGCGATCGATGTTGGAGACATGTTTCGCTCCTCATATTTTAGGTTTCGATTGTGGCAACGTGTATGATTCGTCTTGCTCAAGCAGCCATACGGACACTCCTCACAATTCGGTTAAGCTCTGGCCAGCCAGTAGAAATCGCTCGACGTGCTCTCGCACAGCTTCGATCGGCAACGCGTTGGCGATTTCATTGGCGAAGGCGTAAACGAGCAGCGAGCGAGCAAGGTCCTCGGAAATGCCCCGCGAGCGCAGATAGTACAGCGCCGTCTCATCGATCTGTCCGACCGTTGCGCCGTGCGTACACTTCACGTCGTCGGCGTAGATCTCCAACTGCGGCTTGGTGTCGATCACGGCGTCGTCCGAGAGGAGCAGCACCCGGTTGCTTTGTTTGGCATCGGTCTTTTGTGCATCGGGATGCACGTAGATCTTGCCGTTGAAGACACCCTTGGCACGATCGTCCAGAATGCCCTTGTACAGCTCGTGGCTGTTGCAGTGCGGTTTGGCGTGGTCAATCCGCGTGCGGTTGTCCATGTGTTGGTCGCCGGCGGCGACATACAGACCGTTGAGCGTACACTCGCAGCCTTCATCATCGAGTGTCACATTGACCTCGTTCCGCACAAGCCGCCCGCCCAGCGAAAAGTAGTGCGATGAAAACCGGCTGGCTCGCTGTTGCCGAACCTGGGTCGTGGCGACGTGGTAACCGTC